>Ga0210403_10000089_pt1 | contig 101042 bp, 100 predicted proteins | sample IncBWC19MmetaG_FD_150863 | JGI IMG/M metagenome (GOLD analysis project Ga0210403, IMG submission 150863) | Forest soil microbial communities from Barre Woods Harvard Forest LTER site, Petersham, Massachusetts, United States - Inc-BW-C-19-M | ecosystem: Environmental > Terrestrial > Soil >...
AGGCTAGCTCCCGACGATGACTGACGTTGCAGGAAATTCAGTTTCGATCCGCTTGCCTCGTCTCTGCTTGATCGCCTCTATCCGTTCGACGTCCTCGAGCTGAAGATGACGGCCGCGCTCGAGAATTTCCAACGTGTACTCTTCATAGGTGAGCCCCAGTCGCTCGGCCTTCCGAAGGCGAAACGCGACAATTCCTTGTGAGGTGTTGTGCCAGGCGGCGCGATGCGCGGCCTTCCAGTAGAAGTAATTTCCGATTCCGCCGTGGCCCCATTCCGGCCTGTGCTCCTGGTCGAGCGGCGGACCGCCATTGTGGCTGGCGGGAAAAGCGCTTGCCGTCGGCTCGATCGGAGAGGTGTTGATTTTGGTCGCCGACATTGCCGGCTAGCTCCGCGCCAATGCGACGACGTAGACGCATGCCGCATTCGTCTCGTTTGCAAACGTCGTATCCGCGGGCGGACCGAAGCTGAGACAATCGCCGGCGCTGAGCGCGCGCCGCTCGCCGCCCTCGGTGATGACGAGATGGCCCGACTGCACCCAGACGAGCTGGCGGATATGGGCGTAGGAGGAGGCGGGCAGGGTGACCCGCTGCCGCGCGGGCAATTCCACCCGCACGATCTCGACGGGATGATCGGGGCGGCTGAACACCTGTTTTCGCACATAGCCGGTCTCGGGATCGCGCCAGACCGGCTGGTTGGCTGCGCGCGACAGGCGTTCGCCCTGGCCTTCGGCGCGCAGCATCAAGCCGGCCAGCGTCAGGTCGAAGGCGCTGGCGAGCCGCACCAGCACGACAGCGGTCGGGCTGACCTCGGCGCGTTCGATCTTGCTGATGGTTGCCTTGGAGACGCCGGAGCGGTCGGCAAGTTCCGCCAGCGACCAGCCGCGGCTGTCACGTTCCAGCCGCAGCCGTTGGGCGAGTCGGTGGCTCAGATCGTCTACTATAGTATCCATTCGTCTACTATAGTAGAAAACCCAGGTCGCCCGCAAGTTCGGAAAATGAGCCTCCAAAACAGCTTGCGAGAGCGGTAAGCGCGCCTATGTCGGGGGTGACAATGCCCGGTGCAATCGTGTAACACCGCGCGACTTCAAGAAAACCCTGCAAGTCCACGAGCCGGATGCCGGCCACGCCCGGCTTGTGACGGAAGGTAGAGATGCAGACTGTCATCATCGTCATTCACCTCATGATCGTCCTTGTCCTGATCGGCGCGGTGTTGCTGCAGAAGTCCGAAGGCGGTGGCCTCGGCATGGGCGGCGGCGCAGGCTTCATGTCGAGCCGCGGCACTGCCAATCTCTTGACGCGCACGACGGCGATCCTGGCGGTGGGCTTCTTCGCCACCAGCCTGCTGCTTTCCTGGATCGCGGGCTTCAATCGCCAGCCGAGCGCAATCCTTGGCACCCAGGCGCCGGCATCGCAGTCGCAGCCGGCCGGTGGGGCAACGCCGGTCGCGCCGCCGACCAGCGGCGGTGTGCTCGATACGCTGAAGAAGGCCGACGAGCAGCAGAACCAGGCGCCGGCCGGGCCGCAGGCGCCGCGCTCGCAATAAAGCAGACGGGCCATGCAGGAACGCGGCTAGTCTCCTGCATCAAGAATACCCACTAGAGCGCTGATGGCGCTTCCATTTCTCTCCTACCCACAGCCCTGCAAAAACTTTGCTTGGCTGGACGAATCGTTTTGGCGAATCGAGCAGGTGGCCTTAAAGGTAAAGTCCCATGGCGCGGTACATTTTCATCACCGGCGGCGTGGTCTCCTCGCTCGGAAAGGGTCTGGCATCGGCAGCTTTGGGCGCCCTGCTACAGGCTCGCGGCTACAAGGTCCGGCTTCGCAAGCTTGACCCCTATCTCAATCTCGATCCAGGCACGATGTCGCCGTATCAGCACGGCGAAGTCTTCGTGACGGATGATGGCGCCGAGACCGATCTCGATCTCGGCCACTACGAACGCTTCACGGGCAGGCCGGCCACCAAGGCCGATAACATCACCACGGGGCGCATCTATCAGGACATCCTGACCAAGGAGCGGCGCGGCGATTATCTCGGCGCGACCATCCAGGTCGTGCCGCACGTTACCAATGCCATCAAGGAATTCGTCCTTTCCGGCAACGACGACTACGATTTCGTGCTGGTCGAGATCGGCGGCACGGTCGGCGACATCGAAGGCCTGCCGTTCTTCGAGGCGATCCGCCAGCTCAAGAACGAGCTGCCGCGCGACCACGCGATCTATATCCATCTGACGTTGTTGCCCTACATTCCGAGCGCCGGCGAGCTGAAGACCAAGCCGACGCAGCACTCGGTGAAGGAATTGCGCTCGATCGGCATCCAGCCGGATATCCTGCTCTGCCGCACCGATCGCGAGATTCCGAAGGAAGAGCGGCGCAAGCTCGGCCTGTTCTGCAATGTGCGCGAAAGTGCCGTGATCGAGGCGCGCGACGTCGACAACATCTATGCGGTGCCCGAGGCCTATCACAAGGCCGGCCTCGACGACGAGGTGCTGGCGGCGTTCGGGATTGCGCCCAGGATTCCGCCGGCGCTGCAGAGCTGGCACACCATCAACGAGCGCATCCGCAACCCCGAAGGCGACGTCACCATCGCCATTGTCGGCAAATATACCGGCATGAAGGATGCCTATAAGTCGCTGATCGAGGCGCTCTCCCATGGCGGCATCGCCAACAAGGTGAAGGTCAATCTCGACTGGATCGAGAGCGAGGTGTTCGAGAACGAAGACCCGGCGCCATTCCTTGAGCACGTCAACGGCATCCTGGTGCCCGGCGGCTTCGGCCAGCGCGGCGCCGAAGGCAAGATCAAGGCCGCGCAGTTCGCGCGCGAGCGCAATGTGCCCTATTTCGGCATCTGCTTCGGCATGCAGATGGCCGTGATCGAGGCCGCGCGCAATCTCGTCGGCATCGAGGAGGCCAACTCGACGGAATTCGGCCCAACGCCCGAGCCGCTTGTCGGCTTGATGACGGAATGGCTGCGCGGCAACGAATTGGAGAAGCGCTCAAGAAGCGGCGATCTCGGAGGCACCATGCGGCTCGGCGCCTATCCGGCGGTGCTCAACCGCGGCAGCCGGGTGTCCGAGGTCTATGGCGGCGCCGGCGAAATCTCCGAGCGGCATCGCCACCGCTACGAGGTCAATACCGCCTACAAGGATCGACTCGAACAGCACGGGCTGAAATTCTCCGGCCTTTCACCTGATGGCGTGCTGCCGGAAATCGTCGAATATGAGGACCACCCGTGGTTCATCGGGGTGCAATTCCACCCCGAATTGAAGTCGCGGCCGTTTGAACCGCATCCGCTGTTCGCGTCTTTCATCCAGGCCGCGATGGTGCAATCGAGACTGGTCTGACGGATCAGGCCGAGCCTAGGCCAATATCGTCTCCGGCTGCAGCATTGCTGCATTGTTGACAATGAGCCTCGCCTGCGGACGCCGCGTCAGCCGGTACACCGCCGCCGGCGGCATGTTTCTCAGCGTGCGGTCTATCAGTGTCGCCTTCAGACCGAGCCGATCGAGAACCGGCCGCGGCACGGGACAGCGCATGCCGTAGGTGAATTGGTAGAATGCGCCGCCCGGGCGGACGTAGCTGAAGGCACCGCCGAGAATCGAAATCACCTTGCGCGTCGACATGTTGAGAAGCGGAAGCCCGCTGATGATGGCGCCGACCGGCGCGCCGTCGAAGATATGCTCGGCTGCGAGTCTTGATGCGTCCATCCAGAGCACGCGGGCGCCGGGGAAGCGGATCTGCAACAGCCGCATGAAGTCGGAGCCATATTCGACAAGAGTCAGATCCTGTTGGCGCAGGCCGCGTTTCAGTAATTGATAGGTGAACACGCCGGTGCCGGGGCCGAGCTCGAGGATCGGGCCGGTGGCGGCTGTGATCTCGCTGGTGATCAGCTCGGCCAGTGCCGATCCCGATGGGGCGATAGCGCCAACGCGCTGCGGGGCCGACATCCAGGCCTGAAGGAAGGAGATGAAATCGTGTGGCATGCGCACTCCAGCGAATGGTTTCGGTGACGCCTCGATTCGAACGACGAGGCCCGGCCAATGTCGCGGGTGCGCATTACGTCAGCATTGCGCTGGAGCCGTGATGAGCGGAAACCGCAGGGGCTCAGCGCTTACTGGAGCGAAGGGGCGGGTGGTAGTGTCAGCCGGAAACAGGCGCCGCCGTTTGGACCATCGAGCACGCAGACGTAACCGCCATGCAGCTGCGCGATCTCGCGCACCATGTTCAGCCCGAGCCCCGCGCCGCGATCGAGCGGGTGTAGCCGATGGAACGGTTCGAATATCAGTGAACGCTGTTCCGGCGGAATGCCCGCGCCCTCGTCGGTCACGTCGATCATGGCGGGGCGCATCACGTTGATGTTGATGGTGCCGTGCCGGCCACCATGCTGGATTGCGTTCTGGATCAGATTGGTAAGCGCGCGCTCCAGCGCGGCACGATCGCCCAGCGTGTCGATCCGCTCGTTCGCCGCATCGAGAGACAGTTCATAGCCACCGCTGATGGCGAGCGGCGCAAGGTCTGCTGCGACACTTTGCGCGACGGCGACAAGGTCGACGCGGCCAAACGGAGTTCGGCATTGATCGAGGCGCTGAATATCGAGCAGTTGCTCGGCCAGCGTCGCAAGCCTTGCCGTGTCCTCGATCAGGCGGTTCTTGTCGGGGCCGTCAGGCAAGGCTTCCAACCGGGTATTGAGGATCGCGATCGGCGTGCGCAACTCATGCGCGGCGTCCGCGACAAAGCGCTTGTGGCGCGAATAGCCCTCGTCGAGCCGGGTCAAGGCGTCGTTGATGGCGGTGACGAGCGGCGCGACCTCGAGGGGAATGTACTCCACCGACAGCCGGGCGCCGCGCCGGTGGATGTCGATCAACTGCGCTTGCGCCGCGGTTGCGCCAAGGCCGGCAAAGGCGCGTTTCACCACCATCGGGGTGGCGATGAAGGTGGCGGCCGTCATCAACAGCAGGCCGGGCAGGACGATGACGAGGAACGCAGCGCTCGTCGCCAGCACGGCCTTGCCTCCTGACATTTTTCCCTGCGTCGCGGTCAAGACCTGGACGTTGCCAGCATCGGTGTTGACGCGCTTCAGGCGCGCCGGCTGTTTGCGCGGGTCATCCTCGAGGAGCTGCCAGCCAAGCCGTGCCTGGCTGATGTGATCGAGCGCGCCGCCGATCCCGGCAAATTCCGACGGCACGGTGCCTTCCGACACGGACTTGCCCTGCCTGTCCCGCACCAGGAACCAAAGATCGGGAAAATCGGAGCGCAGTTGCTGCAACTCCGGCGTCGGGTGCAGGGTCAGGCCGCCCTGGCTGTCGCGCGCCACTGCGTGTTGCACGACGTCGATGACGCGGTCTTCGTCGCGGTCGAAGAGCAGGAAGCCCGCGCCCCACAACGTGCCGATCACGAGGACGGCGAGGATCGCCAGAAACGCCGCCTGCAGTGTCACGAGCCGCCAGGAAAGCCGCGACCGCAGGCAATAGGCTTCGACCTGCTGCGTCATGAAGTCTGCCTCAACAGGTAGCCGACGCCGCGGATGCCGTGAATTTCGACGCCGGCGTTTGCGTCGGTGAGCTTGCGGCGGAGCCGCGACACATGCGTGTCGAGGGCATTTGACTGAATCTCGTCGTTGAAATTGTAGACGGCTTCCTCCAGCGTCGCGCGGACGACCGTCCGGCCCATCCGGCGCAGCAGCGCTTCGAGGACGAGCAACTCGCGTCTCGGCAGGTCGAGCGGAGCCCCATCGACGCTCGCCTCGCGATGGCCGAAATCGAAGGCAAGCCGGCCGGCCCGCACCACGTCCGACTTCAGGCCGGCCGGCGCAGCACGGCTCGAAGCCGCGCCATCAATTCCTCGATGGCGAAAGGCTTTGCCAAATAGTCGTCCGCCCCGCTGTCGAGGCCCGCGATCCGGTCGGCAAGGTCGCCGCGCGCCGTCAGCACGATGATCGGCACGCCGTCGGCCCGGGCCCTGAGCTTCGGGATCAAGGCAAGGCCGTCGCCGTCCGGAAGTTGGCGATCGAGCAGGACGGCGCCGTGCACGTCGGCGGCGATGGCCTCTTCGGCCTCAGCGAGGCTCGGCGCGTGGTCGACCACCATGTCGTACCGCTTCAGCGCCGAAGCAAGCGCAGCCGCCATTTCCGCTTCATCTTCGACCAGCAAAATCCGCATTTTCCAAGACCCTGGCTCAAACCGGCCCGATCAAGCGCCAGTATCATTGCGGCAGCATTGCGGGAATCGGCCGGTCATTGTTGCGCAAGAGGTTTTCGCGGGCGAGGGCCGCAACCAGCCATGCGCCTCATGTCGCAGGATGTGCGCCATCGGCCCGAGACAGTGCCGTCCCGAGCCGCTATAACCGCGCGCGAATAAACTGGGAGGACCATGAATGATCTACGAAATGCGCATTTATCGCTGTCTGCCGGGCCGGCTGCCGGCGCTCTTGAAGCGATTTGACACGATCACGCTGAAGCTTTGGGAGAAGCACGGCATCAAGCAGGCCGGTTTCTTCACCACGCTGATCGGCGAATCCAACCAGGAGCTGACCTATTTCCTGGCCTGGGAGTCGCTCGCCGACCGCGAGAAGAAGTGGACCGCATTCCAGAGCGATCAGGAATGGATCACCGCTCGCGCCAAGACCGAGGAAGACGGCCAGATCGTCGCCAATATCGTGAGCCAGCTCCTGGTGCCCACGCCATTCTCCGCCGTGAAGTGAACGGCCGCGCAACCCTGATATTCAGGCCCAAAATTGGGTTGATCCTTCCGGCACGGCCCTTATGGTCGCGCCGGAAAGGATAGCGCTTTGAGCTCCGCAGCCCCCGTCGTCGGCGTCGGCCAGGTTCGGTTCGGCAATGATTTGCCGATCTCGATCATCGCCGGCCCCTGCCAGCTCGAGAGCCGTTCGCACGCGCTCGAGGTCGCGAGCGCGCTGAAGGAGATCGCGGGCCGGCTGAAAATCGGGCTGGTCTACAAGACCTCGTTCGACAAGGCCAACCGCACCAGCGCGTCCGGCGCGCGCGGCCTCGGGCTTGCCCAGTCGCTGCCGATCTTTGCCGAAATTCGCTCCGCGCTCGGTCTGCCCGTGCTGACCGACATTCACGAAGCCGCGCAATGTGCCGAGGTCGCGCAGGCCGTGGACGTGCTGCAGATCCCGGCTTTCCTGTGCCGGCAGACGGATCTTCTGCTGGCGGCAGCCGCGACCGGCAAGGTCATCAACGTCAAGAAGGGGCAGTTCCTGGCGCCCTGGGACATGACCAATGTCGTCGCCAAGATCACCGGCGGCGGCAATCCCAATGTGCTGGTGACCGAACGCGGCGCCTCGTTCGGCTACAACACGCTGGTCTCCGACATGCGTGCGCTGCCGATCCTGGCGCGTACCACGGGTGCGCCCGTGATCTTCGATGCCACCCATTCGGTGCAGCAGCCTGGAGGGAAGGGCGCGGCCTCCGGCGGCGAGCGCGAGTTCGTGCCGGTGCTGGCGCGTGCCGCGGTCGCGGTCGGCGTCGCCGGCGTCTTCATCGAGACCCACCCCGATCCCGATCACGCGCCGTCCGACGGGCCCAACATGGTGCCGCTGCGCGAATTCGAACCGTTGGTAAAGAGGCTGATGGCGTTCGATGCAATCGCCAAAGCCAAAGCGCCCTGATGCATCAGACCGTCGCTCGGCCCAAAGAGCAGTTCAGAGACCAAGGTCTGCCGCCGGCTCTCAACGTTGTAACGCTGGCAACCTTTTCGGCGGCGCTTTCGGGCCGTGCGCTGGATCCGGTGCTGCCGCATGTCGCCGATGATTTCGGCGTCACGATCGCCACCGCGGCGAGTTTTGCCTCGGTGTTCGCTTTTACCTTCGCCGCGATTCAGCCGCTGGTCGGTGCGGCCGCCGATCTCTTCGGCAAGGCGCGGCTGATGATCTTCTGCCTCGTGATCCTCGGTATTGCCAATCTTGTCGGCGCCTGCGCCACCTCGTTTCCGCTGCTGTTTTTATCGCGCATCATCGCTGGCGTCGGCGCTGGCGGCGTGTTTCCTGTTGCCCTCGGCCTCGCCAGCGATCTCGTCAGTTCTGACAAGCGGCAGATCGGGATCAGCCGGACATTGGCGGGTTCGATGAGCGGCAATCTTCTGGGCGCGACGTTCTCCGGCCTGATCGGCGATCTGTTGGGCTGGCGCGGCGTGCTCGCGATCCTCGGCGGACTCGTCGTCATCGCGGCGGTCGCAGTCGCGGCTGGTTTTCGCGGAGCGCAACTCAATCGTCCGCCGCGAGCAAGCCTCGGCGCACTCAGGCACGGCTATCGTACGATCTTCGCCGACCCGAACGCACGCGTTTGTTATTCCACGGTCTTCATCGAAGGCTGCTGCGTGCTCGGCCTGTTTCCCTTCATCGCCTCGTTTCTGTTCGATCTCGGTGAGAAATCACTGTCGGTCGCCGGCATCGTCATCGCTGGATTTGCGATCGGCGGATTGTTCTATACGGCGACCGTATCGCGCTTCCTGCCGCGGCTCGGCATGAAGGGCATGATGATCGCGGGCGCGACTTTGGTCGGATTGCAGCTCATCGCCACCGCTTTCGGCCCTGGCTGGAAGATTCAGTTCCTGTGCATGCTGATGATGGGCTGGGGATTTTACATGATCCACGGCTGCATTCAGGTCTTCGCCAGCGAGCTTTCGGTAGAAGCGCGTGCGACCGCGCTGTCGCTGCATTCCTTTTTCTTTTTCATGGGCCAGACGGTTGGACCGATCGCCTATGGCTTTGGCCTGCAGCATGGCGGCAAGATCACGACACTGGTAACGGCGGCCGCCTGCATGATTGTGCTGGGCCTCGTCTGCGCGCGGCTGCTGCGGCAACGCCTGCCGGCGGATGCGGCGGCACGACCCGACGTCGAGCCTTAGCCGGCCGGCGCGTCGGAGGCTGTCGCACAATAGTCGCGCCAGAACTGTCGATACCCCGCCTCGACCTTTTGCGTGTAGACCATCACATTTCCGGCCGGCGAACTCGCGATTCTGGCGGGAAGATCCGCCCGCAGCTTCTCCAAATGGGAGCGCATTGCCGCAAATTTCTGCGCAATCGCAACATAGCCATCATCGTCGTCGGCGACCCAGTCGTCGAGACCGATGGCTTTCAGGATAGCTCCGGCTGCACGTGATGGCACGCCATTGCCGAGCTTGGCAACGACCGGTACGCCCATGTAGAGCGATTCCCAGGTGCTGATGCCGCCGTTCTGCGGAAACGGATCGAGCGAGATGTCGATGTTCTCGAAGGCCTGCAGATGGTCACGGCGCCCGGTCGAGCCGATGCAGATGACCCTGTCCTGCGCAATACCCTGGGCCACGAAACGACCGACCACACCATCGCGCACTAACGCATCGTCGAGGGCGAAGTGCTTGACGACGATCTTCGACCCCGTCACCGCGCGCAGCAGTTTCGACCAGACCGCCAGCACTTCGTCGGATATTTTGTCGATCCGGTTGAATGCACCGAAGGTGACGAAACCATTCCGGATCATTGGAAGCGCGGAAGGCTGGGCTTCGGATATGGGCTCTATCGTGATCACTGACGGCAAATCATACACGCGCTCCGCAAACAAATGCCGGACGTCCTGGGGAACAGTCACCGGGTCCGCGAAAAAGTAATCCATGGCCTGAATGCCCGTCCCCGTGGCGTGACCCCAGGCCGTAACCTGGACCGGCGCCGGCTTGCGCGCGAACACATTCAGACGATTGCCCGCCGTATAGCCTGAAAGGTCGACAAGGACGTCAACGCCGTCGGCTTGAATACGGTCAGCCAGTTCATCATCGGAAAGACTCTCGGCGTTGACCCAAACATCAGCCAGTGACTGGAAAACGGTGGCAAGCGAATCTTGCGTCGACGAACAAGAGTAGCAGTTGATTTGGAAGTTCGCCTTGTCGTGGGATCGCAGCACAGGCAGGAACGCAAATGCCGCCGAATGAGTCCTGAAGTCGGAAGAAACATATCCAACGACGATGCGTTTTTGCGGGTCAAGCGGCCGGGCCGCAAGCTTGCGCCTTCCGAATTTGGAGCCGATCGCATCCCACCAGTATCTTCGCGCCGCCTGTTGTGCCGCGAAATCCGCGGCGGAAAGAAAATCCAGATAGAAGATCTTCTTCGTAATCGCCTCATCGCAATCCGGTCTGATCTCCAGCGCCCGATCGAAATGCTGGATCGCGGCGGCAGTGTCTCCAAGCCGTCCGAGACACGCGCCCAGCAAAACGAGGCCGATTTCGGAAGTCGGATTTTGTTCGAGCACCCTTTTGCAGGCGACGATCGCCTGCGCCACGCTGCCCGTGAGCATGTTGACCTGCGCCTTCCCCCGCCAACCCAGTTCGAGCGAGGGCTCAAGCGCAACCGCGGCATCAAAATCGGCTTCCGCCTGAGCCCGCCGTCCCGACAGCATATAAAGCCGTCCGCGGTGGGCCAGCAGTTCCGCCATATCCGGCTTGATTGCGAGCGCAGCATTGAACGCCGTTTCAGCCACATCGAAGTGCCGGAGTTCGAGGTGAGCCAACCCCTTGCCAACCATGGATTCGAAATGGCGCGGCTGAAGCGCAAGCGCCGCCTCTGCGCTCATGACGGCCGCTTCGTATCGCTTGAGCATCATTTCCGCCACGCCACGATTGCAATAGGCGTCGACGTCATCGGGCTTTAGCTCGATCGCGCGCGTGAAGGCTGCGATCGCCGGTTCGGGCAGTTCCAAACGGAACAAGGCATTGCCCAGATTCCTCAGGGCCAGCGGAAAAGCCGGCTTCAGCGCGAGTGCCTTTTCATAACAGGCACGGGCTTCGTCACAGCGTTTGAGGTTGAAGAGCGCAAAACCGAGATTGTTATGAGCATCCGCCGAGCCCTGGTCGAGGGCAACCGCGCGCTCAAGGATCCGCTTCGCGTCCTCGAAGCGCCCGCAGTCGAGTATGGACACGCCCAACAGATGCATGGCGTCAAAGGAATTGGGCATGTCCCGAAGCACACGGCGGCAAAGCGACTGAACATCCGCGTGTCTGCCCTCGCCATAGGCAGCGAACGCGGCCAGCAACGCCTCCACCTGCCTCCTGACTTTCTTTTGCAGCTTCGGGTTCTGGACGGGGCGAGGGCCGGCGGTGCTTTGCAAGGATTTTCCCTGGGCGATTCTCTTCCGAAGACTCTAGCAGACGCGAACGGGACTGCCAGCGCGTCGCCTAGAGCATGATCCGGAAAAGTGTGTAGCGGTTTTCCCTCGCGACAAACGCGCAGCGTTTGCGCGGAGATCATGCTCAAACAAAAAGATAGAGCGGGATGACGATTCGAAGAAAAGTCATCCCGCTCTAGGGTTTGAAGCTGCAAATCATCGCCTGCAGCTCGGCCCGCACGCTCGCGATGACGACGCCGTAATCGCGCGTCTCGTCCTGCCGGAATAGGCGCACGCTCGGATACCAGGGGCTGTCGTCGCGACCATCAAGCCAGCGCCAGTCGCCGACAAAGGGCAGCATGATCCAGGTCGGACGCCCCAGCGTGGCCGCCAGATGCGCGACGCTGGTGCATACGGTGATCACAAGATCGAGGTTTGCGATCAGCGCCGCCGTCTCGGCGAAGTCGGTCAGCTCGGCCGTGAAGTCGATGATATTCGTGCGCGCTTCGAGCAGCGCCTTGTCACCGGGCCTGACGTCCTTCTGCAGGCTGACGAAGGTCGCGTCGAGGTCGAGGAGGGGCGTCAGAGCCTTGAACGGCATCGAGCGGTTGCGGTCGTTGCCCTGGTGAGGATTGCCGGACCAGACTAGGCCGACACGCAGGCGGTGATGCGGACCGAGGCGATCGCGCCAATGCCTGACGCGCCCGGCCGGAAGCGGTGGCAGATAGTTGGCCTGCGGGATCGTCTCGAGTGTTGTGCCGAAGGCGAGCGGCAGGCTCATGATCGGGCAGTGCAGATCGAACGGCGGGAGTTCGCGTGCAGTGAACGGCAGGCATTCGCAAACGCCCGGTATTCCCGTCAGTAGCCGACGCAGCCCATCCTCCACGACCAGAATGACCCTCGCGCCGCGGGCCGCCAGGTCAGGCAAATAGCGCGCAAACTGAAGCGTATCGCCAAGCCCTTCATCGGCGCAGATCAGGACGGTCTTGCCGGCGATGTCCTGTTCGCCCAGCCATTTCGGTTGCGAGAACTTCGGATAGTCCGGCGCGAACTCCGGCACTTGCCAGCGCGCCTCGCGCCCGGCCCAGCCCTCCGCAAAATCTCCGGTCTGCAACTGCAGATGCGCGATCTGCCAAACACTCCTGGCATCGTTCGGATCGAGCTCCGTCGCCCGCGCGTAGGCCGCCATCGCCTCACCGAAACGATGCAGCTGGAACAGCGCAAAGGCCCTGTTGACGAGGACCTCGGTAACGCCGGGACGAAGCTGGAGTGCCTTGTCGAACCAGTCGAGTCCTTCCTGGTATCTATCGAGCCGGAGCAGCGCGTCGCCGATATTGTTGGAGATGATGGGATCGGTCGGCGCCAGTGCATGCGCGCGCTGGTAGTCGGCGAGGCATTGCTCGTATCGCTTCAACGCCCGCTGCGTGCGTGCGCGCGCGAACAGCGTCGGGACGTGATCCGGCTGCAGCCAGTTGGCCAGGTTGAAGTGGGCCAGCGCCTGCTCGAACCTCTGCGTTTGATGGAGCAGATTTCCGCAGTGATAGGCAGCTTCCCAATGACGCGGGTTGAGCTTCATCGCGCGCTGATAGGCCAGCAGCGCGTCGTCGGGCCGGTTGAGCGCCGCGAGCACGGCGCCAAGCGCTTTCCACAGTTCGGCGTCCTCGGGCTTCAGCCGCAGCGCCGTGTCGAACGTCGCGCACGCTTCTTCGAGCCGCCCGGCCTGCTTCAGCGTGAGCCCAAGCGTCACCAAATATTCCGGCCTGGTATCCTGCCGGATCGCGCGCGTGAGCCATGCCACCGCATGGTCGAATTGCCGGGCGTGCAGTGCTACCAGCCCCATCAGATGCAGGCTGTCGGCGTGAGAGGCGTCGATATCAAGCGCCTGCTGGCAGCTGAGTTGCGCCTCCAGCACCTGACCCGCCTGCAATTGCTTCAGGGCGATCGCGACAAATTCATCCGGCGCAGACGGCGCCGCCGAATTGGGATCAATGCCGGCGCTCCGGGCGGCCGCGTCGCCTTCGCGAGGGTTCATCACCGCGTTTCAACGTGATTTGAACCCTGACGTTTAGGTGATTCTGCCGGGCGCGCCTAACCGCGGCCGCGATAGGGCGCAACACCCTGGTCCGGAACCCAGATCCCCCTAGGCAACCGGCCGGTCTGCCAGAACACGTCGATCGGGATGCCGCCGCGCGGATACCAGTAGCCGCCGATGCGAAGCCATTTCGGCTTGATCTCGCTGGCAATCCGCTTGCCGATCATGACGGTGCAATCCTCATGGAACGCGCCGTGATTGCGGAAGCTCGCCACGTAAAGCTTCAGCGACTTCGACTCCAGCAGCCACTGCCCGGGCGCGTAGTCGATGACGAGATGCGCAAAGTCCGGCTGTCCCGTGACCGGGCAGATCGAGGTGAACTCCGGCACGGCAAAGCGCACCAGATAGTCCGTATCCTTCTGCGGGTTGGGAACGCGGTCGATTTGCGCTTCGTCCGGTGTCGCCGGCCATTCCACGGCGCGGCCAAGCTGCAGTTCGCCTGACTTTGCCGGTTTATCGGGCTTCTTCGCCATTTGTTTCTCCTGGCGCGCGACCAGCAAAAGTGGAGACCGGCTTTGCGTCCGGTCGCGCTCCAAATCAATAATTGGCGCATGATCTTATCGCGAAACCGCTTACACTTTGGCGGATCATGCGCCGGGCCCTCTTAGCCAAACCTGTCCGCGCCGTCACGCGACCTTTTCCGTTCTCTTACGTTGCGGTAGAAGCGGCGCCAACCCGCCCGATCCCACCCTCCAAAGAGGCACTCATGACCGCCATCGTCGACATCATCGGCCGCGAAATCCTGGACAGCCGGGGCAACCCCACCGTGGAAGTCGATGTGGTGCTGGAGGACGGTTCGCTCGGCCGCGCCGCGGTGCCGTCCGGCGCCTCCACCGGCGCGCATGAGGCCGTGGAACTGCGCGACGGCGACAAGTCCCGCTATCTCGGCAAGGGCGTGCGCAAGGCGATCGAAGCCGTGAACGGCGAAATCTTCGAGGCGCTGGCCGACCGGCCGGTCGAGGACCAGGTCCAGATCGACCAGACCATGATCGATCTCGACGGCACCGCGAACAAGAACCGGCTCGGCGCGAACGCCATTCTCGGCGTCTCGCTCGCCTGCGCCAAGGCCGCGGCCAACTCCTTCGACATGCCGCTCTACCGCTATGTCGGCGGCACCTCGGCCAGGACGCTGCCGGTGCCGATGATGAACATCGTCAATGGCGGCGTGCATGCCGACAACCCAATCGACTTCCAGGAGTTCATGATCCTGCCGGTGGGGGCGGCGACCTTCGCCGAAGCGTTGCGTTGCGGTTCGGAAATCTTCCACACCCTGCGCGGCGAACTGAAGAAGGCCGGCCACAACACCAATGTCGGCGACGAGGGTGGCTTTGCGCCGAATCTGCCGTCGGCGGATGCCGCGCTTGACTTCGTCATGGCCGCGATCGGCGAGGCCGGCTACAAGGCGGGCGGCGACGTCATGCTTGGCCTCGACTGCGCCGCGACCGAGTTCTTCAAGGATGGCAATTACGTCTACGGCGGCGAGAACAAGACCCGCTCGCGCTCCGAGCAGGCCAAATACCTCGCCGATCTGGTCTCCCGCTATCCCATCGTCAGCATCGAGGACGGCATGTCGGAAGACGACATGGAGGGCTGGAAGGAGTTGACCGATCTCATCGGCAACAAGTGCCAGCTCGTCGGTGACGATCTCTTCGTCACCAACGTCAAGCGGCTTGCGGACGGCATCAAGAACGGCCGCGCCAATTCCATCCTGATCAAGGTCAACCAGATCGGCACGCTAACCGAGACGCTCGCCGCGGTCGAGATGGCCTACAAGGCCGGCTACACTGCCGTGATGTCGCACCGCTCCGGCGAAACCGAGGATTCCACCATCTCCGACCTTGCAGTCGCCACCAATTGCGGCCAGATCAAAACCGGCTCGCTGGCGCGCTCCGACCGTACCGCCAAGTACAACCAGTTGCTGAGGATCGAGCAGCAACTGGGCAAGCAGGCGAAATATGCGGGCAGGGGCGCGTTGAAGGCGCTGGCCTGAGACGACAACAAGCAAAAAGACACAAACCAAATCGGGAGGAGTGCCATGAGTGACGCCAAGAGCGGCCTGCAGCTGCGTTCGCTGATCAAGAAGAGCGGCGAGCTCGAGATTTCACTGTTGAACGTGCCGACGCCCGATCCCGGCCCCGACGAAGTGGTGGTGCGGGTCGAGGCGACGCCGATCAACCCCAGCGATCTCGGCCTTCTGACCGGGGCGGCTGACCTCTCGACCGCGAAAGCGTCGGGCACGAAGGACTCCCCCGTCATCACCGCAAAGGTCCCGGAAGCCGCCATGAAATCGATGGTGGCCCGGCTCGACGAGTCCATGCCGGTCGGCAATGAGGGCGCCGGCGTCGTGATCAAGACGGGCTCCTCGGAGGCGGCCAAGGCGCTGACGGGCAAGACCGTCTCCATGATCGGCGGAGCCATGTACGCGCAGTACCGCACTCTGCGAGTGAACGAGTGCATGCCGCTGCCGGCCGGCACGACGGCAGCCGACGGCGCGTCCTGGTTCGTCAATCCCCTGACCGCGCTCGGCATGACCGAAACCATGCGGCGCGAGGGCCACAAGGCGCTGGTGCACACGGCGGCCGCCTCCAATCTCGGGCAGATGCTGAACAAGATCTGCCTGAAAGACGGCATCGGCCTCGTCAACATCGTGCGCAGCACGGAGCAGGCGGATATCCTGCACAAGATCGGCGCCAAACACGTCGTCGACTCCTCCGCGCCGAGCTTCATGGAGGACCTGACCCACGCGCTGGCCGAGACCGGCGCCACCATCGCCTTCGACGCCATCGGCGGCGGCAAGCTCGCCGGCCAGATCCTCACGGCCATGGAGGCCGCGATCAACCGGACCGCCAAGGCCTACAGCCGCTACGGCTCCAACGTGCACAAGCAGGTCTATATCTATGGCAGCCTCGACACCCGGCCGGTCGAGATCAACCGGGCCTTCGGCATGGCCTGGGGCGTCGGCGGCTGGCTGCTGTTCCCGTTCCTGATGAAGGTCGGGCCGGTCGAGGGCCAGAAGCTCCGGGAGCGCGTCGTCTCCGAGCTCAAGACCACCTTTGCCAGCCACTACACCAGGGTGGTGTCGCTGCAGGAAGCCTTGGACCTGTCCAATCTGGCCGTCTACGCCAAACGCGCGACCGGCGAGAAATTCCTGATCAACCCGAACAAGGGTGGATGAAGCATATCGCGTGGCGATGTGGTGCAGAGAGGCGGCCCGTTTTGTTTCGGGCCAATTTCAGCAAACACTGTGTTTCCAAAATCACTCGATGCATGCACTTGCATGCTCTTCGCAATCCGGTTTATGTGACCGCCCGCGTTTTCGCGCTTTTGCCTTAAGGACATCCCATGGCCACGCATCATATCGTCACCATCGCCGGCAGCCTGCGCAAGGAAAGCTTCTCGCTGAAGATCGCCAACGCGCTGGCCAGGCTCGCGCCGGCCTCGCTGAAGCTCGAGGTGACGACGCTAAACGGCATTTCCTTCTTCAACCAGGATCTGGAAGGGGCGCCGCCGGCGGACTGGGTTGCCTTCCGCGAGAAGCTGCAGGCGTCGCACGGCGTGCTGTTCGTGACGCCCGAATACAACCGTGCGATCCCGGGCGTCTTGAAGAATGCCATCGACGTCGGCTCGCGGCCCTATGGCAAGAGTTCGTTCCTGGGCAAGCCGACCGGCATCGTCTCGAACTCGCCGGGACCACTCGGCGGCGTCAATGCGGCCAAAAGCTTGCAGAACATCCTGCCCGGCATTTCCGGCCCGATCATGGGCCAGCCGGAAACCTATCTCACCATGGTCGGCGATGCCTTCAACGAGAAGGGCGAGCTGATCAAGGAGTCGCTGCAGAAGGTGCTGGAGCAATTCCTCACTGCGTTCGCGGCCTTCGTCGAGAAGCAGAACCGCTGATGTCGGAGGCGCGAGGCGCGTTGCTCGTCATGCCCGGCGTTGTTTCCGCCGGGCCGGCTCAAGGCTGCGACCATCCAGCGAGCGCCGCACCTCGACCGGCGCGGTGCCGATCGTCAGTCCCGCCGGCAATTCGAAACTGAAGGCATGACGGCCACTGCCGAGCCCGGCCGCGGCCAGGTCTTGGCGAAACCGGTTCGCCAGCATCTCGCCGATGCAACGTCCGCCGATGAGGATGTCGAGACAGACCGGAGCTTCCGGCGCGTCGCAGTTCTGCGCCCAGCCCTCGATCGCATGCGGGCCGATCGCGTCGACATAGCCGCGTAGCGGCCCGGCGCCATGCTCGTCGGCGGAGCGCGACAGGCCCGCGCGCTGCGCGATGTGCCGGCGCACGGCTTCGACCTCATAGCCGGCGTCGAGCCGTGGCGCGCAATAGTGCGCAGCGTTGGCCGCCGCACCGGGATAGAGCGCACGGAATTCGTGCGCGTTGTGGAACATGCCGCGGCTGTCGTCATCGAGGATTCCGACAGGGCGCCTTCGGCGACGATCACGTCATGCGTGTCGAGTTCGATGTGAAAATATTCGATCCTGTCGACGCTCTCGGCCTGCACGACCGAATGGCCGTTGACCAGGTCCTTGGCCTCGATCAGCACGCCGCCATGATTGGCCACGGCGCCGGATTGGCCCTCAAAGGAATTGCCCTCGAAATACATTGCGTGATGCGGTGAAATCCAGAGATCGCGCCGCGGCACGTTCTCCTCGAGCGCTCCGGCCTTGATGCAGATCGGCAGAATATCCTTGCGGCCGGCCACGAAGCGCCCGGTGAAGCCGCGCCGGCCGATCCATTTGATCGGCCGCGTCACGCCGGATTTGGTCATCACGTGGTCGCCGATCCTGAGATTCTCGACCCGCTTCCGACCGCGCTGCACCTCGATCAGCGTGCCAAGGCAATAGCACGGCGTCCGGTTCTCGACGATATCGGTGCCGCCGCCGGGATCGGCGTGGAGATGAAAGAACTCGCCCGCGAAATCCTGCCTCGGATTAAGCTGGAGATCATAGGTCACGCCGTTCTCGGTCACTTCGAGCACGTTGCCCGCGAGAAGATTGACACTGCCGTGCCTGTCGTGGGGGATGTCGGAGAGAACGATCCGGTCGCCATGCTTGAAGCCGGAGATTGTCCCTTTCATATCGGGCGTATCGTCGAATTCGAGCGTGCCGCCGGAGGTGTCAAAACGGATCGTCTCGTCGGCCGTCACCGCGCCATGGACCAGGTAGGTATCGCCGTTCTGAATGATCAACGGGCCCGTTCCGCTCAGATCGGAGACGTCGATTTGCGATGCGCCGATGCTCGCGAGCGCGACGATTTGGGCCGGGCTGAGCGCCTCGATATTCGCCGCCGTATCGGCGACAATAACGGTTTCGGCCGCCGGGATAGACGGCGGATTGGTTCCTGCCGCTGCTGCTTCCGCCGCGACGGCTTCCGCCGCGGTGAGGACGGCGATGAACGGCGTATTGCCCAGTGCTGCGATTTGATTGTCCTTGGGGTCGTCACGGCCCTGCAGGAAGGCAATCGCGCCGTCGACGATGAACTCGCTGACGCCGATCGACAAAGCCAGCCTGATCTCGGGAGCGGTCAGCGATTCCAGGTCGAAGGCGGTGTCGACGACGACATAGGAATCTCCCGGCGGCGGATCGACGCTGCCTGGATTGATCTCATTCAGCGTGAGATCCATCAGCAGTTGCCCCATGCTGAGCGTAATGTCGGTCGAAGCCAGCGGGATGGGCGACGCAGGCGCGCTGGTGAAATTGTAACCCAGCACATTCATCAAGGTCGCGTCGGTGGCCGTGAACGGATTGATGATGTCGGGATTGCTGTTGTCGTCGAAGGCGTCCGGCGTGTGCTTGACATTACCGTTGACGGTCGTTCCCGACCAATCGCCGAGATCGCCGTCGTCGCCGGTCGTGCGATTATTGAAATCGCCAAGATTGGTCACGCCGTTGTCGATGGAGAAATAGGACGGATCGTCGGACTGCGTCAGCGCGCGGCTATCCGCGCCGCTGAAGCGGTAGAGATCCATGAGCGAATATTGGTCGGTGTCGAGGAACGAACCCCGACCCAGAACTTCGGTAAGCTCGTGCTCGACGGAGGCGATGAAATCCCACTCGCCCGCGACTGGCGTCTGATTGGGGTCGGCGCTGTAATTCCAGGCGGTGTCGGAGGAAAAGCCGATAAAACCGTCGGGGGCGTCGGCAGAGCTGGTCCCGGCATTGGCAAAGCCGAGCGTCTGGGCTTGCGCCTGAGAGAGAAAAATCTTCTCGCCGGTCGGATTGGTCGCAGGCAAGGTGGAAAGTGCCGCGAGCTGTACCGGCGATGTCGCATCAGCGGTAAGGTGCGATACGAGCGTCGAATAGGATTCCTTCGGTGCGTTGGAGTAAAAGCTTCTGCCGAGGAAGCCGGGCCCCACCGCGTTGCCGTCAACTTCGCCATATCCGACGTGGTAGTAGAGCGTCGCCGGCGAGGAGTAGGTGTCCGCGAACATCTGGAATACTTCCTCGACGTCCGTCTTGAATTCCGGCGGCGCCGAAGCCACCGAGGAATCCCAGGTGATGTCGAACGTCGTGCCGCGGCCGGCGATGACCGTGGTGCCGTCGTTTTGGCCGGGATCGCCGGGCGGTGCGACGACCGTAATTCCAGCGCCACTTAGCGCCACAACCTGATTGGGCGTGTAAACGGCCGGGGCATCCGTTGCCGCGATCTGGGTGATCGCGCTGTTACCAGTGTTGTTACCGTGTGCGTTCGCGGTATCGACGGCCGTGCCGAGATCAGACAGCTGATTCGGGGTCAGGGCTTCCAGATTGGCAGCGGTGTCGAGCACGATCACGCTTTCGTCCGGCGGCACCAGCAGCGGCGTTCCGCTGATATTGTGTTGCACGTCGAGCGCAATCGCCTCGGAGGCGCTGACATAGGCAGTGATGGTGATGCCCGTGCTCTTGAGCGCGGCCTGCTCCGGCCCGCCGGGGGCGTACGTGACCGGGGCGTCGGTCGCAGTCATCGAGCTGACGCTGAGCAGCGACGACAGGCTCGAAATGTCAGACGCAGTCAGCGTTTCGATATTTGCCGCGGTATCGATGATGTCGAAGACCGTGTTCGGCGGAATCTGCGAGGGGTCCTGTTCGTAGCCGAGCGCCTGGGCGACGGTGATCGAAGTCGTCATTGCCAAAATCCCTGTACTCACGCGCCCTCTCTATCGCGGCCTTGTGAGAGCCGTGCAGGACTTGCCGCGAGGGCAGTTGTCGTGAAATTCGGCGTCGTCCCCCCTGTCATTTTCTCAATCCCCGCAATGCAACGCAAGCGTGTCCCGTGCGCTCCGCCGAGGTGGCGGATGAACTTCTTTTGATTGGCAAACTGCCTGGAGGGGCCGGCAGCGCGTTGCCGTCGTCATAAAGAGTTAGCACTCCATTAACCGGGCCGTCGCATGCTCGGTCATGGTCTCCCGTCAGCGCCTTCGATCGTTCCTGACCGGGCTCGCCCTCTATACGATGGCGGCCGCCATGATCGGCTATTTCGGCGTCAACGCTTACACCGGCAACTACGGCCTGAATGCCCGCCTGGAATTGGACCAGGAGATCATCGCGCTGACGTCAGAGCTCGCACGGCTGAAGCGCGAGCGCGCCGAAGGCGAGGAGCGCGTCTCGCTGCTCCGCTCCGACCGGGTCGACCCAGACATGTTGGACGAGCGCGCGCGCTTCCAGCTCGACTATGCCAATCCGCACGACCTGGTGCGGATGATCCCGCCGGCCGCGCAGTCCGATTCCAAAAACTAGTGCGGCGATTTGACATTCGCTTCGTGTTTTCGCGGGCAACGAAAGCGAATGTCAAATCCAAGGCCGCACTAGCAATAATATTTTGCAAGTGTCCCTTTTGGCTCTGACATTCGCAATAGTGCCAGCCGCGACGGGATGCGAATGTCAGAGCCGGGACGCTAGGCGATTCAATCGCGAAAGTTTCATGTCGCGTTGCACTGCGGCATAGCAATTCTTTTGCCGCATCACGCAATCCTTTAACGGCCGTTTGAGTTGGGCTAGAGAGGGCAATCTATCTCCCCTCATTCAGCCGGATTTGCCATGGCCGCCGCACCCAAGAAGACCGACATCAAGGAAAAGGGGCAGGAAAAAGAGCAAGGCAAGGACAGCGGTTCGCCGCCGGAATTCACCAGGGAACAGGAACTCAAGGCGCTGCGCGACATGCTGCTGATCCGGCGCTTTGAGGAAAAAGCCGGCCAGCTCTACGGCATGGGCGCGATCGGCGGCTTCTGCCATCTCTATATTGGGCAGGAAGCAGTCGTGGTCGGCATGCAGATGGCCCTGAAGAAGGGCGACCAGGTCATAACCGGGTACCGCGACCATGGGCACATGCTGGCCTGCGGAATGGAGGCCAAGGGTGTGATGGCCGAGCTGACCGGACGCCGCGGCGGCTATTCCAAGGGCAAGGGCGGCTCGATGCACATGTTCAGCAAGGCCGAGAATTTCTACGGCGGCCACGGCATCGTCGGAGCCCAAGTCTCGCTCGGCACGGGCCTCGCCTTCGCCAATCATTATCGCGGCAACGACTCGGTCAGCCTGGCCTATTTCGGCGACGGCGCCTCCAATCAGGGCCAGGTCTATGAAAGCTTCAACATGGCCGAGCTGTGGAAGCTGCCCGTAGTCTATGTCATCGAGAATAACCGCTATGCCATGGGCACCTCGGTGACACGATCCTCCGCGCAAACCGATTTTTCCAGGCGCGGCACCTCCTTCAACATTCCGGGCGAACAGGTCGACGGCATGGACGTGCGCGCCGTGAAGGCCGCCGGCGACAAGGCGATCGCCTGGTGCCGCGCCGGCAAGGGTCCCTACATCCTGGAAATGCAGACCTACCGCTATCGCGGCCACTCGATGTCGGACCCCGCGAAGTACCGTACCCGCGAAGAGGTCGAGAAAGTTCGCCATGACCAGGACCCGATCGAGCAGGTCCGCAACCGGCTGCTCGCGGCCAAGGTCAGCGAGCAGGAATTGAAGGACATCGACGCCCAGGTGCGCGAGATCGTCAATGCGGCGGCGGATTTCGCCCAGCACGATCCCGAGCCCGAGGTGTCCGAACTTTATACCGACATCTACCGCTAAAGCAGGCGCAAGCTACATTCGGAGTGACCATGCCCATTCAAGTGCTGATGCCTGCGCTGTCGCCCACCATGGAGAAGGGCAACCTCGCCAAATGGCTCAAGAAGGAAGGCGACACCATCAAGTCCGGTGACGTCATTGCCGAGATCGAGACCGACAAGGCGACGATGGAGGTCGAGGCGACCGACGAAGGCAAGCTCGGCAAGATCCTGATCCCGGAAGGCACCGCCGACGTCGCCGTCAACACGCCGATCGCGACCATTCTCGCCGATGGCGAAAGTGCGGCCGATCTTGCGAAGGCGCCGGCAGCGGCGCCGGCCAGGCAGGAGAAGCCCGCCGACGCTGCGCCGCCTGCGCAGGCCAAAGCCGAGCCGACTTTGGAAGGCGGCGAGAAGAAAGCGCCGAGCGCTCCGCAGGCCGTCGCCGAGCCCGATCCGGAAGTGCCTGCGGGCACGGAGATGATCACCCAGACCATCCGCGACGCATTGCGCGATGCCATGGCCGAGGAGATGCGCCGCGACCCGGACGTCTTTCTGATGGGCGAGGAGGTTGCGGAATATCAGGGCGCCTACAAGGTCTCGCAAGGATTGCTGCAGGAATTCGGGCCTAAGCGCGTCATCGACACGCCGATCACCGAGCATGGCTTTGCCGGCGTCGGCGTTGGCGCTGCGATGTCGGGGCTGAAGCCGATCGTCGAGTTCATGACCTTCAACTTCGCCATGCAGGCGATCGACCAGATCATCAACTCCGCGGCCAAGACGCTCTATATGTCCGGCGGCCAGATGGGCTGCTCGATCGTGTTCCGCGGGCCGAACGGCGCGGCCGCCCGCGTCGCCGCCCAGCACAGCCAGGATTATTCGGCCTGGTACTCGCAAATTCCGGGCCTCAAGGTGATCGCGCCGTTCTCGGCCGCCGATTACAAGGGGCTGCTGAAGGCCGCGATCCGCGATCCCAATCCGGTGATCTTCCTCGAGAACGAAGTCTTGTACGGCCACTCCGGCGAGGTGCCGAAGCTCGACGATTATGTGATCCCGATCGGCAAGGCGCGGGTGGTGCGATCCGGCAAACACGTCACCATCATCTCCTGGTCGAACGGCATGACCTATGCGCTGAAGGCCGCCGATGAACTCGCCAAGGAAGGCATCGAGGCCGAGGTGATCGACCTGCGTACGCTGCGGCCGATGGACACCGAAACCATCGTCGCTTCCGTCAAAAAGACCGGCCGCGCCGTTTGCGTGGAGGAGGGCTGGCAGCAATCCGGCGTCGGCGCCGAAGTTGCCGCCCGCATCATGGAGCACGCCTTCGATTACCTGGATGCGCCGGTGGCGCGCGTCTCCGGCAAGGACGTGCCGATGCCCTATGCCGCGAACCTCGAAAAGCTCGCATTGCCCTCCGTGGCCGAGGTGGTGGAAGCCGCCAAGGCCGTTTCCTATCGGTGAATCATGGCCGGTCCCAAGGAGCAGCCGCTGCCGCCTGACGTGATGGGCCGCGACGACGCCGTCGAGGTATTGCGCGCGTTTGTCGTGGATGGCGGTCTGTCCATCGCGTTCCAGCGCGCGTTCGAGGAGCCGGAGATGTGGGGCCTCTTGCTGGTCGACATCGCCCGCCACGCCGCGCGCGCCTACGCCCGCGAGAGCGACATCACCGAGGAAGACGCGCTGGCCAGCATCGTCGACATGTTCGAAGCCGAAATCGAGCGGCCGACCGACATGGGCAACACCACGCCGCGCTCGCAACAAGGTCACTGACAATGCCGATCAATATCCTGATGCCCGCGCTGTCGCCCACGATGGAAAAGGGCAACCTTGCCAAATGGCTGAAAAAGGAAGGCGACAAGGTCAAGTCCGGCGACGTGATCGCGGAGATCGAGACCGACAAGGCGACCATGGAGGTCGAGGCGGTCGACGAAGGCACCATCGCGAAGATCGTGGTGCCCGAGGGCACGCAGGACGTGCCGGTCAATGACGTGATCGCGGTGCTCGCCGGCGACGGCGAGGACGTGAAGGCAGCCGGAGCATCGGCCGGCGCCGCAAGACCCGCTGCCGCGCCAACGCCTGCACCCGCGAAGGCGGAAGCGCCTGCGCCGCAGCCGGCCGCAGCCGCTGCTCCGGCACCAAAGCCTGCCGCGGCGCCGCCACCGCAGGCCGCTTCGCCTGCGCCGCAAGCCAATGGCCATGGCCGCATCTTCTCGTCACCTCTCGCGCGCCGTTTGGCGAAAGAGGCCGGCATCGAGCTCGGCCGCATCAACGGCACCGGTCCGCACGGCCGTGTCATCGCCCGCGACGTGGAGGAGGCGAAGTCCGGCAAGGGTCTGAAGGCGCCGGCGGCCGCGCCTGGCGCTGGTCCCGCCATCGCACCCTCGATGTCGGACAAGCAGATCCTCGCGCTGTTCGAGCCGGGAAGCTACGAGATCGTGCCGCATGACGGCATGCGGCGGACCATCGCGCAGCGCCTGACCGCCTCGATCCAGAACGTCCCGCATTTCTATCTCACCATCGACTGCGATATCGGAAAGCTGCTCGTCGCGCGCGAGGAGATCAACGCGGCCGCGCCAAAGGACAAGGAAAAGAAGCCGCTCTACAAGATCTCGGTCAACGACTTCGTCATCAAGGCGATGGCGGTCGCGCTGCAGAAGATCCCGAACTGCAATGTGAGCTGGACCGAAGGCGGCATGGTCAAGCACAAGCATTCCGACATTGGCGTGGCCGTCGCCATGCCCGGCGGCCTGATCACGCCCATCATCCGCAAGGCCGAGACCAAGACGCTCTCGACCATCTCCAACGAGATGAAGGATTTTGCCGCGCGCGCCCGCGCCCGCAAGCTCAAGCCCGAGGAATACCAGGGCGGCACCACCGCGGTCTCCAACCTCGGCATGTACGGCATCAATCACTTCACCGCCGTGATCAATCCGCCGCATGCGACCATCCTCGCGGTTGGCACCAGCGAGGAGCGCCCGGTGGTCCGGGCTGGGCGGATCGAGATCGCGCACATGATGAGCGTGACCTTGTCCTGCGACCACCGCGCCATCGACGGCGCGCTCGGCGCCGAGCTGATCGGCGCGTTCAAGCAGCTGATCGAGAACCCCGTGATGATGATGGTGTGATGGACCGCCGTCATTGCGAGCGCAGCGAAGCAATCCATGTCGCGACAAGGTGGATTGCTTCGTCGCAAGAGCTCCTCGCAATGACGGAAAAAATCGCTGAAGGTCGCACGATGAGAACGAGCGCATAGCCATGGCCGATATATCCTTCGACGTCATCATCATCGGCTCCGGCCCTGGCGGCTATGTCACCGCGATCCGCGCGGCCCAGCTCGGCTTCAAGACCGCGATCGTGGAGAAGGCCTATCTCGGCGGCATCTGCCTGAACTGGGGCTGCATCCCGACCAAGGCGCTTTTGCGCTCGGCCGAAATCTACCACTACATGCAGCACGCCAAGGATTACGGCCTTTCCGCCGAGAAGGTCGGCTATGACGCCAAGGCCGTGGTGCAGCGCTCGCGCGGGGTCTCGAAACGCCTCAACGACGGCGTCGGCTTCCTGATGAAGAAGAACAAGGTTTCCGTCATCTGGGGCGAAGCCACCATCGATGCGCCCGGCAAGGTCAGCGTGAAGAAGTCCGTGGTCGAGGGGCCGAAGGGCGCGCTCGGCGAGGGTGCTTACCAGGCCAAACACATCATCATCGCGACCGGCGCGCGGCCGCGCGTGCTGCCCGGGCTCGAGCCCGACACGAAGCTGATCTGGACCTATTTCGAGGCGATGGTGCCGGAGCGGATGCCGAAATCGCTGCTGGTGGTCGGCTCGGGCGCGATCGGCATCGAGTTCGCGTCCTTCTTCCATACCATGGGCTCGGAAGTGACCGTGGTCGAGGTGCTGCCGCAGATCCTTCCTGTCGAGGACGCGGAGATCGCGGGCCTCGCCCGCAAGCGCTTCGAGAAGCAGGGCATCAAGATCCTCACCTCGACCAAGGTGACCAAGCTGGAGAAGAAAGCCGACAGCGTGGTCGCGACCATCGATGACGGCAAGAGCCAGCAGACCACCGAGTTCGAGCGGGTGATTTCCGCGGTCGGCGTGGTCGGCAATATCGAGAATCTCGGGCTCGAAAAGCTCGGCGTGAAGACCGATCGCGGCATCATCGTGGTCGATGGCATGTGCAAGACCAACGTGCCCGGCATCTACGCCATCGGCGATGTCTCAGGTCCCCCGATGCTGGCGCACAAGGCCGAGCATGAGGGCGTGGTCTGCGTCGAGGCGATCAAGGGCCTGCATCCGCACGCCATGGACAAGAACCTCATTCCCGGCTGCACCTATTGCAACCCGCAGGTGGCTTCCGTCGGCCTTACCGAGGCAAAAGCAAAAGAAGGCGGCCGCGAAATCCGCGTCGGCCGCTTCCCCTTTGTTGGCAACGGCAAGGCGATCGCGCTCGGCGAGGACCAGGGCCTGGTCAAGGTCGTCTTCGACAAGAAGACCGGCCAGCTCCTGGGCGCGCACATGATCGGCGCCGAGGTGACCGAGCTGATCCAGGGCTATGTCGTCGCGATGAACCTGGAGACGACGGAAGAAGAGCTGATGCACACGGTGTTCCCGCATCCGACCTTGTCGGAGATGATGAAGGAAGCCGTGCTCGACGCCTATGGGCGGGTGCTGAATATTTGATGCCGGCCGCCGTAATCCTAACTCGTCATGCGCGGGCTTGACCCGCGCATCCATCCAAAGAATGACGCATTTTCAAAGGCGATGGATTGCCGGGCCTTCGCCGCGCCGAAGGGGCTTCGGCCCCGCAGGCGGGTCAAGCCCGGCAACGACAATCTGAGTAGATCGGCAGCCGCTCCATGGGCGTAAAAGGAAGAAAAGAACAGTGCACGACAACGACAACCTGACCATCGAACGTCCGACGTTCGTGACCCATCTCGAATGCGCGATGGAAGGCGACCACTATCCCGCCGACCAGATCCATAATCTCTCCAAGGCGGGCAAGCCGCTGCTGGTGCGCTACGACCTCGCGGCCGTGAAGAAGGCACTGACGAAAGAAGCACTTTCACAGCGCCCCGCCGACATGTGGCGCTATCGCGAGATGCTGCCGGTGCGCAAATGCGCCGACATCGTCAGCCTCGGCGAAGTCATGACGCCGCTGATCCGGCTGCCGAAACTCGCCAAAAAACTCGGCGGCGGCGAGATCATCGTGAAGGACGAGGGCCGGCTGCCGACCGGCTCGTTCAAGGCGCGCGGGCTTGTGATGGCGGTGTCGATGGGCAAGGCGCTTGGCATCAAGCACATGGCGATGCCGACCAACGGCAATGCGGGGGCGGCGCTCGCGGCTTACGCGACGAGCTGCGGCATCAAGACCACGATCTTCTGTCCCGCCGACACGCCGGAGGTCAACGTCAGCGAGATCGAGCTGCAGGGCGCGACCGTCTATCGCGTCAACGGACTCATTGACGATTGCGGCAAAATCGTCGGCGAAGGCAAGGCCAAGGCCGGCTGGTTCGATACCTCGACCTTGAAAGAGCCCTATCGCATCGAAGGCAAGAAGACGATGGGGCTCGAGCTTGCCGAACAGCTCGGCTGGGACGTGCCCGACGTGATTTTCTATCCGACCGGCGGCGGCACCGGCCTGATCGGGATGTGGAAGGCGTTCGCCGAGCTGGAAGCCATTGGCTTCATCGGCTCCAAGCGCCCGCGCATGGTCGCGGTGCAGGCGGCCGGCTGCGCGCCGATGGTGCGCGCTTTTGAAGCAGGCACCGAGCATGCGCCGCGCTGGGAGGACGCGCATACCATCGCCTCCGGCATCCGCGTGCCGCAGGCGGTCGGCGATTTCCTTATCCTGCGCGCGGTGCGCGAGAGCAAAGGATTTGCCACCGCGGTGACCGACGAGAAAATTTCCTCCGCCTTGAACGAGGTCGCGCGCGAGGAGGGCCTGCTGCTCTGCCCCGAGGGCGCCGCAACCTACGCCGCCTATCAGCAGAGCCTCGCCGAAGGTCGTGTTGCGAAAACCGACCGCGTGATGCTTTTCAATTGCGCCACGGGCCTTAAATACCCGCTGCCGCCAGTCACGCGCACGCTCGATCGCTTCAAGCCGATCGACTATGCGAAACTGTAAACTCCTCATCCTGAGGAGCGGCGTCTTCGCCGCGTCTCGAAGGATGAGGCCGGCGGTTTGGCCTCATGGTTCGAGACGCTTGCTGCGCAAGCTCCTCACCATGAGGGGCGGGGCTGGAGGATGACGATGCGAAAGACTCTTTTGGCCGCGCTGATCGCAACGTTTGCACTGACAGCTCCTGTATCAGCAGAAAACTATCCCTCGCATCCGATCACGGTCGTGGTGCCGTTCTCCGCCGGCGGGCCATCGGATGCCATGATGCGCATCCTCGGCGAACGCATGAAGCTTTCGCTTGGCGAAGCGATCCTGGTGGAGAACACAACGGGTGCGGGAGGATCAATAGGCGTCGGCCGCGTGGTGCATTCGCCGCCCGATGGCTACACGGTCGGCTTCGGCCACCTCGGCACCCATGTCGCCAACGGCGCGATCTACAAGCTCAACTACGACCTCGTCGCCGATCTCGAGCCGGTGGTGCTGCTGCCGAGCAATCCCATGGTGATCGTCAGCAAGAACGCTGTCGCCGCCAAGACGCTGCCGGAACTGATCGCGTGGTTGAAGTCGCGGCCGCAGCCCGCCACCGCCGGCACCGCGGGCGCAGGCTCTGGCAGCCACATCGCGGGCCTCGCGCTCGAAAGCGCCGCCGGCATCAAGCTGCAATATGTGCCCTATCGCGGTACGGGACCTGCGCTGAACGATCTCGTCGCCGGCCAGATCGACATCATCGTCGACCAGACCTCCAACTCCATCAACCAGATCAGGGCAGGGACCATCCGCGCCTACGCGGTGACCGATTCCAGGCGCGTCGATCAGGCGCCGGACATTCCGACCGTCGATGAATCAGGCCTGCCGAACTTTCACATGACGCTGTGGTCGGGCCTGTGGGTGCCCAAGGGCACGCCGAGGGAGATCGTGGAGAAACTCAACAAGGCCGCGCTCGAGGCACTGGCTGATCCGCAGGTGAAGAAGCAGCTCGAGAATCTGGGCCTGCAGATGCCGCCCGCCGACCAGTCGACCCCGGAGGCGCTGGGCGCCTGGCAAAAGGCCGAAATCGCGAAATGGTGGCCGATGATCAAGGCCGCCAACGTCAAGGTGGATTGAGCTACTAACCTTTTGCCGGCAGACTGAATTCGTTTCAAAAATTAGAGGCGTTCAGATCGTAGGAGTTCTTGCCCCCGCGAACATAGACCCTGGCTGCCGCGGCACAGATCAAATCACGGTTGGAATCGAACGCCCTGAGGAAGCCCAACTCGTCGGCGTGGACATCTGGATCAATCCGCCTCAACGCATCTTCGTTGACGAAGAATGAGGCCTCGATGACACTGTCATGTCCCCAAAATCGTACGGCACGCCGCGCCGGATCATAGGAGCGGCTTTGATTTGGAAACGCGATCATGTGGGCTCCACCGAGCGGCCCTTTCGATTGATTCGGAAATGTTGGTGCGTCGCCGTTTTTGGGCTGCACTCGGACAACACTGTTGCAAGCTACGCCGCTTACGGTCCAACGCCTAACGAATAATCGCGAAAGGTCGAATTGAGCCAATCGCACCCGGTTCCGCCCCTTTTGCTTCCCGGAGCGGGCCGATACACTGCCGTCGGCCCAGGGAGCGGACATGGCGCGCGATCCTCGAAAAGGGGGCTCAACGAGCAAAGGGCGGCGCGGCAAGAAGAAGAGCGCCCCAAAGACCCGTAGCGCGCCCAAACGTGCGCAGAAGAGCGCGCAGGAAAAGAGTGCCAATACGAGCGCAGCCAAGCCCCTGCGCCGTCGCGCCTCCGAGGCAACCGCTGCCAGGGCGGAAATAGCCAGGCTCTCCCGCGAACTAAGCGAGGCGCTGGCGCAGCAGACCGCGACCTCCGAAGTGCTCCAGGTCATCTCGTCGTCGACGGGCGACATCGAACCGGTCTTCGGGAAGATGATTGAGAACGCCACGCGCGTTTGCGGCGCGGAATTCGGAGCCATGGGTCTGTTTGACGGCGAGGCGTATCGGCGGGTTGCGCTGTACAACGTGCCGCCGGCCTTTGACACCGCCGCGCCGAAGGAGTGGCGTCCGGGACCTGAAGGCCCGATCGGCCGCGTCCTCCGGACGGGGCAAGTCTTGCGGATCGACGATCTTCGCGAGAGCGAGAGTTATCTTGCTCGCCATCCCGCGATGGTTGCCATGGTTGAAGTCGCGCGAGCGCGGACACTCGTCATCGTGCCGATGCTGAGGGACGCAAAGCCGATCGGAGTGATATCGATTTATCGCCAGGAGGTCCGTCCGTTCAGCGAGAGGCAGATCGACCTTCTGAAGAATTTTGCGAGCCAGGCCGTGATCGCCATCGAGAACGCGCGGCTGTTCAACGAGACCCGGGAGGCGCTGGAGCAGCAGAAGGCCTCCGCCGAAATCCTGCGCGTCATCAGCAACTCGGTCGCCGACACCGCGCCCGTCTTCGAAAAAATTCTCGATAGTTGCGAAAGGCTCTTTGCCACGGAACAATTGGGCATCTTTCTGGTGCAGCCCGATGGCCAGACGCAGGTCGCAGCCTGGCGCGGCGCGGCCTTCGAAACCGTGCTCGATACCCTTCCCAGGCCGCTTGAACAGACTGCGACGGGGCTCGTGGTCCGGACTGGAGCCGTCCTCCATATCCCGAACACCGCAGCCGAACTGGACATGCCGCTGACGGTCAGGGCGATGAAGGACAGGATCGGCGACGTTTCGATGGCGTGGGCGCCAATGCTTGGGGAGCAGGGCGGCATCGGCTCGATATCGGTAATGAGACAGCCGCCCGACCCGTTTTCCGAAAAGGAGCTCGCGCTTCTCAAGACTTTCGCCGATCAGCCCGTGATCGCAATCCAGAACACCCGGCTGTTCAGGGAAGTCCAGGATCGCACCAACGATCTGAGCGAGGCGCTGAGGCAGCAAACGGCCACCGCCGACGTGCTCAAGGTCATCAGCCGCTCGGCGTTCGATCTGACGTCCGTTCTGCAAACCCTGGTCGGATCGGCCGCCCACCTTTGCGAGGCCGACAAAACCGTTATTACCCGACAAATCGGCGAGGTTTTCTATCGAGCGGAAGCCTACGGCTTCTCAACCGAATACAGGAATCACGTTAGGAATATTCCCGTCGTGCCGGAACGAGGCTCAGCCAGTGGGCGTGCCTTGCTCGAAGGGAGAGCGATTCATATTTTGGATGTCCAGGCGGACGCAGAATTTGCTTATGCGGAAGCACAGAAGCTGGGGGGCTTTCGCACCGTCCTCGCTGTTCCGATTCTGCGTGAGGGCGTTCCAATGGGCGTGCTGTCGCTGACCCGATCTGAAGTCCGCGCATTCACCGACAAGCAAATCGAATTGGTTTCGACCTTCGCGGATCAGGCGGCGATTGCGATCGAGAACGCGCGGCTGATCAACGAGATCAGGGAGGCGCTGGAGCGGCAGACGGCGACGGCCGACATTCTCAAGGTGATTGCCAGTTCGCCCGACGACGTGCAGCCGGTGTTCGATGCCATAGCCGATCAATCGAACCGTTTGCTCAACGGCCTTTCAACTGCAGTGTACAGCCTAACGGGCGACGTGGCTCACTTGATGTCATCTACGCCAGTCAATCCGGCCGCCGATGCTCATCTCAAGGCCAGTTTCCCGATTCCACTGTCGGAGCTGATATGGGGCGAGCCGATCTCCAGGGGAGAGTTTCTTCGGGTCACCGATACTGAAGAGGCGTCAGTGCCGCAGCGGATGCGGGACATGGGCCGGATCCGTGGCTGGCGCAGCGTGGTTTACCTACCGCTTCTCAGCGACGGAAGGCCCATTGGCGCGATCAGCGTCACGCGTGTCGACCCCGGCTCGTTCGCCGACCACCACGTTCAATTGCTGCGAACCTTCGCCGATCAGGCCGTCATTGCGATCTCGAATGTCGAGCTGTTCCAGCAGGTGCAGGCACCTACCCGCGAGTTGTCGCAATCCCTCGACGATCTCCGCACAGCCCAGGACCGGCTGGTGCAGACCGAGAAGCTGGCGTCACTCGGCCAGCTCACCGCGGGCATCGCGCACGAGATCAAGAACCCGCTCAATTTCGTCAACAATTTCTCGGCGCTGTCCGCCGAGCTGATCGACGAGCTCGACGCGGCCCTGGCGCCGGTCACGCTCGATCAGAAGACGAAGAGCGACATCGGCGAATTGACGCAGATGCTGAAATCCAACCTCGAAAAGGTCGTGCAGCACGGCAAGCGCGCCGACTCCATTGTCAAGAACATGCTCCTGCATTCGCGCGAGGGATCGGGCGAGCGGCGGAGCGTCGACCTCAACGCCCTGGTCGAGGAAAGTCTCAATCTCGCCTATCACGGCGCGCGCGCCGAACGTCCGGGCTTCCAGGTCACGCTCAAGCACGATCTCGATCCTGACGCCGGCACGATCGAGCTCTATCCGCAGGAGATCACGCGCGTGCTGCTCAACATGATCTCCAACGGATTTTATGCGGTGACCAAGCGTGCGGGCGAAGCCGGCAACGGGTTTGAGCCGACGCTTCAGGCCGCAACGAAGGGGCTTTCCGACCGCGTCGAAATCCGCATTCGCGACAACGGCACCGGCATCCCGCCCGAGGTGAAGGACAAGATGTTCAATCCGTTCTTCACCACCAAGCCCGCAGGCGAGGGCACCGGCCTTGGCCTCTCCATGAGCCACGACATCGTCGTGAAGCAGCACGGCGGGAGGATCGACGTCGAGACCGAGCCCGGGCATTTCACCGAATTCATCATCGTGCTGCCGCGCGCCAACAATTTTCCGGGCAAGAGCGGAGGGTAGGCCTGAATGCCTTACACAAAGACGGATGACGGGATACGCCTCTATTTCGAGGAGACGGGCTCCGGCCGCCCCGCAAGAAGGCCTCGCACCGGGCGTTTTGCCCGCGAAATCGCCTGCGCCAAAAAACTAATTTCGTGAGCCCTTTCAATTTGATCGGCCAGTTCAAGAGGCGAGGTCGAAATATTTCTCTTTTTCCGAAATTAAAATCGGGTGTATTGTTCGCGCGTCCCGTGCCCTCCAGGAGGGGCGTACGCGTCGTCACGAACGTTGGCGCGGGATGCGATGGACGCCACGGCATCACATGACGAATGATGCCGCAGGCGGACGGCAAAATCGTGTGGTCCTGATCCCCCGACGCTGGGATCAAGTTTCGAGGGGCGTTTCCCGCGAAGCGACGGTGGCTATCAAGCCCGGACACCGGGGAGATCACGTATAAGCCGCAACACCATTGCGCAGGGAAGGCCGGGTCGCTCCGGTTGAACCTGTGGTGACTAACTCGTGTGCTTCTACCCTTGCACACGAGGCCGCGGGTGCAACCGGCACCCGGCCTTCTGCGCCCTCCGTTTTCGGAGGGAGAAGGCTTTGGTCCAACCCGGGCGCGGTCTGCGCCGCGGGAGCCGAAGCCGTGTGTCCGGAAGAACGGGCACGACACGTTCTGCTCGACGAGAGGTTGAGCATTTACGGAATGCCTCGGTCAAAATGGTTGCCGCAGTGCAACGATTGTGTCGTGGCCGCAACAGCGAGTGAACATTTGGCGTCCGCCGCGGCTAGCTCTTGCTTGCGCCGCTATTTAGCCACACCCCTCTATGAAATGATGTTTCGCAAAGACTTTTCAGCACTCGGATAAGGCTCGGGGAACTTTTCGGTCCTTGAATCTTAACAACGAGAAGGGCTGGAGAAACAGGTTAGCGATGGACGCCAAGACCAATCTCAAGCACAGGCTTCCAAGCCGTCACGTGACGGAGGGTCCCGCGCGGGCTCCCCATCGCTCGTATCTGTACGCCATGGGACTGACCACCCAGCAGATTCACCAGCCGCTGGTTGGAGTTGCCTCCTGCTGGAACGAAGCCGCGCCCTGCAACATCGCGCTGATGCGCCAGGCCCAGGCGGTCAAGAAGGGCGTGGCGGCCGGCGGCGGCACGCCGCGCGAATTCTGCACCATCACCGTCACCGACGGCATGGCCATGGGCCATGACGGCATGCGCTCCTCGCTGCCGTCGCGCGAATGCATCGCCGATTCGGTCGAGCTCACCGTTCGCGGCCACGCCTATGACGCGCTCGTAGGTCTCGCCGGTTGCGACAAGTCGCTGCCGGGCATGATGATGGCGATGCTCCGCCTCAACGTGCCGTCGATCTTCATCTATGGCGGCTCGATTCTGCCCGGCAATTTCCGTGGCCAGCAGGTCACGGTGCAGGACATGTTCGAGGCCGTCGGCAAGCATTCCGTCGGCGCGATGTCGGACGAAGATCTCGACGAGATCGAGCGGGTGGCGTGTCCGTCAGCCGGCGCGTGCGGCGCACAATTCACCGCCAACACCATGGCGACTGTCTCGGAAGCGATCGGGCTTGCGTTGCCCTACTCGGCCGGCGCTCCCGCTCCGTACGAGATCCGCGATGCCTTCTGCATGACCGCGGGCGAGCGGGTCATGGACCTGATCCGCGCCAATATCCGGCCGCGCGACATCGTCACCCGCAAGTCGCTGGAGAACGCCGCCGCCGTGGTCGCCGCCTCGGGCGGGTCGACCAACGCCGGCTTGCACCTGCCGGCGATCGCCAACGAGTGCGGCATCAAATTTGATCTATTTGATGTGGCGGAAATCTTCAAAAAGACACCGTATATCGCCGATTTGAAGCCAGGTGGCCGTTATGTCGCCAAAGACATGTTTGAAGCTGGCGGCATTCCACTGCTGATGAAGACCCTGCTTGATCATGGCTATTTGCATGGTGATTGTTTGACCGTCACCGGACGCACGATCGCAGAAAACCTCAAAAGCGTGAAATGGAATCCGCACCAGGATGTGGTGCGGCCAGCCGACAATCCGATCACCGTCACCGGCGGTGTGGTCGGGTTGAAGGGTAATCTTGCACCAGAAGGGGCGATCGTGAAAGTCGCGGGCATGTCCAATCTGAGGTTTACCGGGCCGGCCCGCTGCTTCGACTGCGAAGAGGACGCCTTCGAGGCCGTCCAGAAGCGCACCTACAAGGAAGGCGAGGTCATTGTCATCCGCTACGAGGGACCGCGCGGCGGCCCGGGCATGCGCGAGATGCTCCAGACCACGGCGGCGCTAACCGGGCAGGGTACCTCCGGCAAGATCGCGCTGATCACGGACGGCCGGTTTTCCGGTGCCACCCGCGGCTTCTGCATCGGCCATGTCGGGCCGGAAGCGGCCATCGGCGGACCGATCGGGCTGCTTGAGGACGGCGACATCATCGAGATCGACGCCGTCGACGGCATACTTAACGTAAAATTGACTGAAAAAGAGCTTGCGGAACGCAAAACCAAGTGGCGTCCGCGCGAGACGAATCACACGTCGGGAGCTCTCTGGAAATACGCCCAACAGGTTGGGCCGGCAGTGGGTGGGGCCGTAACGCACCCGGGCGGCGCGCACGAGAAACAGTGCTATGCGGACATTTGACCGTACCATTGTTGCATTGATGCTGGGGACCGCGCTGGTCGCCGCGCCCGCGTTCGCGTTCGATGGCGCACCCGTCAATCAGCGCGATACCGCAATTCCCGTGCTGTCAGGACCGCCTGCCACGGTCAGCAAGCAGGCGGTCGCCCCGGCGCCCATCCCGGAGTCGGTGAAGGCGCTGCAATACGCAGCCGATATCGACGGCTATGCCGTCGCGCAGTGGAAGCTTGGCCGCATGTACGCGTCCGGCGATGGCGGACTTGCGCGCGACGATCTGCGAGCTTTCAACTATTTCAGCCGGATCGCCAAGGACCATGCGCAGGACAGCCCGTCGTCGCCGCAGTCGGCGATCGTGGCCAACGCCTTTGTGGCGCTGGCGCGCTATTACCTGAGCGGTATTCCGAACACCGACGTGAAGTCCGATCCGGATCGCGCGCGCGAGATGCTGTACTATGCCGCGTCCTATTTCGGCAGTGCGGACGCGCAATACGATCTGGCCCGGCTCTATCTGAAGGCCACCCCAGCATCGCCGAACGACTTCACCTATGGCGCGCGCTGGCTCGGGCTCGCCGCGCAAAAGGGGCAGCACCAGGCGCAGGCCATGCTCGGCCAGATGCTGTTCAACGGCGATCGCCTGCCGCCGCAGAAGGCGCGCGGGCTGATGTGGATGGCGCTTGCGAGCGACGGTGCCACGCCTGATGAGGCCTGGATCAAGGAGAGCTACAACCAGGCGATCACCCGTGCCACCGAGGACGACCGCGCGATGGCGGCACAGATGCTGAAGTACTGGCTGCAGGGCCAGCGCTGACGAGGACAGCGCCGCCAAGGGCGGCGCTGATCAGATCTGCTTCGACATCGGGTACGACGAGCTCGTGCCGAACTTGCCCTGCGGCGTACCCACACCCACATAACCGCGCGCCAGATAGAATCGATGCGCGGTTTCCGTCGACAGCAGATTGCAGTTTTTATTTCCCCGTTCCTTTGCCCGTACCTCCAGCGCCTCAAGCAACGCCGAGCTCACGCCGCGGAATCGCGCCGAAGGCGAAACGTAATTCATCGTGATCTCACCATCGTTCCTGACCGCGCCCACCGCCAGAATCGCGTTGTCATCCACCGCGAGCAGCAGCGAAGCATCGGGATGGGCTGACCATGCCACCACGTTTTCCGGAGTCTTGTTGGCAAGCCATCGGCCGAGGATCGCAGGGTCATTGTGATGGTCGGCAACGCAGAGTTCGGAAATTGATGCCCGCAACACTTCACAGGCAGCCGCTGCATCGGCCTTTGTCGCGTCGCGGATTTTCACGAAGCTCCGGCTCCGAGCCAGATGGCCTTGGCGCGGTCATAGCAGCCACCGCACAAGACACTTATGTCGACGAATTGCATGGCGGCGTCCGTCCATTCCCCGCCCTCGGAACACCGCACCTGCTCGCATTCGGAACACCAGGCGTCGGGACGCGGAAGATCGGTGTCAGCGGGCGAGATAAAGCCGACGGCCTTTCCGCTGTCGAGCGTCTCGACGATGTGGCGGCAGACATAAGTCGCATCCTGCTCGCCATGCGTGGTGCATCGCACTTTGCCCGACATCGGCCCCTCACGCCCGCAGTTCCAGTTGAGAACATAATAGGAACATCAGCTATTCTGTCAACGGCGCCGATCGGAAGACGGCGCGCGGTAGAGCAGCGGCTGGGGAAGGGTGTCGCCTAGGCTGCTTCCAGATCGAGGTCCGCCCAGACCGGCACATGGTCCGATGGCTTCTCCCAGGCGCGCACATAGGAATCGACGCCGACATCGATCAGCCGGTCGCTCGCCTGCGGCGACATCAGGAGATGATCGATACGCAGGCCCCAATTCTTCTGCCAGGCGCCGGCCTGGTAATCCCAGAACGTGTACTGCCCCGGCGCGTCGGTCACCGCTCGCAGCGCATCCGTCAGCCCCAGGCCGAGCAGCGCCTGAAAGCTCTCGCGCGTGGTCGGGCGGAACAGGGCGTCATTGACCCAGGCCGGCGGGTTATAGACGTCCTCGGCCGCAGGGATGACGTTGAAGTCGCCCGCGAGGATCAGAGGCTCTTCCGCCTTAAGCCGCGCCTTCGAGTACTCAAGAAGCCGCGACATCCAGTTGAGCTTGTAGGGATATTTGTCGCTGTCCGCGGGATTGCCGTTGGGCAGATACAGGCAGGCGATACGCAGCACGCCTTGCTTCAACGGCACCACGCCTTCGAGGAAGCGGGCGTGGGCGTCCTCGTCGTCGCCGGCCAGGCCGGATTTGGTCTCGTCGAACGGCAGCTTCGAGAGCAGCGCCACGCCGTTGAACGTCTTCTGGCCGTGGGTGACGACGTTATAGCCGAGCTCCTCGATCTCGAGCCGCCGAAACGCATCGTCCGTGCATTTGATTTCCTGCAGGCAGACGACGTCGGGCGAAGTTTCCTTCAGCCAGGCAAGCAGCAGCTCAAGCCGCTGCCTGATCGAATTGACGTTCCAGGTCGCGATGCGCATCGCCGAAGTCTAGATCGAGAAGCTGGTGCCGCAACCGCAAGACGCCGTGGCATTGGGATTATGCACACGGAAAGAGGCGCCGATCAGATCGTCGACAAAATCGACCTCCGATCCCGCAAGGAACGGCACCGAAGCGGGATCGACCAGCACGACCGCCGAATCGCGCTCGATCACCAGGTCGTCCTCCGCCTTGGCGTGGTCGACGTCGAATTTGTACTGGAAGCCGGAGCAGCCACCGCCCTCGACGGAGATGCGCAGCATGGCGCCACTGCCTTCGACTTTGAGGATTTCGCCGATGCGGCGGGCGGCCCGCTCACTGATGGTGACGGCTGTGGTCATGCGCTGGTCTCTCCGTTCGACCGTCATACCCATTTCATTTGGTATGCGGCCACCCCCATAGTTAAGTGCCCCGGAGGGCGGAATCAACTTGAAGGGATCACCGTGTCGGTCGGAATGGGAGCCCCGCCAGCGCTTTATGCCTGTGACCCCGACCACAGCCGGGGCAGGCTCTTCCAGGAGCCGCCGAGCAAGACCCGCAGCCCGTTTCGAAGGGATTGCGACCGGGTGATCCATTCCACCGCCTTTCGGCGCCTGAAGCACAAGACCCAGGTTTTCGTGTTCCACGAGGGCGACCATTACCGCACCCGGCTGACCCACTCGCTGGAGGTCGCGCAGATCGCCCGGGCGCTGGCGCGGCAACTCGGGCTCGACGAGGATCTGACCGAGACGCTGGCGCTGGCGCATGACCTCGGCCATCCCCCGTTCGGGCATGCCGGCGAGCGCGCGCTGGACGCCTGCATGAAGGCCCATGGCGGCTTCGACCACAACGCCCAGTCGCTGCGCGTCGTCACCTCGCTGGAACATCGCTATCCCGAATTCGACGGGCTGAACCTGACCTGGGAATCGCTTGAGGGCATCGTCAAGCACAACGGCCCGCTGACCGACCGGGCCGGCGCGCCGCTTGGCAAATATCATGACGGCGGCGGTATCCCGTTCGTCGTCGCCGATTTCGTCAAGGCCTATGATCTCGAGCTATGGAGCTGCGCCTCGCTGGAGGCGCAGGTTGCGGCCGTCGCCGACGACATCGCCTATGATGCCCATGACATCGACGATGGTCTGCGCGCCGGCCTGTTCGGCGTCGACGATCTCAAGATGATGCCGTTGACCGCCGACATGATCAGGGAGATTGACCGGCACTATCCCGGACTCGACCAGGATCGGCGCGGCGCCGAGCTCGTGCGCGAGCTGATTTCCTATCTGATCGGATCGGTGGTCTCGGAAGCGCGCAGGCGGCTCGACCTCGCGCAGCCCCAATCGGTGGATGATATCCGTAACCATGGCGAGCAGATGGTGGTGTTTTCGCCCGGCGTCGCCGAGGCCGAAGCTGGCATCAAGGCGTTCCTGAAGCAGCACATGTACCGGCATCACTGGGTGATGCGCGTGATGGGCGAGGCCGAGCAGATCGTGTTCGACCTGTTCACGCGCTACCAGCGAAGCCCGTCCGACCTGCCACCCGAATGGCTCGACGGCGCAGAGCATGAAAGCGAAACCGCGCGTGCCCGGCGGATCGGCAATTTCATCGCCGGGATGACCGACCGCTTCGCGCTGACCGAGCACCAGAGGCTTTTTGACTCGACCCCGGAATTGCGTTAGGCGGCGCCCATGGCCGACGACCCGAAATCGCTCCATCTTTTTGCCGACGTGCTTGCACGCGTGCACGCGATTTGTGCCGCGCTTGCGACCGAAAGCAATTGGCCCGCCGGCATCGATTTCTCGCGCGTCGTGGTCGAGCCGCCGCGCGACGCCAGCCACGGCGACATGGCGACCAATGCGGCGATGGTGCTGGCCAAGGAGGCCAAGGCCAAGCCACGCGATCTCGCCGAAGCGATCGCGGCGCGGCTGCGCGCCGACCCGCTGATCGAGAAAGTGGACATCGCCGGTCCCGGCTTTATCAATCTCACGCTGAAAATCTCGGCCTGGATCGATGCTCTGCGCACTGTGTTGCGCGAAGGCGAGAGGTTTGGACGTGCGGCGCCTTCATCGACGCCGAAGGTCAATGTCGAATATGTCTCTGCCAATCCGACCGGGCCGATGCATGTCGGCCATTGTCGCGGCGCGGTGTTCGGCGATGCGCTGGCGAGTCTGCTGGATTTTGCCGGGCATGACGTGACGCGCGAATACTACATCAACGATGCCGGCGCCCAGGTCGACGTGCTCGCACGTTCGGCCTATTTGCGCTATCGCGAAGCGCTCGGCGAGGACATCGGCGCGATCCCGGACGGACTTTACCCCGGCGATTATCTGAAGCCGGTGGGGCAGGCGCTTGCCGCCGAACATGGCGAAAAACTGCGTGGCATGAGTGAGCCTCAATGGCTGCCGATCGTGCGCCGCAAGGCCATCGCCATGATGATGGACGAGATCAAAGGCGATCTCGCTGCGCTCAACATCAAGCACGATGTCTTCTTCTCGGAACGTTCGCTGATCGAGGGCGGCAACAACCGGGTCGCCGAGACCATTGATTTCCTGCGCAGCAAGGGCGACGTCTATGAAGGCCGGCTGCCGCCGCCCAAAGGCGCGCCGGTCGAGGATTGGGAAGATCGTGAGCAGACGCTGTTCCGCGCCACTGCCTATGGCGACGACGTCGATCGTCCGCTGCTGAAGTCAGACGGCAGCTACACCTATTTCGCTTCCGACATCGCCTATCACAAGAACAAGTTCGACCGCGGCTTCCGCGATCTCGTCGACGTCTGGGGCGCCGACCATGGCGGCTATATCAAGCGCATGCAGGCCGCGGTGAAGGCGGTTACCGCGGACAAGGCAGCGCTCGACGTGAAGATCGTCCAGCTCGTCAAGCTGCTGCGCAATGGCGAGCCGGTGAAAATGTCGAAGCGGTCAGGCGACTTCGTCACGTTGCGCGAAGTGGTCGATGAGGTCGGCAGGGATGCCGTCCGCTTCATGATGCTCTACCGCAAGAATGATGCGGTGCTCGATTTCGACCTTGCCAAGGTGATCAAGCAGACGAACGAGAACCCGGTTTTCTATGTGCAGTACGGCCACGCCCGCGGCCACTCGATCTTCCGCAATGCCCGGCAGCAGGTGCTGCACGATCTGCCGGAGGAGGAGGGCGCGCGGGTGGCCTATCTTGCAGCCGCCCCGGTCGAGCGGCTGACCGACCCGGCGGAACTCGACCTCCTGAAGCGGCTGGCGCTCTACCCCCGGATGATCGAGGGCGCGGCGGGGGCACATGAGCCGCACCGAATCGCCTTTTATCTGTATGATCTCGCCAGTGAATTCCACGCGCTTTGGAGCAAAGGGAATGAATTGCCCTATTTACGCTTCATTAGCGATAAAGATGCAGAAATGACTAGGGCGCGACTGGCGATGGTTCAAGGCGTTGCCTTGGTTTTGGCGTCGGGGCTAGGTATTTTGGGCGTCCACGCTCCGGACGAAATGCGGTAGTCTGGCCCCTGTCGGGGACGAGCAGCGCCGCCATGTGGGACCTTGTAGGGCCGTCCGGTGGGGGCCGGATCGTTCTTAAGTTTGGTGGGGGCACCTTTCCCGAAGGGAACGCATCATCACGATGGCTGATCGATATCCGAACAGACCTTTTCCAGCCGACGACTATGGTCGCGGCGATCAGCTCGGGTCTGGAGGGGGCGAAAGCGATCCGCTCGCCGAACTCGCGCGCCTGATCGGCCAGACCGATCCGTTTGGAGGCACGGGCCGTGCCAATCCCGCTCCACCGCCACCACGCGCGGCCGTTCGGCGCGAGTCCGTTCGGCCGACTTACCAGCCACAACATCAGGCGCCGATCGAAGACGACGAGCCGTCCGCTCCGTCAGGTCCTCCGCAGTGGATCCAGCGCGCCAATATTCAGCGGCAGGCCGAGCAGGCAGGGCCGAGGGAAGTGCAACGTGATATCCGGCGCGAGCTTCCGCCGGAGCTGCCGCGCGAAGTTCACCACGAAATCCCTTACGAAGAGCCGGCGGAGGAATATCCGAGCGCGGTGCATCCGTTGCACCGTTACGCCGCGCCGCAGCCGGCCTATCAGCAACCTGCTGCTTATCAGCAGCCACCTGCTCCTCCGCAAGCGCCAGCCTACCAGCAGGATTATCGCGAGCCGTCGTACGACGAGGCGGCGGTGGAAGAGCAGCCTGATCCGTCGCGCTATGACGACGCGCTCTATGGCCAGCTTGAGTCCGGCGCGCAGGATTTCCAGCGCGACCCGGCCTACCCCGACGATCCCTACGCCTACCAGGACGGTGACGAAGAAGAGCCGGAGGAGAAGCCGCGGCGCCGTGGCGGCTTGCTTACCGTTGTTGCCGTGGTCGCGCTGGCGGTGGTCGGCACCGGCGCGGCGTTTGCCTATCGCAACTATGTCGGCTCGGCCCGTACCGGCGAGCCGCCGATCATCAAGGCCGACAACACGCCAACCAAAGTCATGCCGGCACCCTCGGACAGTTCGGGCAAGAATCCGGATCGGATGCCGACCGGCGACGGCACCGAGAAGATCGTGCCGCGCGAGGAGGCTCCTGTTGACGTCAACGCCCGGACTGCCGGTCCGCGCGTGGTGTTTCCGCCGCTGAACCAGAACGCCAGTCCGCCGTCGCCTTCGAGCGTATCGACGAACACGATGCCGCAGGCCGCCAACGCGGCTCCCGGTGTGACGTCCTCGTCCAACGGTACCATGCCGAACGGTGAGCCGCGCAAGATCAGGACCTTCTCGGTTCATGGCGACCAGCCTGATACGGCCGCAGCTCCCGTGACGGCGGCACCCGCAACGCCGCAGGCTGCGCCCAAGCCAACCGTTGCTACGCGGCAGGTGCCACCGCCCGCCGCTGCGCAGCGTAACCAGCCGTTGGCGCCGACCGGTAACGGGCCGATGTCGCTCTCGCCGGATTCCGCCCAGGCCTCGCTGCCGCCGGCTCCGGCCGAGCCGCGGACCCGCATGGTCGCGACCACGCCAACGGCGGCTGCGCCCGCCAGCGATGCTGCGCCCGCGGGCGAAGGCCGGTTCCTAGTACAGCTGTCATCGCAGCCCAGCGAAGCCGAGGCGCAGTCTTCTTTCCGCTCGCTGCAGAAGAAATTCCCGGATCAGCTCGGCTCGCAATCGCCAGTCATCAAGCGCGCCGATCTCGGCGACAAGGGTATCCGCTACCGCGCCATGGTCGGCCCGTTCGCTTCCCGCGACGAGGCTGCGCGGTTCTGCATGAGTTACAAGTCTGCCGGCGGCCAGTGCTTCGTCCCGTAACCGCCGTCCAGAGGAAAGAATCGCGGTTTCCTTGACCGTGTTGCGCGCCGCGGGCTATTCGGCGGCATGACCAAGGCATTCATCACCGGCCTGTCCGGGACCAAGCTGAACGCGGCCGAGCGCGACTTCATCCGCGCAGAACGGCCGTGGGGTTTCATCCTGTTCAGGCGAAACATCGAGACGCCCGAGCAAGTTGCTGCCCTGACGGTCGAACTCCGGAGCGTCCTGGGTGAGGCCGATGCCCCGATCCTGGTCGACCAGGAAGGCGGGCAGGTGCAGCGGTTCCGGCCGCCGAACTGGCCGCTTTATCCGGCAGGCGCCGCGTTCGGTCAGCTCTACGCTCTCGATCCCGCGCTTGGGCTGAGGGCGGCGCGGCTGAGCGCCCGGCTGATCGCCGATGATTTGGCCGGTGTCGGCGTGACGGTAGACTGTCTGCCGCTGGCCGACGTGCCGATCCCCGGTGCCAACGACGTTATCGGGGACCGTGCCTACGGCAATGACCCCAAGACCGTCGCTGCGATTGCGCGGGCAGTTACGGAAGGATTGGAAGAAGGTGGTATTTTACCGATCCTGAAACATATCCCCGGCCACGGGCGGGCCATGGCGGACAGCCATCTGAGCCTTCCGGTGGTGGATACGCCCAAAGCCGAGCTGGAAAGCATCGATTTTGCCGCCTTCAGGCCCCTGGCCGACCTGCCCATGGCGATGACCGCACATGTTGTGTTTAGCGCATATGACCCCGCCCAACCGGCGACGACATCTGCGACAATAATCGAACGGGTGATTCGCGGCTTGATCGGATTCCAGGGTTTGTTGATGAGTGATGATGTCGGCATGAACGCTTTGGCGGGGTCGATCGCCGAGCGGACCAAGGCCTTGTTGGCCGCCGGCTGCGACATGGTGCTCGCTTGCAGCGGCGAGCCCGAAGAAATGCATCAGGTTGCCCGTGAGACGCCCGAATTGTCGGGCAGAGCGCTGCAGCGCGCCAAGGCGGCGCTTGCGTCGCGTAAAGCCGCAAAGCCGTTCGATCGGGAAACGGCGCGGGCGGAGCTGGATGGGCTGATCGGTTGTCTGGGAGCGGCGAGCGCATGACCGCGGAGATATTGTCGTTTGAGACCGGCCGGCCGGCTGAGTTGGCCGAAGGCGAGCCATCCCTCGTCGTCGATGTCGAGGGCTATGAAGGCCCGCTCGACCTGTTGCTCGCGCTCGCGCGGCAGCAGAAGGTCGACCTTTCCAAGATCTCAATCCTGGCGCTCGCCGACCAATATCTGCAGTTCATCGAAGCCGCGCGAAAAATCCGGCTTGAGCTTGCCGCCGACTATCTGGTGATGGCGGCGTGGCTCGCCTTCCTGAAGTCGCGGCTGCTGCTGCCGGAGCCGGCAACTGCGGACGGTCCTAGTGCGGAAGAGATGGCGACTGCACTTGCCAATCGTCTGCGACGTCTCGAAGCGATCCGAGAGGCCGCCAACCGGCTGATGAACCGGCCGCAGTTGCAACGCGAAGTGTTTCCGCGCGGTGATCCCGAACAGATCGCCGAGATCCGCCATCCGAAATACACCGCCACCCTGTTCGACCTGCTCACCGCTTATGCCGTGCAACGCCAGCAGCGCGTGCTCGCCAGCGTGCATCTCGCCAAGCGCACCGTGTGGTCGCTGGCGGAGGCGCGCGCCTCGCTGGAGCGCCTGATCGGCATGACCGAGTCCGAGGATTGGGGCTGCCTCGACGAATTCCTTCTGACTTATGTCGTTGACCCCTCACAGCGCGCGACCGTGTTTGCCTCCAGTTTTGCCGCGGCACTGGAGTTGGTGCGCGAAGGCGAGATGGAACTGAATCAGAAACAGGCGTTCGCGCCGCTCTATTTCCGGAAGCGTCCGCCGCAAGCCCCTGGCTCGGCGACGGCCCCGGATTTGTAAGTGCAAGAAGGAGACCGTGCCATGGCAAGCCTGGCGGAAAAACGCATGGATGAAGCCGAGGACGCTCCCGTCAATCCCGAAGCGCGGCCGGAAGAACTGAGGTTGCTCGAAGCACTGCTGTTTGCCTCGACCGAACCGCTCGACCAGGCGACGCTGGCCAAGCGCATGCCCGATGGCGTCGATATCAAGGCTGCGCTCGCTCAATTGCAGGCGGAATATGCCCCGCGTGGCGTCAATCTGGTTCGTATCGCCAACAAATGGACTTTTCGTACGGCCGGCGATCTCGCCTGGCTGATGACGCGGGAAAGCACGGAGACGCGCCGGCTTTCGCGCGCGGCGATCGAGGTGCTCGCGATCATCGCCTATCACCAGCCCGTGACACGCGCCGAGATCGAGGAAATCCGCGGCGTCGTGACCTCCAAGGGCACGCTCGACGTGCTGCTGGAGACCGGCTGGATCAGGCCGCGTGGCCGCCGCAAGACGCCGGGCAGGCCGTTGACCTTCGGAACCACCGAGACCTTTTTGTCGCAGTTCAGCCTGGAGGCGCTCGGCGACCTGCCGGGCCTGGACGAGCTGAAGGGCACGGGGCTGCTGGATTCTCGCCTGCCGACCGGTTTCAGTGTTCCGACACCATCCGACGATCCGCAACTGCGCGAAGACGAGGATCCGCTCGAGCCCGGCGATCTGGAACTGACGCTGGCGCCGCGCGTGGAGCCCGAGGGCGACAGTAACGAAGGCGAAAGCTAAGCCTTTGGTAGGCTGTGCGCGGCTGTCCAACCCGGTTAACGGTAGCAATATTACGGTTACGTCAACGGCGATTTGACGTAGCGTAAGTCCTTGTTTTTGACACCTCCCAAGCCTACTTTCCGACAAGATCAGGCTGGGTCACCGGCCATTCGTGTTGGAGGATTGCAGGATGGGTTCGCTTAGCATTTGGCACTGGATCGTGGTGATCGCAGTCGTCCTGCTGCTGTTCGGTCGCGGTAAGATTTCCGATCTGATGGGCGATGTCGCGCAGGGCATCAAGGCCTTCAAGAAGGGAATGAAGGACGACGACACCGCGCTCGACAATAAGCCGCTCGATCCCGTCAAGTCGCTCGATCACAACAGCGCGTCATCCACGCCGGCGCGGACGGACGTGGGCAGCAAGGCCGTCTGAAGCCGGACGATTTTTTGAAGACGCGGGCGGCCCCAAATTGTTTAACACATTGGGGCAGGGGCCCGCGTGAGCGGAATCATTCATGTTCGACATCGGGTGGAGTGAACTGGTCGTCATCGCGGTTGTCGCGCTGATTGTCATCGGCCCGAAGGAACTGCCGGGCGTGCTGCGCATGATCGGGCAATGGATGGGCAAGGCGCGCAAGATGGCCGCCGAATTCCAGGGCCAGTTCCAGGAAGCCATGCGCGAGGCCGAAATGGCCGACCTCAAGAAGAGCTTTGACGAGGTGAGGGAGGCGGCCTCCGGCATCACCTCCGGTGGCGGCCTGATGACCTCGCTGCAGAAGGATGTTTCCGAGGCCCTTCGCGTCGACGACATCGATAAGCCCGCCGAGACGCCGGCAATCGAGCCGCCGGCCGCTCCGACTACACTGGAGCTGCCGACGCCGGAAACCTTTGTGGAGGCCTCCACCCACGAAAGCACTGAGCCGCTGGCGATCACGCGTGAGGGTCAGGCAGAGACTGCGCCGCAGGACAACGCGCCGGCCGCGACCGACGCCCTCAAGGACGCCAAAGCGTCATGACCGATGCCGATATCGAGGCCAGCAAGGCGCCGCTGCTCGATCATTTGATCGAGCTGCGCTCGCGGCTGATCAAGGCGCTGCTCGGCTTCGGCGTCGCCTTCATCTTCTGCTTCTTCTTCGCCAAACATATCTACAATTACCTAGTGTGGCCGTTCGTGTGGGTCGCGGGCGCCGAGAATTCGAAATTCATCTATACGGCGCTGCTTGAATATTTCATCACCCAGCTGAAGCTCGCGTTGTTTGGTGCCGGGTTCATCTCGTTTCCGATCGTTGCCATGCAGATCTACAAATTCGTGGCGCCCGGCCTCTACAAGCATGAGCGCAACGCGTTCCTGCCCTACCTGATCGCGACGCCCGTCTTCTTCTGGATGGGCGCAATGCTGGTCTATTTCGTGGTGCTGCCGATGTTGGTCCGCTTCTCGCTCGGCATGCAGCAGGCAGGCAGCGCGGAGACGGCGCAGATCGCATTGTTGCCCAAGGTCGGCGAATATCTGTCGCTGATGATGTCGCTGATCTTTGCCTTCGGCATCGCGTTCCAGCTTCCGGTAATCCTGACGCTGCTCGGCCGGATCGGGATCGTCACCTCGAAGATGCTGCGCGAAAAACGGCGCTATTTCATCGTGGTCGCCTTCATCATCGCGGCCGTCCTGACCCCGCCCGATGTGCTGAGCCAGGCCTCGCTCGCGCTGCCGCTGCTCGCGCTCTATGAGGGGTCGATCATCGCGGTGAGCATCGTCGAGAAGAAGGCGGCCGCGCAAAGCTCTACCACCGGCGCTCCGCCGGCGGCCAATCCCGCCGAATAGGGCGCCCCTCGGCCTGCAGGTACCGCTGAGCCATTCGCGGCTCCGGCCTGTTCCAAATCCAATCCATTCAGGTTACTGGAAGGCGCCTTCCCGGACGCCGTGATTCAAGGGCTTGCAGCCATGCATGACATCAAATCGATCCGCGACAACCCCCAGGCCTTCGATGCGGCGCTGAAACGGCGCGGGCTGGCACCGATGTCCGCGTCGCTGCTGGCGATCGACGAGAAACGCCGCGCGGCGATCCTCGCCTCGGAGCAGGCGCAGGCGCGCCGCAACGCGGCCTCGAAGGAAATCGGCGACGCCAAGAAGGTCAAGGACGAGCCGCGCGCCGCCAGGCTGATGGCCGAGGTCGGCGAATTGAAAACGCGCATGCCCGAGCTCGAGCAGGCTGCCAAAGCTGCCGACGAGGAACTCGCCAAAGAACTCGCCGCGATCCCCAACCTGCCGCTGCCCGCGCCGGAGGTGCCTGACGGCGCCGACGAGCACGGCAATGTGCAGCGTCACGTGTTCGGCAAGGCGCGCGACTACGGCTTTGCACCGAAGCCGCACGATGACCTCGGCGCCGCGCTCGGTTACATGGATTTTGAGACGGCGGCGAAGCTCTCGGGCGCGCGCTTTGTCGTGCTGAAGAAGCAGCTCGCGCGGCTGGAACGCGCGATCGGGCAGTTCATGCTTGACCTCCACACCAATGAACACGGCTATAGCGAGATCAATCCGCCGCTGCTGGTTCGCAACGACGTGATGTTCGGCACCGGTCAATTGCCGAAGTTCGAGGACGATCAATTCTGGGCGGTCAGAGGCGAATTGACGATCGCTCCCGATGATCGATTGAAGACCGAACGCCTTGGCCTGATCCCGACCGCTGAAGTCCCACTTACCAATCTCGTCCGCGAATCCATCGTCGACGAGAAAGAATTGCCGATGCGGCTCACGGCGCTGACGCCGTGCTTTCGCGCCGAAGCCGGCGCCGCCGGCCGCGACACCCGCGGCATGATCCGGCAGCATCAGTTCATCAAGGTCGAACTGGTCTCGATCACGACGCCCGAGACCAGCAAGGACGAGCACGAGCGCATGCTCGCCTGCGCCGAGGAAGTTTTGAAGCAGCTCGATCTGCATTACCGCGTGATGACATTGTGCGCCGGCGACATGGGTTTCTCGTCACAGAAGACCTATGACATCGAGGTGTGGATGCCCGGCCAGGGCGATGGCGGCGCATTTCGGGAAATTTCGAGCTGCTCGGTTTGTGGCGATTTCCAGGCACGCCGCATGGATGCGCGTTCGCGCGGGCCTGATGGCAAGCCGCGCTTCGTGCACACGCTGAACGGCTCCGGTACCGCGGTGGGGCGTGCGCTGATCGCGATCATGGAGACCTATCAGCAGCAAGGTGGCTCGATCGCCGTTCCCGACGTGCTGCAGCCCTACATGGGCGGGCTCAAGACCATCGAACCCGGGAAATAGAAATAATTCCTTCACTTGCGAATTTTTTATGCGCGCGAACGTTCGATGTTGCGAACGGCGGGCGGCCCGCTATCTTCCCGTCGCTCGCGGCAAAAGCGTGATGAGAATGTGTAACCGATGGCCCTGCATCGCGACATCTATTGGGTGGGCAGACAGTGGGCCGTGACCGGTGTCGGCGTGCAGGCCGTCGATCAGCGCCTGAAGGGCGCATTCGACATTGAAGTCGCCCGATTGTGGGACGACGACCTGCCGCAACGCATGCGCGGCCTCGCCTGGATCAATATCGATGACTTCAACAAGGCGCTTGAGGTCGCGCATGCGCGCTTTCCGGCGCCGCCGCGGAAAAGTCTGCCTCTGGTCGAGAGCGTGCTGGAATTGATTCAGCCGGCACCGGCGGCACCGGCGAAGACGATCGCGTCGTCGCCGACGGAGAGCAGCTTGCGGGCGAGCGACATCGCGCCGGTCGAGCTGCCGAAGCCGAACATTCCGCTGCTGGCATTGCGAATGGAGCGCGCCACGGCAAAATTCCTGCCGCAGTGGCGGGTCAAGCGCTGACGGGAATTTCCGGTCAGTTCGGCCCGATCATGCCCGGGAATTGATAGTTCCGATAATATTGGCGCAGGCGTGACTCGTTGATGTCCTGTATGCGCCGGCGTGCCGGCACGCAGCCCGAGCGGGCGTGGACCATGCCGCGTTCACAATGGTGGCGCGGCTCGGAATCGTCGGGAGTGTCCTTGGCTTCCTTGGTTTCCTTCGCCGGCCGAGGCTTCGGTTCAGGCTCGGAGCTTAGCTGCGGCGATCGACTTGCCACGCAGCGGCCATCCCGCAACAGCGCCGTGGCCGGGCAGCGCATCGGCAGGCACTTGCCGTTGGAATATTCGAGCAGATAGGTCTCGCCATCCATCGTGACCTGCCCGGAGCACATGCATTTGCCGTTCACGGTCAGTTCGCCGCCGAGGCAGTTCTCCGCATTGGTGCGCACACACGTTCCGCCGCCGGCATTGCCGGCTGCGGGCATCAGGTTGAAGCCGGCAGGGCAGGCGCAGGTCCCGTTCGTCACCGTGCCGCCGTCGCAGACGATGGCAAGTTGAGGGGAAGCGCGTGTGACGGGATTGGCCACGACAGGCGACGGAGCTGCAGGCGGCTGCGGCGCAGCCACGACGGGCGGAGGAGGTGGTGGGGGTGGCGCGACGGCCGGTTCGGGCGCGGGCAGAGCGGGCGGCGGCGTCTGCGCAGGTTTTGCGACGCATTGGCCGTTCTTGAAATCCTGCCAGGGGAAACAGCCATTGTCGGTGGCCAGCGTCCGGTTCGACTGCGCATGCGCAGGCGACGAAATGAAAAAAGCCGAACAGATAAAAATCGCGGCAGCGGCTGAAATGCGGGTCATGGAGAAACCCCGTCGCCATCCAAAGTAGGGTTCAAACGCTATTCTCCATGTTACTGGCTCCGCAAGCCCGGCAAAAGCAAGGGCTGGCTTCACAATTCGTAGGTCAAAAGCCCCTTTTTTACCCCCTTCCGCCCGGTTTGCCTCCGCCGCCCTCAGCGGTTAAGACGGCGCCCTAAAAGCTTGAAGGAATCGGTCAAAAAGGGTTTTGGCGGGATGCGGGTTCTCTGCACCAATGATGACGGCATCCATGCGCCGGGCCTGAAGGTCGTCGAGGAGATCGCGCGTGCGCTCTCCGACGACGTCTGGATCGTGGCCCCCGAGCTCGACCAGTCCGGCGTGTCGCATTCGCTGTCACTGAACGATCCCTTGCGATTGCGCGAAGTTGGCCCGCGCCATTTTGCCGTGCGCGGCACGCCGACCGATTGCGTCATCATGGGCGCGCGCCACATCCTCGGGCCGACCATGCCGGACGTGGTGCTCTCCGGCGTCAACAAGGGACGCAATGTCGCCGAGGATGTCGTCTATTCCGGCACCATCGCCGGCGCGCTCGAAGGCACTATCCTGGGCCTGCCGTCATTTGCGCTGTCGCAGGAATTTTCGATGGAGACGCGCGAGAAGCCGCTCTGGGATACCGCGCTGAAATTCGGCCCGCCGATCATTCGCAAGGTGATCGAAGCGGGCATTCCGAAGAACACGGTGATCAATGTGAATTTTCCGGCCTGCGCGCCCGACGAGGTGGCGGGTATCCGCGCCACGCGGCAGGGCAAGCGCAATCTCGGATTTCTCAAAGTGGATCAGCGCCGCGACGGCCGCGGCAATCCCTACTTCTGGATCGGCTTCGAGCGCGCCGCGATGATGGATACACCGGCGGAGGGCACGGATCTCGCCGCACTCGCAGCGCGGTTCGTTTCGGTAACGCCGCTCAGGCTCGACCGCACCGACGAGGCCTTTTCCGAAGAGCTGACGGAATTGCTGAAATAGGCGCGCGTCACACCGTCGCGCTGCGCAGCGTCGTTTCGATGATTTTGCCGAGCGTCTCGAGCTGGAACGGCTTCTGCAATGCCGGGCGATCGCGGTATTCCTCCGGCAGGCCCGAGGAGCCATAGCCGGTCGCAAAGATGAACGGGCGGTTGCGCGCCTTGATCAGGTCGGCGACCGGGGAAATCACCTTGCCGTTGACGTTGACATCGAGGATCGCCAGATCGAAGAAAGTCGTTTCCGCGAGCCGCAATGCTTCGTTGATCTCGCCGGCCTCGGCAGCGACGGTGTAGCCGAGTTCTTCCAGCATGTCGGAAACCATCATCCTGATCATGACCTCGTCTTCAACGAGGAACACAGAGCCGCGCGGCGGCCGCGTCACAGTCATCAGATCAAGTCCTTGCCCATGCGGACGTCAGGTTCGCAAAAATCGGCAATCGGTGCAACGCTTACATAATGGGAGTGCGACACAACCGGTTGGATGCTGCAGCGCCAGCCGCAGCAAATTGAAAGGTCCGCGCTTCAACGCCAAACTATCACGGCAGGTTCCTAAGCGGGAACAGGGGATGAGACGAAAATGTTTCCTTAGGGCATCGGTAGATATTGCTTCAAATGGAGTGGCGGGGTGATTCCCCGCAGTCAGGCGAGACCAGAATGTCCTCCAGACAAGGCCCTCCCGAGAAAATGTTGTTTCAGCTGACCCTGCGGCGGCGCGGAATCAGCGATCAGGCCGTGCTGCGGGCGCTGGAGGAAGTGCCGCGCGAGGCCTTTGTCGCGGAAGGCGACCGCGCCGATGCCTACCGCGACAGCGCGCTCGGGATTGCCTGCGGACAGACCATCAGCCAGCCCTTCGTGGTGGCCTACATGACCGAGCAACTGCAGCTGCAGAAACATCATCGTGCGCTCGAGATCGGCACCGGCTCGGGCTACCAGGCGGCGGTTCTGGCCCAACTCGCCAAGCAGGTGCTGACGGTCGAGCGCTTCCGCACGCTGGCCGATGCCGCCCGGCGGCGGCTCGAGAAGATGGGCTACAACAACGTCGAGGTCATGCTGGGGGATGGCTATGACCTGCCCGCCAATATCGGCCTGTTCGACCGGATCATCGTCACCGCGGCGATGGTGCAAATCCCTGACAGTCTGATCGAGCGGCTGGAGACGGACGGTGTGCTGATCGCGCCGGTTGGCCCGCATCACGGCGTCCAGACCCTGGTCCGTGTCGTCAGAATGGCTTCCGGCGTCGAACGAAAGGAGCTGGTCGACGTGCGTTTTGTGCCGGCGCTTCCGGGGATTGCGCGGGAGCTTTGAGGTAAGCGGTAAACTTCCGGATTGGCTTTCCCGCCAATATCTTATTCGGGGGTTTAAGCGCTTGTTTACTGGGGACGTGTTTACTCAAAGACGTCGATTGTTGCGTACGAGTGAGTAACCATGTCCCGTACAGGCGCCTATCTTGGCTCGCGCCGCGTTCCGCATCTGGCGGCGCTGGCGCTGATCTCGTTTGGGGTCGCGGGCTGCAGTGCCGACATGTCGTCGCGGCTCTCCAATCCCTTCAATTACCAGGGCGAATCGACCGGCACCGTGCAGCAGCCGCCCACGCCGCCGGCGCAGGTCGAACGCCGCGAGCTGTCGCAATATTCCCGTCCGGCCTATCAGTCCTCGTCGCTGCCGCCGCCCGCGGTTTCCGCGCCGCAGTCCTATCCGGTAGCTAACCCCGGTGTGTCCGGCGGTGGGCGCGGGGTGGCCTCCTACGCTCCCCCGGCGAAGCCGAAGCTCGAGACCACCGCCAGCGTCCCGCCACGCTCGGTCGCCGCGGCGCGTCCGGCCGGCGGCACCACCATCATCGTCGGCACCAGCGACACGCTGGAAGTGCTGGCACAGCGCTATCATGTCACGCCCGCCGCGATCCTCGCCGCCAACGGCTACAAGGGGCCGCGCACGCTCTCGCCGGGCCAGTCCCTGATCATTCCGCATCCGAGCGCTGCCGCCGCGGCGCAGCCGGTCGCCGGTGTGCCCGTTGCGGCTGCGCCGGTGAACAGGCCGGTCGCTGCGGCGGCGGCGCCACCCAGCGTGCACATCGTCAATCCCGGCGAGACGCTGGCGAGCATCGCCCGCCACAACCACATCTCGGTCGCCGAGCTCGCCAGGGCCAACAATCTCGCTCCGGCCGCGAAACTCAAGCTCGGCGCCAGGCTGAACGTGCCGTCGAAGGCCGCACCGGCCGCGCCGCTCGGCGCGGTTGCCGCAGCGCCGGCCGTCACGACCATTCCTGCCGCAGGGACCAAGGTCGCTACCGCCGCGCCGCAGCAGAGCGCGCGGCTGGCTCAGGCCAATCCGCCACCAGACGAGCCGGCTACCGAGGCGCCAATCAAGGCAAGCGAAGCCACCGGCGCGCTGCCGACCTTCCGTTGGCCGGTGCGCGGCAAGGTGATCACGGGTTATGGCGCCAAGACCAACGGCAAGTCCAATGACGGCATCAACCTCGCGGTGCCCGAGGGCACGCCGGTCAAGGCCGCCGAGGACGGCGTCGTCGCCTATTCCGGCAACGAGTTGAAGGGTTACGGCAATCTCGTCCTGGTTCGGCACTCCAACGGCTATGTCACCGCATATGCCCATGCGAGTGAGCTGTTGGTGAAGCGCGGGGATACCATCAAGCGTGGTCAGGTGATTGCCAAATCGGGTCAGTCGGGCGAGGTGGGGTCGCCGCAGCTCCACTTCGAAATCCGCAAGGGATCGCAGGCCGTCGACCCGCTTCAATTCCTGAGCGGGGCGTAAGCTCTACTTCCCGCTCAGCTTCACGCCTAATCGTCCGGCCAATTCCTGCACGAACTGCCAGGCGACGCGGCCCGAGCGTGAGCCGCGGGTGGTCGACCATTCCAGCGCCTCGCGCTCCAGCTCTTCTTCGGCGAGCTTGATGCCGAAATGGCTGCAATAGCCGTTCACCATGGCGAGGTATTCGTCCTGGCTGCAGCGGTGGAAGCCGAGCCAGAGACCAAAGCGATCCGACAACGACACCTTCTCCTCGACCGCTTCGCCCGGATTGATCGCGGTCGAGCGCTCGTTCTCGATCATCTCGCGCGCCAGGAGATGCCGGCGGTTGGAGGTAGCATAGAGGATGACATTGTCCGGCCGACCCTCGATGCCGCCTTCCAGCACCGCCTTGAGCGATTTGTAGGAGGCGTCGTTGCCGTCGAAAGAGAGGTCGTCGCAGAACACGATGAAGCGGAAGGCTGACGCCCGAAGCAGCTCCATCAGCGCCGGCAGGCTCTCGATATCTTCGCGGTGGATCTCGATCAGCTTCAACCGATCGGCTTCCTTGCGGTCCATATTGATGGTCGCATGCGCCGCCTTCACCAGCGAGGACTTGCCCATGCCGCGTGCGCCCCAGAGCAGCGCATTATTGGCCGGCAGGCCGTTGGCGAAGCGCTCGGTGTTCTCCATCAGGATGTCGCGCATCCGGTCGATGCCCTTGAGCAGGAAGAGATCGACCCGGCTGACGCGCCTGACCTCTGTCAGCCGCCCGTTCGGATGCCAGACAAAGGCATCGGCATCGGCGAACGACAGGGCGGCGAGGGGGGCCGGTGTATTGGCGGAAAGGTGCGAAGCAATCGCCTCCAGCGCCCGCGCGATCCGTGCCGGCGCGTCGTCCTCAGCCGGCGCTGTGGGGCGATTTGCCGCGACTTTCCGGGCCTTCCGTGCGATTGCCGTGGAAGCGGGGCGGGAGGCGATTTTACGGGGTTTTCTCGACATGTCTCAAGTTCCTGACGGCGCAGCCTTATCGGGCCTTGCGGGGTGTTACAAGCTGGCCCAATGAAGGGGCGCCCCAGCGTTGCAATTGGGACCGCGACCGCTATATTCCGCGCGAATTTGGCCGAACCGGCCCTTTCAGGCGCAAACCGGTTCACCCCGTCTCACGAGGATCTCCTGATGTTCATCACTCCCGCCTATGCCCAGGCTGCGGCCGGCGGCGATACCAACAGCATGTTGATGTCGCTTCTGCCGTTCGCGCTGATCTTCGTGATCATGTACTTCCTGATTCTGCGGCCGCAGCAGAAGAAGGTGAAGGACCACTCCGAGCTTGTGAAGAACATCCGCCGCGGCGATACGGTTGTGACCTCGGGCGGCCTGGTCGGCAAGGTCACCAAGGTGGTCGACGACGATCAGATCGAATTCGAGATCTCCGACGGCGTCCGCGTTCGCCAGATGCGCCAGATGATTTCCGGCGTGCGCGCCAAGGGCGAGCCGGCCAAGGAAATCACCAAGGACGAGACGTCCGCGAGCTGATCCTTTTTGCGCGGCTTGGGGGCGAGCCGCGTTTTCTCACGCTGACGAGTCAACTCGATGTTGTATTTCACCCGGTGGAAGGCGCTCGGCATTATCCTGACGGCGCTGGTGGTGTGCCTTTGCGCCGTGCCGAATTTCTTTCCGGAAGCGCAGGTCAAGACATGGCCTGCCTGGGCGCAGCGGCGGATGGTGCTCGGCCTCGATCTGCAGGGCGGCTCGTATCTGCTGCTCGAAGTCGATGCCAATGATGTGAAGAAGACCAGGCTCAACCAGATCCGTGAAGACGTGCAGCGGACGCTGCGAACCGCCAGGATCCAGTATACCGGGCTCGCGGTGAAGGGCGACACGGTCGAAGTCCGTATCACCAAGGACACCGATCAGGCGAATGCGCTTTCGAAACTGCGCGAGCTGTCGCAGCCGCTCGGCGGGCTGCTAGGCGGCGGAAGCCAGCGCGATCTCGATCTGACCGATGCCGGTGGTGGGTTGATCCGGCTGACCATTCCGGAAGCGGCGATGAACGATCGCCTCCGCAAAACCATCGAGCAGTCGATCCAGATCGTCGAGCGTCGCGTCAACGAACTCGGCACCGTCGAGCCGCTGATCCAGCGCCAGGGCAACGACCGCATCCTGGTGCAGGTGCCGGGCCTGCAGGACCCAACCCATCTGAAGGAAATCCTGGGCAAGACCGCCAAGATGGAATTCCGCATGGTCGACACCACCGTGCCGCCGGATCAGGCGCAGGCGGGCAGGGTGCCGCCCGACTCCGAAGTGTTGATGAGCACGTCCAGCCCGCCCATTCCTTACGTCATCAAGAAGCAGGTGCTGGTCACCGGCGGCGACCTGACCGACGCACAGACCGGTTTCGACCAGCGCTCCGGCGAACCCGTGGTGAATTTCAAGTTCAATACCGCCGGCTCGCGCAAATTCGCGCAGGCCACCACCGAAAATGTCGGCCAACCCTTTGCCATCGTGCTCGACAACAAGGTGATCTCCGCGCCGGTGATCCGGGAGCCGATCACCGGCGGCCAGGGCCAGATCTCGGGCAATTTCACCGTGCAATCCGCCAACGACCTGGCGGTGCTGCTGCGAGCCGGCGCGCTGCCCGCACCGCTCACCGTCGTTGAGGAACGCACCGTCGGCCCGGGCCTCGGTCAGGACTCGATCGAGAAGGGCGAGCTCGCGGCCTACGTCGGCGCCATTATGGTCATCGTGTTCATGCTGCTGACCTATCGGCTGTTCGGCGTGTTCGCCAACATCGCCGTGATGATCAACGTTGCCATGATCTTCGGCGTGCTGTCGCTCTTGAACGCCACGCTGACGCTGCCCGGCATTGCCGGCGTCGTGCTCACCGTCGGCATCGCCGTCGACTCCAACGTGCTGATCTATGAGCGCATACGCGAGGAGCTGCGCGGCGGCCGCAACGCGATCTCGGCGATCGATGCCGGGTTCAAGCGGGCGCTTGCGACCATCCTCGACTCCAACATCACGACCTTCATCGCCGCCGCCGTGCTGTTCTATATCGGCACCGGGCCGGTGCGCGGCTTTGCCGTGACGCTCGGCATCGGCATCATTACCACGGTCTTCACCGCCTTCACCTTGACTCGCCTGATCGTGGCGTGGTGGGTGCGGTGGAAGCGGCCGCAAAGCGTGCCGATCTAATACGGGGCCATCTGTGACTCACTACGTTCTCATCGGCCTCGGCGTCCTGATCGTCATTCTGACGGTCGTCAGCGTGCTCGGCATCCTTCCGTCGCTGCGCATCGTCCCTGACGATACGCATTTCGACTTCACGCAGTTCCGCCGCATCTCCTTCCCGATCTCGGCGACGCTGTCGATCATCGCGATCACGCTGTTTTTCACCCATGGGCTGAACTTCGGCATCGACTTCAAGGGCGGCACGCTGCTCGAAGTGCGCGCCAAGTCGGGGGCGGCCGACATCGCCTCGATGCGGGCAACACTGAGCACGCTTGGGCTCGGCGACGTCCAGTTGCAGCAATTCGGCGGACCTGAGGAGGTCTTGATCCGCGTCGCCGAGCAGCCCGGCGGCGACGCCGCGCAGCAGGCCGCCGTCGGCAAGGTCCGCGGCGCGCTCGGCGACAGCGTCGACTACCGCCGTGTCGAGGTCGTGGGGCCGCGCGTGTCCGGCGAGTTGCTTGCCTATGGCATGCTGGGCCTGATGCTCGCGATCATCTCGATCCTGATCTATCTCTGGTTCCGCTTCGAATGGCAGTTCGCGCTCGGCGCCATGATCGCCAACGTGCACGACATCGTGCTCACCATCGGCTTCATGTCGATCAGCCAGGTCGATTTCGACCTCACCAGCATCGCGGCGCTGCTGACGATTCTCGGCTACTCCCTGAACGATACGGTCGTGATCTACGACCGCATCCGCGAAATGCTGCGGCGCTACAAAAAAATGCCGATGCCGCAGCTGTTGAACGAGTCCATCAATTCGACATTGTCGCGCTCGATCATCACCCACGTCACGGTGACGCTGGCGTTGCTCGCGCTGCTGCTGTTCGGCGGCCAGGCCATCCACAGCTTCACTGCGGTGATGATGTTCGGCGTGGTGCTGGTTGGCACCTACACCTCGATCTTCATCGCCGCGCCGATCCTGATCTATCTCGGCGTCGGCATGACCCGGGCCGATGCGCCGGAGACACCGGCCAGGAAGAGCGACGCGGCAGCCAAGAAGTAAGCGACGATCGCAAATTCCGGGCATGATCCCGAAAAGCGGGGACCGGTTTTCGGAATCAGATCATGCCCCAGCAAAATGAAGGACTGCATCTTCCGAGGTCGGCGCCGATCGAGGCTTATGGCAAGGGTGGCTTTGCCTTTGCCGACATGTCGCATCGGGGTTCGCTGCTGTGCCTGCCCGATGCGATCTGGGCCTGGGAGGTCACCCGGCCGGAGCAGATCGACAAATATTCGCTTCAACGGGTTTTCGCCGCGGCGAACGGCATCGACACGCTGATCGTCGGCACCGGCACCGATGTCTGGGTGCCGCCGGCAGACTTGCGCGCGGCGCTGCGCGCCGTGCATGTGGTGCTGGATGCGATGCAGACCGGACCCGCGATCCGCACCTACAACATCATGCTGGGCGAACGGCGACGCGTTGCCGCCGCGCTGATCGCGGTGCCATGACTTTCGGCGGCAAAGATGCAGCCGCGTTCTGCGCCGATCTCGTGCGCAGCCACGACTTTGCGCGCTATGCCTCGGCTCTGTTCGTGCCGGCGGCCGAACGGCGGGCGCTGCTCGCACTCTATGCCTTCAATGTCGAGATTTTTCGCATCCGCGACCAGGTCAGCCAGCCCCTGCCGGGCGAAGTCCGCATGCGATGGTGGACCGATCTGCTCGCCGGCGCCGGTCATGGCGGGGTCGAGGGTAATCCTGTCGCGGCCGAGCTTCTGCTTGCGATCCGCAATTTCAACCTTCCGGCAGAGCCGCTGTCCCGGCTGATCGATGAGCATCAATTCGATCTCTACAACGATCCGATGCCGACACTGGCGGCGCTCGAAGGTTACGTACAGGAAACCTCGTCGGCGCTGTTTGCGCTGGCCGCGCGGGTCATGGCGCCGCCATCGGCCGAGATCGAGCATGCCGCGCGCCACGCCGGCTTCGCGCTGGGTTTTGTCCAGGTGATCGATTCGTTGCCGCGCGACGCCGCACGCCGGCAGCTCTTCCTGCCGCTGCAATTCCTGCAGAGCCAGGGTAGCTCCATGGAAGAGGTGTTTGCCCGCAAGCAAACCCCGAAAACGCGCGCCGCGATCGATCAACTGATCGGCGAGGCGCGGCGGCATTTGCAGACCGCCTTTGAACTCCTCCACGAGGTGCCACCGACGGTGCGGCTGGTCTTCCTGCCGCTGGCGCAGGTGCGCCGCGATCTGGCGCGGATGGCGCGGGCGGACAACGATCCGTTCGTGCCGCCCGTACCGTCGCGATTCTCGATCCTGTGGACGCTGTGGCGGGCGTCGCGGTCGAAGCAGTTCAAAGTTGGGTAGTTGCGGTCACGCTCCGTAAACTACCATCCTTAAGGGAATTTTCCGGCAAGATCGCTAGCCTGTTGGGCCAATTAGCATGCTTGCCAAATCCTTTAACCTCGGAATCATTGGCCCAAATGACCCAGCGCGACCGCAGGAGAGCCCGCGCCCCAGAGTCGACGGCAACCGATCCTTTGCTGGCTCTCAGTCGCATCGCGCTCGACAGCGCGGCGCGCGGCATCTGCGTTTACGACGCCGACAACCGGGTGGTGCTGTTCAACCGCGCCTTCCTCGAACTGTTCAACATTTCGGCGGATGTGGTTCGACCTGGCCTGAGCTACCGCGAGGTCATGGAACACAGCGCCGCGCGCGGCAATTTCGCAGTCGACAAGGTCGAGTCGATCTGCCGCGAGCGGCTGGCCCTGCTTGCGGCCGGCAGGCGGTTCAGCGTGCACCAGGAGATGCCGAGCGGCACCATCATGACTATCGACATCAGGCCGCTGCCCGATGGGGGATGGATCACCGTTTGCGACGACATCACGCGGCGGGCCAAGCTCGAAAGCGCGCTGCAGCTCCAGACCGAGCGCATCGAGCGCGCTGTCGCCCACATGTCGCACGGCCTGACCATGTTTGGCCCTGATGAGCGCCTGATCGTCTGCAACGAGCAGTATCTGCGGGTCTATGGACTCGATCCCAATGTCGTCAAGCCCGGCATCACGCATCGCGAGGTGATCGAGCACTTCGTGGCGCGCGGCAACGCGCCCGGGCGGTCGGCGGAAGACGTCTATGCCCGCCGCATGAGCGAAATACGCTACGGCGAATCCACCGTCGGGCATCTGATCCGCGGCGACGGTCACACCATCCAGTCGATCTCGAGCCCGATGCCGGACGGCGGCTGGGTCAGCGCGTGCTATGACGTCACCGATCGGCTGCGCCAGGAAGACGCGCTCAAGCGGCAGAACCTGCTGCTCGACGCCGCGCTCGAGAACATGGCGCATGGCCTCTGCGTCTACGACAAGGACATGCGACTGGTCTGCTGCAACAGCCGCTATCTGGATTTTTACAAGCTGTCGCCGGAGGAAGCGCGACCCGGCACGCATCTCTCCGAGCTGATCGAGCGCACGATGAAGCACGGCGCCATGTCGAGCGAATACAGCGCCGAGCAGATCATGGCCGTCGCCCGTGACCGGATCGTCAACCAGGACAACGCGGTGCTGCAGCGGCGCCTGTCGGATGGCAGGCTGATTGCGGTTCGCTACGGTCCGCTCCCCGACGGCGGGTTTGTCGGCACCTATGAGGACATCACCGAACGCGAGCGCTCGCACGAGGAGCTGAGCGAGCAGCATCGCCGCTTCGACGCGGCGCTCAACAACATGTCGCAGGGGCTGTGCATGCTCGACAGCAAGCTGCGCGTCATCGTCTGCAACAGGCGCTATATCGACATCTATCGCCTGTCGGCCGACATCGTGCGGCCCGGCACCAGCATGCGCGAGATCATGGAGCACAGCTGCGCCGTCGGCAATCATCCCGGAACGACGGCGCAGGAACTGTACGATGAATATATCGCGAAGCTGAACAGCGGCGCGCGTACCATTCATCGTCATCTCGGCGACGGCCGCATCATCAAGCTGCATCACAGCTCGATGGAGCATGGCGGCTGGGTCATTACCTATGAGGACGTGACCGAGCGCCGCAAGGCCGAGGCGCGCGTGGCTCACATGGCGCAGCATGACGCGCTGACGGATTTGTCCAACCGCGTGCTGTTCCGGGAGAAGATGGACGCAGGGCTTGCGCGGGTGGGCGCACAGGGCACGTCGATGGCGGTGCTATGCCTCGACCTCGACAATTTCAAGACCGTCAATGATCGGCTGGGGCACGCGATCGGCGACCGGTTGTTGTGCTGGGTGGCCGGCCGGTTGCGCGAATGCGTGGGCGAAAACGATACGGTCGCCCGGCTCGGCGGCGACGAATTCGCGGTGCTGCAATCCGGCCCGCAACCGGAATCGGCCGAACGGCTGGCACGCCGCCTGGTGGAGATCGTCAGCCGCCCGCCGCCGTTCGACGATCAGCTGGTGCATTCAGGGATCAGCGTCGGCATCGCCATCGCGCCTACGGACGGGGTGGAGGCCGAGCAGCTCATGAAGTGCGCTGACCTCGCGCTCTATCGGGCCAAGGCCAGGGGACGCGGCACCTATGAGTTCTTCCGCTCCGAAATGGAGCAGCAGGCGCGCACCCGACATTTGCTGGAGACGGATTTGCGGGGCGCGCTGGAGGCCGGCGAATTCCATCTGGTCTACCAGCCCCAGATCCGGCTCGGCACCGGCGAGCTCACCGGCTTCGAGGCGCTGCTGCGCTGGAATAGCGCCAAACGCGGATCGATCGGCCCGGCGGAGTTCATCCCGATCGCGGAAGAGACCGGCCTGATCGTGCCGATCGGAGAGTGGGTATTGCGCACGGCCTGCGCGACCGCCGCGCAATGGCCAAGCTTCGTCAGGATCGCGATCAACCTGTCACCGGTGCAGTTTCGCACCCGCGGGCTCGCGGCCATGGTGACCAGCGCGCTGGCCGCGACCGGGCTTGCGCCCGATCGCCTCGAACTCGAGATCACCGAGAGCGCGTTGCTGCAGGATGATGCCGCGACGATTGCCATCCTGCATCAGCTTCGCGCGCTCGGCATCCGCGTCAGCATGGACGATTTCGGCATCGGCTATTCGTCGCTGAGCTATTTGCGCAAATTCCCGTTCGACAAGATCAAGATCGACCGCTCTTTCGTCGGCACGCTCGGCGAATCCTCTGGCAGCGAGGCGATCGTGCGCACCATCGCGAGCCTCGGCGCCAACCTCGGCATGGAAACTACGGCCGAAGGCATCGAAACCCCCGAACAACTCGAGCTGGTGCGGCAGGCCGGCTGCACGGAGGCGCAAGGGTTCCATTTCAGCCGTCCCTGCGCCGCACCGGACGTGTTTCGTATCATCGAAGGGTTCAATCGCGCCGCGCGCGTCGCTTGATACCTGGCGGGAGATGCTGGACACTCCCGACATGGACAAGCTTCCGGTCAAACTGGCCGACATCACAAACGCGGCGAAGACCATCAGCGGCGCCGTTATCGAGACCGCCTGCAATGAGAGCCGTACGCTCGGCGAAATCTGCGGCTGCCGCATCTGGCTGAAATTCGAGAACCTGCAGTTCACCGCCACCTTCAAGGAACGCGGCGCGCTCAACCGCCTCAGCGCGCTGTCGGCCGAGGAGCGAAAGCGCGGCGTCATCGCGATGTCGGCTGGCAATCATGCGCAGGGCGTCGCCTATCACGCCAAACGCCTCGGCATCCCCGCGACCATCGTCATGCCAGTCGGCACGCCCATGGTGAAGATCGAGAACACCAGGCGGCATGGCGCTGATATCATCATCGCCGGCAAGACGGTGGAGGAGGCGGGGCCCGTCGCGCTCGATCACGGCGAAGCCCACGGCCTGACCATGATCCATCCCTATGACGACCCGCTGATCATTGCCGGGCAAGGCACGATTGGGCTGGAAATGCTCAAGGCGGTGCCGGCGCTGGACACGCTGGTCGTTCCCATCGGCGGCGGCGGGCTGATCTCGGGGATTGCGATCGCCGCCAAGTCATTGAAGCCGGAACTTCGCGTCATCGGCGTCGAGGCCGGGCTCTATCCGTCGATGTACAACGCGATCAAGGGCGAGCGCCTGCCGATGCGCGGCGACACGCTGGCCGAAGGCATCGCGGTGAAGTCGCCCGGGAAATTCGCCACGGAGATCATCCGCCATCTCGTGGATGACATCCTCCTCGTCACCGAAGCCGAGATCGAATGCGCGGTGGCGGCCTTTATCAATATCGAAAAGACCGTGGTCGAGGGGGCGGGGGCGGCCGGCCTTGCCGCGGTGCAGGCCAATCCCGCGCTGTTCGCCGGCCGCAATGTCGGCCTCGTGCTGACGGGCGGCAATATCGACACCCGCCTGATCGCCTCGGTCCTGACCCGCGAGCTGGCGCGCGAGGGACGGTTGACACAGCTATCACTCGATATCGTCGACCGGCCCGGTCAATTGGCCGCGGTTGCGGCGCTGCTGGCTGAGGCCGGAGCCAACATCATCGAGGTCTCGCACCAGCGGACCTTTTCCGACCTGCCGGCCAAGGCGACCCTGCTCCAATTGGTGATCGAGACCCGCGACCGCGCGCATCTCGACGATGTACTGACCAAATTGAGTGCAGCGGGACTGGACGCCCGTTGCGATTGAGCCGCCGCGTGGCGGGATCCCTTTGGCTTGCGGCGACAAGGCGTCGCAAAGCCCCTAATCCATTCGTTCCCTAAGCCTTTCTGCGCTCTGGACGTTGCAAGGCCCGGAGCGGTAGGCTGACGCCGCTGCCGCGACACGTCGGCGGGTAAAAAGGGAGGGTTTTCACCATGCGGGAGTTGACGCCGGAAACCATCACGGACGCCGTCCTTGACCAGATGGCGACCACCGCTGACCCGCGGATGCGGGAGGTCTTGGCGGCAGCTGTCAGGCATTTGCACGCCTTCGCCCGGGAAGTGAACCTGACCCCCGGTGAATGGATCAAGGGCATCGAATTCATGACCCTGGTCGGCAAGATGTGCACGCCGGCCCGGCAGGAGTTCATCCTGCTTTCGGACACGCTGGGCCTCTCCGCCCTGGTCAACGGCCTGCACGACAAGACGGCGCTGGAAGAGGGCACCCATACCAGCCTGCTCGGCCCGTTCTACCGTGAGGCGTCGCCGAAACTCGCCGCCGGCAGCCAGATCGCCAAACATGTGAAGCCCGGCACCGAATGCGTCCTTTATGGCCGCGTCTCCGACATCAACGGCAAGCCGCTGGCGGATGCCTCGGTCTCGGTCTGGCAGACCAGTGCGGACGGCCTTTATGACATCCAGGAGAACGCGTCCTCGGTGGACTATCGCGGCGTGTTCACGACCGACAAGGACGGGCTCTATGTCGTGCGCACGGTCAAGCCGCGCGGCTATTCGATCCCGATGGATGGTCCGGTCGGCGGCATGGTGAAGGCACAGGGGCGGCACGGCATGCGGCCGGCCCATATCCATTTCCTGGTCGGCTCGCCCGGCTATCGCGAACTCGTCACCGCGCTCTATTTGCGCGACGACCCGCATCTGGCCGACGACGTCGTGTTCGGCTCGTCCGATGATCTCGCCGTCGATATTGCACCCAACGATCCGGAATGTCCGATTCCGGGCGTGCCGAGCATTCGCTTCGACCTGAAGCTGCCGCGCGAGGGCGAGGCCGACAAGACCAGCGGGCGCGTCGGCTCGGATCCGTCGGCGATCCTGAAGGAAGCAAAAGTTGCTGCACCGGCGGCCGCGGCAAGCTAAGGCTGATCAACAGGGCGTCGCCAAATATCAAGAACACTGTGTTGTGTAGAGGGGGAAATATGAATCGTAGAGTGCTGCTCGGCTGGACAACGGCCGCGATCGTGTTTGGGCTGACTTCGGTTGCGAGCGCGGAGGAGCCACCGATCAAGATCGGCATGTCCATGCCGCAAACCGGTGGCCTTGCCGGCGGTGGCAAGCCCTCGCTGCTCGGCATCCAGATCTGGCGCGACGACGTCAACGCCAAGGGCGGCCTGCTGGGCCGCAAGGTCGAGCTTGTCGTCTATGATGACAAGTCCAGCGCCTCGGAGACGCCGGCGCTCTACGCCAAGCTGATCGATGTCGACAAGGTCGACCTCCTGTTTGCGCCCTATGCGACGGTGCCGACCGCTCCGATCATGCCGCTGGTCAAGCAGCGCGGCCTGCTCCTGATGGGCAATTTCTCGTTCCAGGTGAACAGCAAGGTCCATCACGACATGTGGTTCAACAACGCGCCGTGGGGACCGGCGGACAGCTGGGCCACCGGCTTCCTGCAACTCGGCCAGAAGGCCGGCGGCAAGACCATGGCCCTGCTTTCGGCCGACCAGGAGTTCGCACAGAACCTTGCAAAGACCGCGCGTGAAGTTGCCGCGAAGCTTAATATCCCGATCGTGTACGACCAGGCCTATCCGCCCAGCACGGCCGAGTTCTCCAGCATCATTCGCGCGCTCAATGCCGCAAAGCCCGACATTATCTTCGTCGCGTCCTACCCGCCGGATTCGGCGGGTATCATGCGCGCCGTCAACGAGATCGGGGTCGGCGACAACGTCAAGATCTTCGGCGGCGCCATGGTCGGCCTGCAATTCGCGGCCGTGATGGAGAATATGGGCTCGCTGCTCAACGGCGTCGTGAACTACAACACCTGGCTGCCCGAACCCAGTATGTATTTCGACGGCACCAAGGAGTACTTCGAGAAGTACACCAAGCGCGCCATCGAGGCGAAGATCGATCCGCTCGGCTACTACATTTCGCCCTACGGCTACGCCATGGGCCAGATGATCGAGCAGGCGGTGAATGCGACCAAGTCGCTCGACCAGAAGACGCTTGCCAAATATCTGCGCGAGAACACGCACAACACCATCGTCGGTCCGATCACCTATGCGGACGACGGCGAATGGAAGCAGAGCGTGACGCTTGAAGCGCAGTTCCGCGGCATCAAGGACAAGAACTTGGATCAGTTCCGCCAGGCGGGAAAGCAGGTGATCCTGTTCCCCGACAATCTCAAGACCGGCGAGCTGATCGGGTTTGAGGCCGCCCGCAAATAGCATTCGCTGGGTTTGGACTCGGAGGAGGCGGGGAGGGCGTACGTGTTCTCGATGGACTTGCTGCGCGACGCCGTCGTGCTCGGCGTGCTGCTCGGCTGCTTCTACGCAGCCGTCAGCGTCGGGCTGTCGATCTCCTTCGGCCTGCTCGACGTGCCGCACGTCGCGCATCCCGCCTATCTGGTGCTCGCCTCCTATGGCGTTTACTGGCTCAATGAGAGCTATGAAATCGATCCCTTGCTCGCGGGGCTCCTGATCGCGCCGCCGCTCTTCGTGCTCGGCCTGATCACCTACCGCATCTACCATGAAACCTTCGAAAGGCGTGGCACCGATGCCGCCGTGCGCGGCATCGCCTTCTTCTTCGGCGTCGCCTTCATCATCGAAGTGCTGATCATCATGCAATTCGGCGTCGACCAGCGTTCGGTCACCGCCTCCTATATCGGCAAGGCCTGGCGGATCGGCGATCTGCGCATCCCGATCCGGCAGCTCGTGGCCTTCGGCGTTGCGCTGAGCCTGACGGTGTTGCTCGCCACCTATCTGTCGAAGACCTTCATGGGACGGGCGATCCGCGCCGTGGCGCAGGACGAGGAGGGCCTGAGGCTGATGGGCGCCAACCCGGTGCGGATCAAGCAGTTCGCGTTCGGGATTGCGACCGCTGTGCTGGGCGTGGCAGGTGCGCTCCTGATCATCATTGCCCCCGTCGAGCCGACGCTCGACCGTGTCTATATTGGGCGCACCTTCTGCGTCGTGGTGATGGCCGGCCTCGGCAGCATTTCCGGGACGCTGATTGCCGCGATCATCCTTGGAGTTTCCGAGTCGATCGTGCTGACCATGTTCGGGGCGTCCTGGGCGCCCGCGATCTCGTTCGCGCTTCTGTTGGGCGTTTTGGCGGTGCGTCCGCAAGGCCTGCTCGGCAGATGACCATGCAGCGCAGCTCGATCGCCTTCTGGTCCGGTGCGGTGGTCTTCCTGGCCGCCGTCCTGTTCATGACGCAGTACCTGCGCAACGAATATCCGTTCTTTGCCGGCTATGTGATCCTGCAATTCGTGGTGCTGTCGGTGGCCTGGACCATCCTCGGCGGCTATGCCGGCTACGTCAATTTCGGCACCAACGCCTTCTTCGGCGTCGGCGTCTACACCGCCGTGCTGCTGTTCAAGGCGCTCGACGCGCCCCTCGGCGTGCAGATCGCAGCCGCCGCCGTGGTCGGCGGCCTTCTCGGCTTCGGCGTCGGCCTGCTTACCTTGCGAATGCGCGGCATCTTCTTCTCGATCGCGACCATTGCGCTTGCGATCATCATCGAGACGACCATCACCAATTGGCGGTTTGTCGGCGGCGCCGCCGGCATCCAGCTGCAGCGGCCGCCGGTGATGGCGCCCTTCGACAGCTATGTGAAGATGCTGTTCTTCGTTCAGGCGCTGCTGGTGGTCATCGCCATTGCGATCACGCGCTTCATCCAGAACTCGCGGGTCGGGCGAGGGCTGCATGCGCTGCGCGACGACGAGCTTGCCGCCGAATGCACGGGTGTGCCGACGTTGCGGCTGAAACTGATCGCCTGCGTGATTTCGGGCGCGCTGATGTCCGCCGGCGGCGCGCCCGCCGCCATGTATCTGCAGTTCGCCAATCCCGACTCGGCCTTCAACCTGAACTACTCGGTCTCGGTGCTGGCGATGTCGCTGATCGGCGGCACCTCGCACTGGATCGGCCCGGTGCTGGGCGCGATCCTGCTCGGCTCGACGCAGCAGCTCCTTGCCGTGACGATCTCGTCCGAGGTCAACGTACTCGTGCTCGGCGTCATGCTGGTGCTGTTTGTGGTGGCCGCGCCAAAGGGCATCATCGGCCTCGTGGGCCGCGTGACCGGCAAGGGAGGTCGGGCATGACCGCGTCCGCGCCAGAGGCGCCGCTGTTGCGGATCGATGCCGTGACCAAGAATTTTGGCGGCTTTGTCGCGCTCGACAATATCAATGTCGAAATCCGCAAGGGCGAGCGCTTTGGCCTGATCGGTCCCAACGGTTCCGGTAAGACCACGCTGGTCAATTGCATTTCCGGCGCGCTGCGCCCTAACAAGGGCGCCGTGCTGTTCGCAGGCGTGGACATCACGCAGTTGGCGGCGAACCAGCGTTCGCATCGCGGCATCGCCCGAAGCTTCCAGATTCCGCGGCCGTTCCGGAGCATGACGGTGCTCGAGAACCTGATGGTCGCGCTCGATTTCGCCACGCATCGCCATCTCTTCGAGACGGAAGGACACCGGCGCGACGCTGCGATGTCGATCCTGACCCGGATCGGGCTGGCATCCAAAGCCTTTGTCTCAACGGCGACGCTCACCCAGGTCGAGCTGCGCAAGATGGAGCTCGCGCGCGCCATGGCGACGGGCCCAAAGCTCCTGATCTCCGACGAGGCGATGGCGGGCCTGTCGACCTCCGAGGTCGATGAGGTGCTGGACCTCCTCATGAGTCTCGGCGGCGAGGACATCGCCATCATCATGATCGAGCACATCATGCAGGCGGTGATGCGCTTCTCCGAGCGGGTGATGTGCCTCGATGCCGGCAAGATCATCGCGATCGGCGCGCCCAGCGAAGTCATGGCGAACCCGCGCGTCCAGGAGGCCTATCTTGGCACTTAGCCTGTCGATCGAGGGCCTGGACGCGGGCTACGGCGCCGTGAAGGCGCTGCGCGGCGTCTCGATGCGCGTCGACACCGCCGAGACCGTGGCACTGCTCGGCACCAACGGCAACGGCAAGAGCACGCTGATCAAATGCGTCATGGGCATGGTGCGCCCCACGCGCGGCACCGTAACGCTCACGATCGACGGCAAGGCGCACGACCTGACAAAATTGTCGCCGGAAGAGACCGTCGATCTCGGCGTGGCGCTGGTGCCGGAGGGCCGGCGGCTGTTCCCAAAGCTCACGGTCGTGGAAAACCTGATGCTGGGCGCGTTCCGCAAGGCGGCCCGCAGCGCCATCCAGCACAATCTGGCGATGGCTTTCGATACCTTTCCCGTGCTGAAGGAACGCAAGAACCAGCTCGCCGGCACCATGTCCGGCGGCCAGCAGCAGATGCTTGCGATCGCCCGCGCGCTGATGTCATCGCCAAGGCTACTATTGGTCGACGAGCCCTCCGTCGGCCTGTCGCCGCTGCTGGTGTCGCAGGTGATCACCAAGATCAACGAGCTCAAGCAGAGCTTTGGCCTGACTGTGCTGATGGCCGAGCAGAACTTCAACCAGGCGATCCGCATCGCCGACCGCGGCTACATCATCGTGCACGGCAAGATCGCGGTGTCTGCGGACTCCGTCGATGAGTTGAAGGCCAACGACATCGTCAAGCGACTGTATCTGGGTGGGGTGGCCTGAGGTCCGGCCGCTCAGCTTGACGGCAGCTGCAAATCACCCGCCTCGAAATTGAAACGGTCGCGCAGATTCTTGCGCTGCTCCAGAATGTCCTTGAGGAACGCGCGGTCGGTCTCGTTCTTCATCATCGGCTCGATCAGGTCGAGCTGGTTCATGGCGACGAGCTGCAGGATTTCCGTGCGCGGCTTGCCGCCGGCGTCGCGCGGCAGCGCGTGCACCACCTGGATGTGCTCCGGCGGTTTTGGACCCCTGGCGGCCGTAAGCTCGCTGCGCAGCTGGCCTTCCAGCGTCGCCTGGTCGGCCTCGACAAAGGCGTAGAGGCCGACGCCGGTGCGGCGGTCGGCGAAGGCGACAATGGCGGTGTCGCGGACGTCAGGGTTCTTGCGGATGAGATCGACCAGCACCGGCGCGTCATTGACCAGCCTGCGGCCGCCGCCCTCGCGATCGGTGAAATTGAAGAGCCCGCGGGTGATGGCGCGGTAGACCTTCTTGCCGGTCATCAGCCAGATACGCGCCACCGCCGATTTGCGCGCCAGGATCTTTCGCTCCATCGGCGTCAGCGCCTCAGGCGCATAGCTGCGCTTGTGCTTGAGGAGGTGGCGAAGGTCCTCATAGGCCGCGATTCGGAACAGCCGGCTGCGGCTCTTGAAACAGGCGGCAAGCTGGAAGTCGGTGAGGTAGCAGCGGCCGTCGACGCCGCGCAGCCAGTTCTGCTCCTTGGCGAGATCGTTGTGGCAGATGCCGGCACGATGCAGCCGGCGCAGCGCTTGCTTGGCTGAGCGGAAATAGGCGACATCGCCGTGCGGCTTGGCCAGATGCAGCGCCACGCCGTCGATGAAGCCGCGCACCAGCGCGCGCCGCCCGGCCCACAGCAGTTCGGGACCGACGTTCAGCCCCTTGGCGAGCGTCAGCGCGCGGCGCTCGCGCGCAAAGAGATGCTGCGCCGGGGCGAACGACCACCACGGCACTTCATCCAGCCGGCGCAATACCGCGTCGACCTCGCCAGTTGGCCCGCGAAAGCGCCCGCGCTCGACGGTCGAAAACACGTCGCGCTTGAGCAGCACGCCTTCGGTCCAGCGCGCCGACAAGGTTTCGGCGTCATCTTTGGGCAAACTCATGGGATGCTCACGCCGCCACTGAGGCGTGTAAATGATCTGATATCCAGCGGTCGAGATCGGACAGCGCCCGCGCGCTGATCGCCTGCCTCTTCGCTACCGTCTTCTCGTTACCGCGGAGCCGGCTGCCGTCGGGCTTTTTGGTCGGCGGCGAAGCGAGCGGCGGAAACAGGCCGAAATTGATGTTCATCGGCTGGAAGGAGCGGTTGCCGGGCTCGATGGTCTCGATATGGCCGCCCGTGATGTGGCCGAGCAACGCGCCCAGCGCCGTGGTCGCCGGCGGCGCCGCCATAGACGTCCCCCGCGCGTCGGCCGAGGCATAGAGCCCGGCGATCAGCCCGATGCTGGCGGATTCCACATAGCCCTCGCAACCCGTCATCTGGCCGGCAAAGCGCAGCCGCGGCTCGGCGCGCAGGCGCAGTTGCGCATCGAGCAGTTTTGGCGAGTTGAGGAAGGTGTTGCGATGCAGCCCGCCGAGCCGTGCGAACTCCGCCTTCTCGAGCCCCGGGATGGTACGGAAGATCTGCTGCTGCGGGCCGTATTTCAGCTTGGTCTGGAAACCGACCATGTTGTAGAGCGTGCCCAGCTTGTTGTCCTGACGCAACTGCACGATCGCGTAAGGCTTCACCGTCGGATCGTGCGGATTGGTCAGCCCGACCGGCTTCATCGGCCCGTGCCGCAGCGTCTCGCGGCCGCGCTCGGCCATCACTTCGATCGGCAGGCAGCCGTCGAAATAGGGTGTGTTGGCCTCCCAGTCCTTGAAGTCGGTCTTTTCGCCCGCGAGCAGCGCATCGACGAAGGCGTTGTACTGCTCCCCGGTCATCGGGCAGTTGATGTAGTCGGCGCCGATGCCACCGGGCCCTACCTTGTCGTAACGCGACTGGAACCACGCCACCGACATGTCGATGGTGTCCTTGTGCACGATCGGCGCGATCGCGTCGAAGCAGGCAAGCGCGTTCTCATCCGTAAGCGCACGGATGGCGTCGGCCAGCGACGCCGAGGTGAGGGGCCCGGTCGCGACGATGACGTTGTCCCAGTCGGCAGGCGGCAGGCCCGCGATCTCTCCGCGGCGGATCTCGATGCTCGGATGTTGGTTCAAAGCCGCCGTCACTGCCGCCGAAAAACCCTCGCGATCGACCGCGAGCGCCCCGCCGGCGGGGACCTGGTTGGCGTCGGCCGCGCGCATGATCAGCGAGCCGAGCTTGCGCATCTCGGCATGGAGCAGGCCGACCGCGTTGTTGGCGGCATCATCGGAGCGGAAGGAATTGGAGCAGACGAGCTCGGCAAGGGAGTCGGTGCGGTGCGCCTCGGTCATCCGCACCGGCCGCATCTCGTGCAACATCACGCGCTGGCCTGCCTGCGCGACCTGCCAAGCGGCCTCGGAGCCGGCCAAGCCGGCGCCGATCACGTGCACGATGTCAGAAGAAGAGGTCCCGGTCATGGGGCGCAGGGTTAGCGCTTTTTGGAGCGAGACGCACCTGCGGAAGCACGCCCGACCCCAGATACGACAACGCCCGCAGCGAGGCGGGCGTTATCCGTTCATTGGGTCGGCTGGAGCATCAGCCGTTATAGGTGCCGGCTGCAACGCGCGGGATATCCGAGCGATCGAGGCCGATGTCAGCCAGTTCGCGATCGCTGAGCTGGGACAGCTCGTTGACGTTGCGCTGATAATCCCGGAACGCTTGGATCATGCGGATGAGCGAGAGCAACATGGTAGTCTCCTTAGTATCGACGATTCAGCCCTTGGAGGAAGGCCTCATCGTTGAAATGAACATAGGTTGGGATTCCTTCGATCAGTAGCTCAAATGTTGCGGTGCAGCTAGGTGAAAAACGCATGGCATTGGTAACAACCGATTAACCTTTCAGCATAGCTGCCGCAACCTCGTCGCCGATTTCAAAAAAGCGGTAAAAATCACGTGAAATCACGCCATTGTCGTAGTTGCGAAGGATCTCCTTCTGCGCATAAATGGGGCAAATCCGTGTGGTTTCAAGGGCCTTTGGCTTCGGCTCGATGGGTGACTTAGCCCACCATTCATGCGCGATTCGCATGCAAAACTTGCTCGAAAGTGAACTTTAAATCACTTCTATTTTGCGATGCACGCGGTTCATGATTCCCCAACGAGCCCTGCCGCCGTGTCGACCGACCACTGTCTCGATGAGATGAGGGCTGCCTCTGAACGGCTGATAGGCGTCTGCGCTGGGATCTGTTTCGTGCGGGTCGCGTACGCCCATCTGCTCAAGCGCGCCTCGACAAACACATCATCGCGCGACGTCGATCGGCGCGTTGTGCAGCCCACCGACGACGCGGCATGAGCGAAGACAATCGAGCCATCGATCATCGCGACGATAGGCATTCGCAAACGCCAACAATGCGGCGATCATTACGCCGCTGTAATCAAAACGCGATGTTTCGCATAAGGCTCTGCAGCGCGTGCCGATCACATTTATCTCGCGCGGAATTCATTCATCAGGGTGCGACCGATCGGCGCACAATCACTTTCGCAGAATCCGGCAATGGAGTCGGACCTGCGCAAAAAGAAAAGGAAAGTAACATGCTCAAGAAGTTACTCGGGGTTGCCGCCGTCGCGGCCGTTGCCTACGCATTTGCTCCCGCACAGGCCGCTCATATGGGTGGCGCCTGCAGCAGCGCCAACCTGGCGAAGACCGAGTCGGCGATCGAGACCATGGCAGACGGTGAGCACAAGATGGCGGCCCAGAAGGAGATCGCGGCGGCTCAGGATGCCATGCTCAACGGCAAGGGCAGCTGCGCGGCGCATCTCAGCAAGGCAATGCACGAAACTGCCGCGAAGTAATTAGCGCGCCAGTCAAGCTTTAGGGGCAGGGGGCCGGTCGCAACCGCGATCGGCCTTCTCACTTTTCAGCTATGGCGCGCGTGCGAGCTGGCTCGCAAAGTAAGCGACGGTTTTGGCGTAAACCTCGCTCTTGTTCCACTGCTGCAGCACTGCGAAGTTCGGGGCGCCGGGCTGATAGTCCTTGCCCTTCTGCCAGCCGTAATTGGCCAGATAGTTCGCAGTGGAGGCGAGCACGTCGGGCACGTTGTGCAGCAGATCGCGGCGGCCATTGCCGTCGAAATCGACGGCATATTTGATCCAGGACGACGGCATGAACTGGGTCTGGCCGAGCTCGCCGGCCCAGGCGCCGCGCATTTCCTGCGGGGCGAGATCGCCGCGATCGATGATCCGCAGCGCATCCATCAGCTCGGAGCGGAACTCGTCGGCGCGACGGCAATCATAGGCCAGCGTCGCCAGCGAGCGCAGGGTCTGGAATTTCCCGATGTTGACGCCGAAATCCGTCTCAAGTCCCCAGATCGCGACCAGCACCTCGGCGGGCACCCCATAGGTCTGCTCGATGCGGGACAGCACCGAGCCATATTGCTTGAGCATGTTTGAGCCGCGGGTCATGCGCGGCGGCACCATGCGGCCCGAAAACTGCTCAAAGGTCTGGTCGAACACCTTTTGCGAATGGTCGCGGTTGAGCACGGACTGGTCGGGCGTGATGCCGGTGAGGCCGGCATTGATGGCCTGCTGCGAAATGCCCTTGCCGGCTGCCTCGCTCTTGAAGGCGGTCAGCCATGAATCGAAATTGCCGGTCCCGCAGGGAGCGGCGGCAAGCGCGGGCGCGGCAACCAAAAGCGCGGCGCCTAACGCGATGGTCGCAAGAAGACGGGGATTTGCTCGTGCCACGGATGCCGGTTCCGACTCGAATATCCTGATCGTGCAGCGCAAAATGTCGATGTCAACCGCGGCCAAAACAAGGCTTCATTCTAAACACCAGACCGCCGGCAAATCCGGCGGTTTGGTCTCTATCCAGCGGCTATCCCGAGCCGATCAGGTGTCGTCCCGGCGCCGCCACGGGAACAGATTGGCAGGGAAATCAGCCGCGGGCTTGCGCTGATGAGGCGGGCGCGGCGGGATCGGCCGCGCATTCGGGTCGATCGCCACGGCCTGGCGATAGAGGTGCCAGGTGGCGTGCCCGAGCAGGGGGATGACCACGGCAAGCCCCAGGAACAGCGGCAACGATCCGACGACCAGCAGCGCGGCGACGATCAGGCCCCAGACCGCGATTGTTGCCGGGTTCTTTGCGGCGACGCGGAGCGAGGTGACCATGGCCTCACCTGCGCTGGCGTGACGGTCGAGCATGATCGGGAACGAGACCACGCTGATGCAGAGCGCGACCAGCGCGAAGAGGAAGCCGACGCCGCAGCCGACAATGATCAGCCACCAGCCTTGCGACGTTGTCAGCACGCGGGTGATGAAATCGGAAAAGCTGGTGGCGCCGCCATAGCCGAACACCGCGACATAGATCGCCTGTGCGGTTGCGACCCAGGTCACGAACAGCGCGAGCAGCAATGCGCCGAGCCCGAGCATGGCGCCAAAGGAGGGTGAACGCAGCACGTCGACGGCATCCCAGGCGGAAGCTTCTTCGCCGCGCTCGCGGTGACTGCTCAACTCGTAGAGGCCAAGGGCGGCGAAGGGACCGAGCAGTGCAAAACCGGCGGCGAGCGGGAACAGCAGCGGTACCACGGCATAGCCAAAGGCGGCTCGCGCGAGCAGAAGGCCAAGCACGGGATAGATCACGCACAGGATGACGGCGTGGCTCGGCACCGCCTTGAAATCCTCCCAGCCAAGCTTGAGTGCGCGGTGCAGATCGGAAAGGCCGATGGTGCGGATTTCAGGTGCCGCCTCTACCGGCTGCGCCTGAGAGGGAACATTGTCGTGGTAGGTCGTGGCCATGGTCGCTAACTCCCTTGCCTCAGGCAGCCGGAGGACGCGCCTGGCGCGAGCGGCCGCCGATGGAACGATCACGACATTGGCCAGACGCGAGAACCTCTTTTGTTGGCCATGTCGCGAGCCGAACGACCAGCATACTCCTGAATCGTTCCGTCGTCGCTTGAATCGTTTCGTCGTCGCTCACGCCTCGGTGAAAATAATTGCCGCAGCGCAAACGCTTGCACGTCATTCCGCCGTCATTTCGCCTCGGCTAAGCTGCACACGTTGCCCCAGGGTTGCATTGGCAAGCCTGATCGCGAGGTCTAAGGTTAATGGCGCGATCCAAACCGGTGCCGCCGGGCAACGAAGGCCGTTGAAGGCCGTACCACCGTCTCAATTTTCATTGGGAGCAGTCCATGAGCATTTTCGGAAAAATCATGAGCGCGATCTTCGGGCATTCGGCTGAAGCCGCGTCGACCGGCGGCGGTGCTGCCGCTCCTGCCGGTGGTGGCGGTGGAGCGCCCGCTGGGTCCAGCGCGTCGGCTGCACCTGCGGCGCCGGCCCAGAGCGTCGACGTCGCGCCGATCCTCGACAAGGCGGTCGCCGCCAAGCACGAGAAGCTGGAATGGCGGACCTCGATCGTCGACCTTATGAAAGCGCTCGACATCGACTCCAGCCTCGCCGCGCGCAAGGAGCTCGCCAAGGAATTGGGCTACACCGGCGACACCAACGATTCCGCGAGCATGAATGTCTGGCTGCACAAGCAGGTGATGGCCAAGCTTGCGGCGAACGGCGGCAAGCTGCCGCCGGAAATCAAGCATTAGTAGAGTAGATTTTTTCAGACTTTGACGCTAAAGGCCCGTGTCCCGGACACGGGCCTTTTTGCGTCCAAAGAACAATCGAGTGAACAACGCCATGAAACCAGTCGATCGCCGCACGTTGCTTGCAACCGGCGCGCTGACGCTGACCGCAGTTGCAGCCGAGAGCAGGCCCGCGGCGGCGCAGGCTGGCCCCAAGCCGATTTTTGCGGTGCCGATGACGACGATCCCGATCGTCGGCGAAACCGACGTGTTCCAGGTCCGCCGCATCTATTGCATTGGCCGTAATTACGCCGCGCATGCGATCGAGCGCGGCTCGGACCCGAACCGCGAGCCGCCGTTCTTCTTCCAGAAGCCGACGGATGCGATCCAGAACGTGGCGGTTGGCGAGGTCGCCGATCATCCCTATCCGTTGCTGACCAAAAACTATCATCACGAGGTCGAGCTGGTCGCCGCGCTGAAATCGGGCGGCACCAACATCGCGCCGGAGAAGGCGCTCGATCACGTCTATGGCTACGCACTCGGCCTCGACATGACCCGGCGCGACCTGCAGAACGGCATGGCGGCCGAAAAGAAGCCCTGGGAGATCGGCAAGAGCTTTGATCATGCCGCTGTGCTCGGACCGATCCATCCGGTGACCAAGGTCGGCCATCTCGCCAAGGGCGCGATCTCGCTCGCGGTCAACGGCACGGTGCGGCAGGCTTCCGATCTCGACAAGATGATCTGGAGCGTGGCCGAGCAGATCGCGAAACTGTCGGATGCGTTCGAGCTCAAGGCCGGCGACATCATCTATTCCGGCACGCCGGAGAATGTCGGCCCGGTCGTGAAGGGCGACGTGCTGCTCTGCAAGCTCGAGGGACTGCCGGACATGTCGATCCGGATCGCGTGATCGCGCTACGCCACCAGGTCCCGGTATTCCCTGTGCTTGCTCAGATAGTCCACCACGAAGCCGCAGCCGGCGATCACCTTGTGGCCGTCGGCGCGGATCATCTCCAGCGCGCCCTTCACCAGCTCCGAGGCGATACCGCGCCCGCGCAAGCTCCGCGGTGTTTCGGTATGGGTGATGATGACCGCCTGCGGCGTCAGCCGGTAGTTGGCAAACGCGACATCGCCTTCGACGTCGAGCTCGAAACGCTGTCTTGCCTTGTTGTCGCGGACGGCGGCCATGGCCTCATTCCCTGAAACGGATTTATCAGCCTCATGTAGGTCAATGACCGCGCCAATGTAAGCCTCAACCCTTCAGCAGATCCTTGTAGTCCGAATGCTTGCCGATCCAGGCCTTCACGAACGGGCATTCCGCGATCACCTTCAGCCCGCTTTCGCGCGCCTGATCCAGCGCGCCCCGGACCAGCTTTGAGCCGACGCCGCGGCCGCCCAGCTCCGGCGGCACTTCGGTATGCTCGAAGGTGATGACCTTGCCGTCGAGCTTGTAATAGGCGGCGGCGAGATGGCCATCGACCACGAGTTCGTAACGATGATGGGCCGCGCTGTTGACGATGTCGCTCATCGCGGGCCTCAATGTTTCAGGGAGTCCGTGAGCATGGCGCGGATCGACCAGGCCTCGCCATCGCTGGCACCCTTGATATCGTCGATCTTCCAGGCGTTCGCTTCGCGCACGAAATCATAACGGACGATCTGATCCGAAGGTTTGCGCGGCGGCGTGTTGCGGCCGGCGATGGTGACCGCGATCAGCGCCTTGTCGGCCTCGAGCTTTTCGGCATCGACCTTGAATGATTTGACGTCCGGCTCCTGCGAATTGGTGACGGGATCAAAATCGATCGGTCCGACATCGCCCTTCGGCGTATGCGCGTCCGCCTTCGCCCACAGCGCGACCAGCGACTTCGAGAGATATTTCGCCTTGGCCTGCTTGTTCTCGATGACAAACGCCCCGCCGCCGTCGCCCTTGCCCTTGGCCGCGCGGGTGTAGATCGCGTTGATGATCGCCACGGGATCATCGGGGGAGGCGGGCTCGGCGCAGGCGAGCGGCGCTTTGGTGGCGACAAGCAGGCTTGTCAGGACCAGGCTGCGGCGTGTGATCATGCGGCTCCTCAAATCAATGTTGTGCCGTTATAGACCGGAACATCCGCGCGCGCCGCAGCGATATTTTTTTGATTGCAGCGAACCGGATTGCAAATGGTGCGCACCAACGCCGATGGCTTTCGACGACCGCCGACCTGTACCGCCCTTGCGGGGCCTTGGCCGAAGGCGATAAACAGGACGCCAAAATCCTGTCCACGCGGGCGTCTCTCAAGCGCCCCACCCTTAAGAGGAAGCCCCATGAAGCTCGTGCTGACCCTGCTCGGCGTCGTCCTGCTCGTCATTGCCGCCGTCTACTTCCTGGTCCCCGCCGATCAATTGCCGGGCTTCTTCCCCGGGCATGAGGATGGCGTGTCGCGGGTCCATATGAAGCACGGCGTCGTCGCGGGCGTGATCGGCCTGATCCTGATCGGGGCCGGCACCTTCATGGGACGTCGCTGACGTGAGCGGTGATCCCCTCAACGCCGAGAAGCCGCTGGGCAGCCAGGCGCGGATGTCGCGCCGGGTGATGAATCTGGCGCATCTGCTGACCCAGAATGCGCGCCGGCATCGCGATCGCGCCGGCTTCATCTGGGCTGAGAAGAGTTTCACCTGGCGCGAGATCGACGCGCAGGTCTCTTCGCTCGCGGCCGCGCTCGCCGCGCGGGGCATCGGAAAGGGCGACCGCATCCTCGTGCATTCCAGGAATTGCGAGGAGATGTTCTTCTCGATGTTCGCGGCCTTCCGCTTGGGCGCGGTCTGGGTGCCCACCAATTTCCGCCTGATGCCGGACGAGGTGGCGTATCTGGCGGCCGCTTCCGGCGCGAAGGCCTATCTGTGTCATGGCGATTTTCCTGATCATGCCAAGGCTGTCACGGACGCTGCCTTCACCTGGCGTATCGGCGAAGCGGGTACCTTCGGGGAGAAGTCGCTGCGTGAGGCGATGGCGGCGCATGCCGGCGCCACGGTCGCAAATGTCGCGGTCGAGCATGACGACCCCTGCTGGTTCTTCTTCACGTCAGGCACCACCGGCCGTTCCAAGGCGGCGGTCTTGACCCATGGTCAGATGGCCTTTGTCGTCACCAACCATCTCGCCGATCTCACGCCGGGCACCACGGAAGAGGACGCCTCGCTCGTGGTGGCGCCGCTGTCGCATGGCGCCGGCGTGCACCAGCTGATGCAGACCGCGCGCGGCGTTGCGACCATCCTGCTGCCGACCGAACGTTTCGACATCGCGGAAGCATTCCGACTGATCCAGAAGCATCGCGTCAGCAATCTCTTCACCGTGCCGACCATTTTGAAGATGATGGTCGAGCACCAAGCGGTCGATCAGTTCGATCATTCCTCGCTGCGCTACGTCATCTATGCCGGCGCGCCGATGTATCGCGAGGACCAGAAGTTTGCGCTGAAGAAGCTCGGCAAGGTGATCGTGCAGTATTTTGGCCTGGGCGAAGTCACCGGAAACATCACGGTGTTTCCAGCCGCACTGCATGAGGAAGAGGACGGACCCTTGGCGCGGATCGGCACCTGCGGTTTCGAGCGCACGGGCATGCAGGTTTCGATCCAGGACGACCATGGCCGCGAGCTAAAACCGTTCGAGACCGGCGAGATCTGCGTGATCGGGCCGGCGGTGTTCGCGGGCTACTACGACAACCCCGATGCCAACGCGAAGGCGTTTCGCGACGGCTGGTTCCGGACCGGCGATCTCGGCCACATGGACGAAGAGGGCTTTGTCTACATCACCGGCCGCGCCTCCGACATGTACATCTCCGGCGGCTCCAACATCTATCCGCGCGAGGTCGAGGAGAAGATTTTGACGCATCCCGGAATCGGCGAGGTCGCGGTGCTGGGCGTGCCCGATCCGGTCTGGGGCGAGGTCGGCGTTGCCGTCTGCGTCGCGCGCGAGGGTGCAAAGCAAGTGAGCGAGGCCGAGATGGCTGCGTTCCTCGCACCAAAAGTGCCGCGCTACAAAATGCCGAAGCGGTTCTTCTTCTGGGAGGCATTGCCGAAGTCGGGTTATGGCAAGATTCCGAAGCGGCTGGTGCGTGACGAACTGGAAGCGCGCGGGCTGCTGGACCTTACCAAAGCGTTTTCAAGCGAAGTGGGTACCGGTTCGCGTGAAGAAAACGCGTCAAAAATAAAGCCGACCGGCACCTGATGCGGAGCATCAAGCAGCCCGGCCCGCCGGTCCCTGAACGCATCCAGTGGGTGGAAGTGCGCGGCCAAGCGTTCTCCTTCACCCTGGAAGCGGGCTTGCCGCTGCTTGAGGCTGCACGCCGCGGCTTCGCGGCAGAGGGTTTTGCCGGCGGCACGCTCAATATGAGGGGCGGGACGCTCGGCCCGTTCGGCTATGTGATGCCTGCGCTGTCGAAGACCGGCGAGAACGCAGCGTTCTACAGCGAGATGTTTCGCCCCTCCGGTCTCACGCGGCTCAAGCTCGCGACACTGACGCTTGGCGTCCGAGATGGCGCGCCGTTCTTCCATTGCCATGGCCTGTGGCGCGAGGCCGACGGCAAAATGAGCGGCGGCCACATGCTGCCGGAAGAAACCTTCGTCGCCGAGCCGTTTGAGGTCGAAGCCTTCGGCATCGACGGCGCGGTGTTTGCCGCGGAGCCCGATCCCGAGACGAATTTCAAGCTGTTCGGCCCCGTGCCGAGCGCTGCCACGGGCGCGAACACAACGCGCCGCGCTTTCGCGTTGCGGCTGCGGCCGAACCAGGATTTCGCCTCTAGCCTCGAGGCCTTCTGTCGCGATCGCGGCATCACGCGCGGAAAAATTCGCGGCGGCGTCGGCTCGACCATCGGCGCCCGCTTCACCGACGGCAGCGTGATCGAGCCCTTTGCCACCGAGTTGGCCATCACCTCCGGCACCATCGCGCCCGGCGCCGGCGGCACGCTGGAAGCAAGCCTCGACGTCGCGCTGATCGATTACACCGGCGGTATCGGCGAGGGCCGCCTGATCCGCGGTGACAACCCTGTGCTGATGACCATGGAACTGGTGGTCGAGGCGCTGTAGCCGACGGATTGTCGTTTTCAGATTCAACTGTCAAACAGCTAGCTCGTCATTGCGAACGAAACGAAGCAATCCACGCCTCAACGCGGGGAAGCATGGATTGCTTCCTTCACTCTTTGAGCTACGGCGGACAAGTCGTCGCTTACGCTCCTCGCAATGACGAGGGGACGCAACTCATCATTCCCGCGGCGCGATCGCGCCGGAGTGATGCCTTGTCGTGTCCCTCGGAAAGCAGAGGGCGCAGGGAATGCCGGTGCTACGATCGCACCCGCAGCCTCGTGTGCAAAGGTAGAAAGCACACGAGTAGTCACCACAGGTACGCCGAACATCCGACATTCCCTGCGCAATGGTTTTCGGCTTATTCCGTGCTCTCCCTGGTGTACCGGGCTTTTTAGCCACCATCGCCCGCAGGATCATCACCCGCGGACTTGATCCCAGCGTCGGGGGATCAGGACCACACGTCTTCGCCGTCCGCACCGGCGTCGCTCGTCTGGCGAGACCAACACGTCCACCGCATCCCGCACCCAACGTCCGTGACGATCGCGATACGCCCCTCTGGCGGAGCGGGACGGCGCACCATACGCATGATTTGCGTTTCTGATAAAGCGAAATATTTTTCCAGAAGGGGCTAGACAGGATCTTCCCGGCTTGCCTGACGGGCAAATCACTTTCTCACAAGCTCTTGCGAGCACTCGGCTTTCGCCGTTTGCGCACGTGCACATTGATGTCGAGATCGATGTCGCTGACGCAGGTCTGCGTGGTGCGATGCGAGCCGCCTTCGTGCCATCGGCCAGCGCGAGGGCGCGCCTGCCTGACATTGGCGAGCCGCAGGCATCGCCACTGCGGCAGCGGACCGGAGCTCTCGCCTGCGAATTGCCAGGCCAGCACGACTTCCTCGCCGCGCTTGTTGGTGCCGATGATGTGCGGACACAATTCGCGATGGCGTCCTTCATAAGAGCAGGTCACCTGCTGCTCGCTGAGGATGGCGTTGCGGAAGAGGGCGTAGGTCGCCGAGGGCATTGAAGCACTTCGAGACATCAGGATCGTTTAAGGGGAGCCTAACAGCTTGCAATTATGTTCGTGTTATGTTCCTTGGGTTGTGCCATGGATAAGGACGTATCGTTGAATGTTGGGGTGAGGGCGCATGGCGAGACGACAGCGCGATATCAATCTGCCGGCGCCGTATCTGAAGCGGCTCTGGATCGATCCCTCGCGCGTGAGCGACCGCGAGGCCTATCCGTTCTGCCTGCCGTTCCTGCGCGACGATTTCGAGCTTCGCTTCGACCGCGCCATCACCATCATCGTCGGCGAGAATGGCACCGGCAAATCCACGTTGCTCGAGGGTATCGCCGCGCTGGCCGGCTATGACGGTGCCGGCGGCGGCAAGGGGTATATGACCGTCGACCATTCGGATGCGCTCGAGGCGATGGGGGGAGAGTTGTCGGAGGCGTTGCGCGCGAGCTGGCTGCCAAAGATTACCAAGGGCTGGTTCTTTCGCGCCGAGAGTTTTTTCTCGGTCGCGCGATACCTGGACAAGGCGGCCAGGGATGATCCGTTCGGAGGACCTCCGCCCGACTTCCTCTCGCATTCCCACGGCGAAGGCTTCCTGCGCTTCTTCGAGGAGCGCTGCCAGCGGCAGGGCATCTTCATCTTCGACGAGCCGGAGTCTGCGCTGTCGCCGGTACGCCAGATCGAATTTCTGAAGCTGCTGCAGATGATGGACAAATCGGATCGTATCCAGGTCATCATGGCCACCCACTCGCCGATGCTGATGGCCTATCCCAACGCGACGCTGCTGCGGCTGACGAAATACGGACTGGAGCCGACGACGGTCGAGCAAACCGACCACTACAAGACGCTGCGGGAGTTTTTTGAGGATCCGAAGGGGTTTGTGGAGGCGGCAATTGCCGAGTAGATTTGTCTGGTGTCGCCGAGGTTGAGCACATGGCGCCTATTGTACATCCCGGCCGCTTACTGAAGCGCGAATTGACCGCCCGCAAACTCGGCGCCAATCGTCTGGCTCTAGATATCGGCGTGCCTTCAGGCCGGATCACCGATATCCTCAACGGCCGCCGTGCGATCACCGTCGACACGGCGGTGCGGCTCGGCCGCTATTTCGGTAACAGCGCGCAATTCTGGCTGGACTTGCAAAGCCAACACGACATCGGCGTCGTCGAGCGGGAGAAGGGCGCCGAAATCACCCGGCGCGTGAGGCCGGCCGATGCGGCCTGAGCTTCCCGATCGGATCGAGGCCAACCCCGATATAATGGGTGGGAAGCCCGTTATCCGCGGCACGCGGATTCCGGTAGCGCTTGTTTTGGATAAGCTTGGCGCGGGCATGACGCCGGAGGCTATCATCCGCCGACTACCCGCCACTGACGCACGAAGGTATTCGCGCAGCACTCGCATTTGCCGCAGGCTACTTCTGCTCGCCTTGAGGGCGCCCTCAGAGATGGGAGTGTAGGGTGGGTTGAGCGCAGCTAAACCCGCTATCTTGTGAGAGCGATGGGTTTCGCCGCGCTCAACCCATCCTACGCGCTGATATTGACGCAGTCCTTGCGTTTGCCGCCAACGAGGCGTGAACATTATGGCTCCGATTGTCCATCCCGGGCGTCTTCTGAAGAGAGAACTGGCAACACGTGGCGGTGGGTTTTGCTGCGCGCGCTTGAGCCATCCTTGCACAAATTCGCTTTGACAATGCTCTTCTGTGGATCCCACAAGCACCGCGCTAAGCGGAACGAGGCGTCAGTTCGAATACGCGGCCATACTTCGATGCCTTGGCGATGTCGCTCTCGTGCAACGCAAGCCGAACCGCTTCGAGCTTTCTCGCATCATCCAGCGAAAGATATGGCGACCACCCGCCTTCCTCTTCGATGAGTTCGACGGAAACTTCGGCGACGTATTTGCCGTCACGGACCAATTCGAGTTTTGTTCGTGTCATGGTGTCCTGCGTTTCGTAAAGTCTGGCGACCATCGTAGTGGATCGGGTCGGTAGGCTGTTACGAGCACAGCCGGTCCCGCGCTGTCTTTTCGAATGCGCCAAGCCACATGAATCGGGCAGTCGGAGGAATCTTTCTGCAACACCAGGCCGGTCGGTCCGCGCGTTGCGTCCAAATAGTCCTCGATCACAACAGCAGATTCGATGCCGTCGAGAAGGTCGTCCAGCAGAATACCATCTGCCGCTAGTTCGCGAAAGCCATGCAGGGACGCGCGAACCTCGTGCTGGGCCACAAGAGCTCTGATCCGGGCAAGGACATTACTCAATGTTCTGGCCTGGATTAAAGCTCACTCCGCCGCCTCGCTCGCCCCGCCGCCGCTCTTCTTCCGCGGGCTACCCGCCTTCTTCAGCACCGGCGCCAGGAACTTCCCCGTATAGCTCCTTGGCGCCTTGACGATGTCCTCCGGCGGGCCCCAGGCGACGATCTCGCCGCCGCCGTCGCCGCCTTCGGGGCCGAGGTCGATCACCCAGTCGGCGGTCTTGATCACTTCGAGATTGTGCTCGATCACAACCACCGTATTGCCCTGCGCGACCAGCTCGTGCAGCACTTCCAGTAGCTTCTTCACGTCGTGGAAGTGCAGGCCGGTGGTCGGCTCGTCCAGGATATAGAGCGTGCGGCCGGTGGCGCGTTTTGAGAGCTCCTTGGCGAGCTTGACGCGCTGAGCCTCGCCGCCCGACAGCGTGGTCGCCTGCTGGCCGACATGGATGTAGTCGAGGCCGACGCGATGCAGCGTCACGAAGGTCTCGCGCACGCGCGGCACCGCCTTGAAGAACTCGGCGGCTTCCTCCACGGTCATGTCGAGCACGTCGGCGATCGACTTGCCCTTGAACAGGACTTCGAGCGTCTCGCGGTTGTAGCGCTTGCCCTTGCAGACGTCGCAGGTGACGTAGACGTCCGGCAGAAAGTGCATCTCGATCTTGATGACGCCGTCGCCCTGGCAGGCCTCGCAGCGGCCGCCCTTGACGTTGAAGGAGAAGCGCCCGGGCTCGTAGCCGCGCGCCTTCGCCTCGGGGAGGCCCGCGAACCATTCACGGATCGGCGTGAAGGCGCCGGTATAGGTCGCAGGGTTGGAGCGCGGGGTGCGGCCGATCGGCGACTGGTCGATGTCGATGATCTTGTCGATATGCTCCAGTCCCTCGATGCGGTCGTGCGGCGCGGCACCTTCGCTGGCGCCATTGAGCTTGCGCGCGATCGCCTTGTAGAGCGTGTCGATCAGCAGCGTCGACTTGCCGCCGCCGGAGACGCCGGTCACGCAGGTGAACAGGCCGAGCGGAATTTCGGCCGAGATGTTCTTCAGATTGTTGCCGCGCGCGTTCACCACCTTGATGGTGCGGCGGTGGTTCGGCGGCCGCCGCTCCGGCACCTCGACCGCCAGTTCGCCGGTGAGATATTTGCCAGTGAGCGAATTGGGATTGCGCATGATGTCCGATGGCGTGCCCTCGGCAACGATGTTGCCGCCATGCATGCCGGCGCCGGGGCCGATGTCCAACACGTAATCGGCGAGCCTGATCGCGTCCTCGTCATGCTCGACCACGATCACGGTGTTGCCGAGGTCGCGCAGCCGCTTCAGCGTGTCGAGCAGCCGGGCATTGTCGCGCTGGTGCAGGCCAATCGAGGGCTCGTCCAGGACATAGAGCACGCCGGTGAGCCCCGAGCCGATCTGCGAGGCCAGCCGGATGCGCTGGCTCTCGCCGCCGGAGAGCGTGCCCGACGAGCGCGACAGCGTCAGGTAATTCAGCCCGACATCGATCAGGAAGGAGAGCCGCTCGCGGATTTCCTTCAGCACACGCGTGGCGATCTCGTTCTGCTGCGTGTTCAACGCGGCCGGCACGCTCTCGAACCATTCGCCGGCGCGCTTCACCGACAGCTCCGAGATCTCGCCGATATGCCTGCCGTCGATCTTGACGCACAGCGCCTCGGGCTTGAGGCGAAAGCCGTTGCAGGCGGCGCAGGGCACGTCTGAGAAATATTTGGCGAGTTCTTCCCGCGCCCATTCGCTTTCGGTCTCGCGGTAGCGGCGCTCGATATTGGTGATCACGCCCTCGAACGGCTTCTTGGTGTCATAGGAGCGCACCCCGTCCTCATAGGAGAACTTGATCTCGTCCTCGCCGGAACCATGCAGGATCGCGGCTTGCGTCTTCTTCGGCAGGTCCTTCCACTTGGTATCGAGCGTGAACTTGTAGAACTTGCCGAGCGCGGTCAGGGTCTGGATGTAGTAGGGCGACGACGACTTCGCCCAGGGCGCGATCGCGCCCTTGCGCAGCGTCGTCTCCTTGTCGGGGATGACGAGGTCCTCGTCGACATGCTGCTCGACACCGAGCCCGCCGCAGGCCGGACAGGCGCCATAGGGGTTGTTGAACGAGAACAGCCGCGGCTCGATCTCGGGGATGGTGAAGCCGGAAACCGGGCAGGCGAATTTTTCCGAGAACAGGATGCGCTCCGGCCCGCTCTTGTCGTGGATTTTCGCGGTCTTCTTTTTCTCCTCGACGGGCGCGGCCGCCGGCGTGTCGGCATATTCGATCACCGCCAGCCCCTCGGCGAGCTTCAGCGCGGTCTCGAAGCTCTCCGCGAGCCGCTGGCCGATGTCGGGCCGAACCACGATACGGTCGACCACGACGTCGATGTCATGCGGGAATTTCTTGTCGAGCGCGGGCGCTTCCGCAAGCTCGTGGAAGGTGCCGTCGATCTTGACGCGCTGGAATCCCTTCTTGAGGTATTCCGCAAGTTCCTTCTTGTATTCGCCCTTGCGGCCGCGCACGACCGGCGCCAGCAGATAGAGCCGCGTGCCTTCGGGCAGCGCCAGCACGCGGTCGACCATCTGCGAGACGGTCTGGCTCTCGATCGGCAGGCCCGTGGCGGGCGAATAGGGCACGCCGACGCGCGCCCAGAGCAGGCGCATGTAGTCGTAGATCTCGGTGACGGTGCCCACCGTGGAGCGCGGGTTCTTCGACGTCGTCTTCTGCTCGATCGAGATCGCCGGCGACAGGCCGTCGATCTGGTCGACATCCGGCTTCTGCATCATCTCCAGGAACTGGCGCGCATAGGCCGAGAGCGACTCGACGTAGCGCCGCTGGCCTTCGGCATAGATGGTGTCGAACGCGAGCGATGACTTGCCGGAGCCGGAAAGGCCGGTGAACACCACGAGCTTGTCGCGGGGAATCTCGACGTCGATGTTTTTGAGGTTGTGCTCGCGCGCGCCGCGAATGGTGATCGCGCGCAGGCTCGATGCAGATTGTTGGCGTCGCGCTTTCAGAATCTCATCCATCTACGGTTCTCTGGGCAATTCCAGGCGCGTGAGCCGCGCATGTTGGGCGCGCCTCGCCGGAAAGCCGGGAACGCCGCTGCTGTGAAGCTCAGAACGTAGGAAGAACGGGCGGAGATTTCCAGTGTTGAGTCGCATCCATCAACGGTTTTGCAGACCGTTGGCAGCATCGGGCAGCAGTTCCCGCACAAACAAAAAGGCCGGCACGAGGCCGGCCTTTGAGGTCTAGTGGGAGAAACTCTGCGTCGCGATCAGTACTTCGCGACGATCGGGCCACCGAAGGTGTAGTTGACGCGAACGGTGCCGATATCGACGTCCTGCTTGATGTTGTCGATGCGGCTCAACCCACCGATCGGCGCTACAGCCGTGAAGGTGTTGTTGTGATTGCCCATGAACAGGTGATCGTATTCGAACGCGACCGACCAGTTCGGCGCGAAGCCGATTTCGACGCCGGTGCCGACTACGCCACCCCAGCGGGTCTCGCTGGCGTTGTCGAGCGTCACGCCGAGGAGCTGGCCGTAGTACTTGTCGTGGGTGACGGCCGCGCCGCCCTTGACGTACCAGAGCACGTTGTTCCAGGCATAGCCGACCTGACCGGTGAACAGGCCGATCGCATCGACCTTGCTGTTGTTGGTGAACAGCGTGAACGGAGCGAGGAGCAGGGTTGCATTCGAACCCTTGAAGTTAGCCCAGTCACCCTGGGCTTCGAGGCCGAACACCCAGTTGGTGGACTGCCAGCGATAACCGATCTGACCGCCGACGAGGCCGCCCGTCGCGTCATGGCAACCTTCGCGAGTCGACGGCACGACGGCACCGAGGAAATTGTTGATGTCCCAGCACTTGCGGGCCGAGCCGCCGCCGCCGTTGAGACCGATGTAGAAGCCACCCCAGTTATAGATCGGCGCGACCACCGGGGGCGCCTTGGTGTAAGTCCTTGCCGGAAGATCGGCGGCGAGCGCGGGAGCTGCGCCAAGGGCGACCAGACCAACCGCAGTCAACAGGAGCTTTTTCATCTGCTTTTTTCCCCACTTTTTGTCGCGGAGCGAAAGGTCGAGATACCCCCGCGTTGCGCCCCGCCAAACTATTTCAGGCCCGCCATGATTAGCCGAATCTCTGCTCAAAAGCCGTAACCGGAAAACCACAATCGCGGGGGAAAAGTGGAGGAAACTCAACTGCAGAGTGTCATGCTGATGTCATGACGGCGCAAACAAAAAGGCCGGCGGAAAGCCGGCCTTTTTTTCGAGTTCGCCGCCGATCTCAGTACTTCGCGATGACCGGGCCGCCCCAGCGGTAGTTCACGCGGACGGTGCCGATATCCATGTCCTGCTTGACGTTGTCGGTGCGGGAAAAGGCGCCATTCGCAGTCGCGGTGAAGTTCACGTTGCGGCTACCCATGAACAGGTGGTCGTATTCCAATGCCAGCGACCAGTTCGGCGCGAAGCCAACTTCGAGGCCCGTGCCGACTGCGCCGCCCCAGCGGGTTTCGCTGGCAGTATCGACGACGATGCCAAGCAGCTGGCCGTTGTATTTGTCGCTGGCAACCGCGGCGCCGCCCTTCACGTACCAGAGCACGTTGTTCCAGGCATAGCCGACCTGGCCGGTGAACAGGCCGATCGCGTTGACCTTGCTCTGGTCGGTCACGAGGGGACCGAAGAACGCACTGGTGCTGGAGCCCTTGAAATTGGCCCAGTCGCCCTGGGCTTCGACGCCGAACACCCAGGGGGCCGACTGCCAGCGATAGCCGATCTGGCCGCCGGCCAAGCCGCCGGTCGCGTCACGACAGCCTTCGCGGAACGCGGGCGCGACGGGGACGCCGAGGTTGTTGTTGATGTCCCAGCACTTGCGGGCTTCGCCGCCGCCGCCATTCAGGCCGACGTAGAAGCCGCTCCAGTCATAGATCGCAGCGATCATGGCGGGCGGCGCCTTGGTATAGGGCCGCGCGGCGAGGTCGGCAGCGCTTGCGGGCGCAGCTACGCTCAGCGCAGCAATCAGTCCTGCCGCCCCCAGCAAAACCCTTTTCATTTCTCGCTCCGGCTTCCCAGTTTCTCAGCGCTTCCGTTGGTCCCCAGAAGCGCCTTGACCTCACCAGCGAACCACCCCAAGCGGTCCCAAAATCGAAGGGAAATATACCGGATCCAACGGCCAAAACCGTCTCCGAAATGCAACAGTCCGGCGGGAAGCGGGGGGCGAAGTTAATGATTTGTTAGGTATTTTTCGGCCGTACGCTGCCACGCCAGGTTGCAAAAAGTCGGGTCCACCGAGCGGAGCGGGTGACGACATACTGGCCTCCGTGGGGTTGCTGCAATCTCGTATGGAACAAAACTGGAACGCTGGGGATTTCGATGCTATATGTGGATAACGGCGCGAGGCTCGCGGCCGCACAGGCGGCAAGCGCAGGGCAAGCGTATAGGGTCGCGTCCCCAAGAGACCTACAAGAGACTGACAAGAGATTCATTGGTCCGAGCTTGAACCCCCAAGAAGTTTGAGTGTTTGAGCGGCGGCGTTTTCAGCGTGGAGAGTGGCGATGGCGGGAAGTGTGAACAAGGTGATTCTGGTCGGAAATCTCGGCAAGGACCCGGAGATCCGGCGAACCCAGGACGGCCGGCCGATCGCCAATCTGAGTATCGCGACCTCGGAGAACTGGCGCGACAAGGCGACCGGCGAGCGCAAGGAAAAGACCGAGTGGCACCGCGTGGTGATCTTCAATGAGGGGCTCTGCAAGGTCGCCGAGCAGTACCTGAAGAAAGGCGCCAAGGTGTACATCGAGGGCCAGTTGCAGACGCGCAAGTGGACTGACCAGAGCGGCGTCGAGAAGTACTCGACCGAAGTCGTGCTGCAGGGGTTCAACTCGAATCTCACCATGCTCGATGGCCGCAGCGGTGGCGGTGGCGGCGGCTTTGCCGACGAGCCCGGCGGCGACTTCGGTGTCAGCGGGCCAGCGAGCGCGCCGCCGCGTCGCGTGGCCGCCGCGGGCGCACGCAACAGCGACATGGATGACGACATCCCGTTTTGACGCGGGAGCCCGATCGCCAAGCGAAACCGCGCGAGGGGAAAGCTCCGATGAGTCTTGCGCCGCTCCTTGACGCAGCGCCTGCAATTCCCTTGCACGCCTTCGCCGCGATGGGGGCCTTCGCGCTCGGGCTCATGCAATTTGCGGCCCCAAAGGGCACGCTGCCGCACAGAACCATCGGCTGGATCTGGATCGCGCTGATGGCTGTCGTCGCGGGCTCCTCGTTCTGGATCCATCAGATCCGCCTGATCGGCCCCTGGAGCCCGATCCATCTGCTTTCGATCTTCACGCTGGTGATGCTGCCGCTGGCGGTCTGGAAGGCGCATACCCATCAGGTCGTCGCCCACCGCTGGATCATGACCTTTACTTTCCTGGGTGCGCTGGTCATCGCAGGGCTGTTCACGCTGCTGCCCGGGCGGATCATGCACAGGGTCGTTTTCGGCGGCTGAAACGGCTGCTTTTCAAGCGGCCGCGACGCGCCTTTCCCAGATCCGTCGCACAGGGCGTAAGTATCTGGAAAAACGAAGGGAAAAAGCGTTGCTTTTAAGCGCCAAAGGGTGGTTTTAGAGCCCTTGATGGGCTATATGATTCCCAAGAAAAACGACCTGGATTTCCCCCTTGGCTGATAACGACGACGAGACGCCCGGCGAACCGCCGGTGCCCTCAGATATTCGCCCCGTCTCCATCCTCGACGAGATGAAACAATCTTACCTCAATTACGCGATGAGCGTGATTGTGGCGCGCGCCTTGCCCGACGCGCGCGACGGCTTGAAGCCGGTGCACCGGCGCATCCTCTACTCGATGTATGAGAAGGGCTACACGCCCGACAAGAAGCACAAGAAATCCGCCGGCATCGTCGGCGACGTCATGGGCCAGTATCACCCGCATGGCGACCAGGCGATCTATGACGCGCTGGTACGCATGGCGCAGGATTTCTCCATGCGCGCGCCGCTGGTGGATGGCCAGGGCAATTTCGGTTCGGTGGACGGCGATCCGCCGGCGGCGATGCGTTACACCGAATCCCGCCTGACCAAGATCTCGCTGCATCTGCTCGACGACATCGACCAAGACACCGTCGACTTCGAGCCGAACTATGACGGTTCCGCAAGGGAGCCGACGGTTCTGCCGGCCAAATTCCCGAACCTGCTGGTCAACGGTGCCGGCGGCATCGCGGTCGGCATGGCGACCAACATCCCGCCGCACAATCTCGGCGAGGTCATCGATGCCTGTGTCGCGCTGATCGACACTCCCGCGCTGTCGATCGACGATCTCATCAACATCATCCCGGGTCCGGACTTCCCGACCGGCGGCATCATTCTCGGCCGCCAGGGTATCCGCTCCGCCTATCATCTCGGCCGCGGCTCGATCGTGATGCGCGGCAAGGTCCATTTCGAAACCATCCGCAAGGAGCGCGAGGCGATTGTCATCACCGAGATTCCGTATCAGATGAACAAGGCCACCATGGTCGAGCGCATTGCCGAACTCTACAAAGAGAAGAAGGTCGATGGCATCGCGGACCTGCGTGACGAATCCGATCGCGACGGTTACCGCGTCGTGGTCGAGCTCAAGCGCGACGCCATGCCCGATGTCGTGCTGAACCAGCTCTACAAGTTCACGCCGCTGCAGACGAGCTTCGGCGCCAACATGGTGGCGCTCGACAACCGCCGTCCGCAGACGATGAACCTGAAGGACTTTCTGACGCTGTTCATCGCCTTCCGCGAACAGGTGGTGACGCGTCGCACGAAATTCCTGCTCAACAAGGCGCGCGACCGCGCCCATATCCTGGTCGGCCTCGCCATCGCCGTCGCCAATATCGACGAGATCATCCGCGTCATCCGCACCTCGCCAGATCCGACCACGGCGCGTGATACGTTGATGTCGCGCGACTGGCCGGCGCGGGACGTCGCCGCCATGATCACGCTGATCGACGATGCCCGGCACAAGCTTTCGCCCGACGGCACCGCGCGGCTGTCGATGGAACAGGCCAAAGCCATCCTCGATCTGCGCCTGCAGCGCCTCACAGCGCTTGGCCGCGAGGAAATTTCGGAAGAGCTCGACAAGCTCGCGGTCGAGATCGCCGACTATCTCGACATTCTGCGCTCGCGCGCCCGCATCCAGACCATCATCAAGACCGAATTGGCCGAGGTGAAGGAAGAGTTCGGCACCCCGCGCAAGACCGTGATCATCGAGCAGGAAGGCGAGGTCGAGGACGAAGACCTGATCCAGCGCGAGGACATGGTCGTGACGGTGTCGCATGCGGGCTACGCCAAGCGCGTGCCGCTGTCGGCCTATCGCGCCCAGCGCCGCGGCGGCAAGGGCCGCGCCGGCATGCAGACCCGCGAGGAGGATTTCGTCAGCCGGCTGTTCGTGGCGTCCACCCATACGCCGGTGCTGTTCTTTTCCTCGCGCGGCCAAGTCTACAAGGAGAAGGTCTGGCGGTTGCCGGTTGCCGCTGTCAACGGCCGCGGCAAGGCGCTGATCAACATCCTTCCGCTGGAGCAGGGCGAGCGCATCACCACCATCATGCCGCTGCCGGAGGATGAATCCTCCTGGGCCAATCTCGACGTGATGTTCGCCACGACAGGCGGCAATGTCCGCCGCAACAAGCTGTCCGACTTCGTCGATGTCCGCCGCTCCGGCATCATCGCCATGAAGCTCGACGAGGACGAGGCCATCGTCGACGTGCAGATCTGCACCGAGCGCGACGACGTGCTGCTCACCGCCGCCGGCGGCCAGTGCATCCGTTTCCCCGTCAGCGATGTCCGCGTCTTCACTGGCCGCACCTCGATGGGCGTGCGCGGCATCGCGCTGCCCAAGGGCCACAAGCTGATCTCGCTGACCATCCTGCGCCACATGGATGTCGACGCCGAGGAGCGCGCGGCCTATTTGCGCCGGGCCAATGCGGTGCGCCGCGGCGGCGTCGAGGAGGAGGCCGGAAGCGACAACGAGGAGGCCTCCGGCACGATGGAGCTCGGCGAGCAGCGCTATGTCGAGATGTCGGCGGCCGAGCAATTCGTGCTGACCATCAGCGAGAACGGCTACGGCAAGCGGACCTCGTCGTTCGAATACCGCACCACCGGCCGCGGCGGCAAAGGCATCGTCGCGATGAGCGTCAATGATCGCAACGGCAAGCTCGTCGCCTCGTTCCCGGTGGAGGATTCCGACCAGATCATGCTGGTCACCGACAAGGGCCAGTTGATCCGCTGCCCGGTCGAGGATATCCGCATCGCCGGCCGCTCGACCCAGGGCGTGATCGTGTTCGACACCGCCGAGGACGAGCATGTGGTGTCGGTCGAGCATATCGGCGAGGATGCCGAGAACGGCGAAAACGGCAACGGCAGCTAGCGCTGGAGCCCGAAGCCTCTATCGGGCGGGCGTTCCATTGATCGAAGCAGAAATGAAAGGGCCGCCTTCCTGGGCGGCCTTTTTGTCTGTCGCGTCTCCAATTGCGGGAAGGAAAAAATCGGACATGGAACAGCTCAAAAAAGGGAGGCCAAGGCGCCCACCTGGCCTCCAATCACGTCAATTCAACTTGGAGCTCAAAAAAAACTAGTAGCCTTATGGCGTGCGGTCAGCGGTAACCACACGCGCCTGCCGGACCTCGGTCTTGGTCCCGACGGTGCGCAGGCAAGAAGCTTCGAAATTCGGCCAGGCCTGCTCAGAGCAGTCACGTCCAACCGGGTGCACATCGAGCCGGTCGGCCTTGGCGAGCACATGCGGGGTCGAGGCCTCGACCTGGGGAGCGAAGCCGGGAAGAACGGTAAGGGCTGCGGCAATAGACGCGGCAACAGCGATGGCCGAAAGAGCTTTGATCATGACGGTCCCCTGTGAATGGCCTTTTGGCCTGTCGTTTGGTTGGCGGCTTAGTAACCATGGGCGGTTTCGCGTTGCCTTCGCGCGAAGCGGAATCTGGTTTCGTCCGGCTCCTGCTTTGTTTCGTCGCAACCATCCGGACGAAACAAAGCCGGTCGTTCCAGGGAGAAGACGCGAGAACCCGGCAAGGGGTTCGAAATGCGAGGAAAGATAAAAACCCGCGTGGAGAGGGAACCCCGCCCGCTTGCCGGGGCCAGCGGGGCGGGGTAGGACCGTTTCATGCCCCGTATCGCCTTCTATGCCGGCTCCTTCGACCCCGTCACCAACGGCCATCTGGACGTGGTCCGGCAGGCCGTTTTCCTGTGCGACCGCCTGATCGTTGCCATCGGCATCAACCCCGGCAAAAAGCCGCTGTTTTCGGTCGAAGAGCGCCTGGCCATGATCCAGGATGTGTTCGGCCCGCTCGCCGCCAAGGCCGGCTGCAAGCTAGAGGCCGTCACCTACGACAATCTGACGGTTGCCGAGGCGCAGAAGCGAGGGGCGACCATCATGATTCGGGGCCTGCGCGACGGCACCGACCTCGACTACGAGATGCAGATCGCCGGCATGAACGAGGCCATGGCGCCCGATGTGCATACGGTGTTCGTGCCGGCCTCGGTCGCGGTCCGCCCGATCACCGCCACACTGGTGCGCCAAATCGCCAGCATGGGCGGCAACGTAACGGCCTTCGTGCCGGCTTCGGTTGCGGCCAGCCTGAAGGCGAAATTCAAGAGCTAGGCAGCGCATGGCCCGGGAAAAGTGGGCACCGGTTTTCCGAAAAAGGCCATGCGCAAACTATGAGGCTTTCGTAAAAGTTGTAACGGGATTTGCGATAAGCCCGTCGCTGCCCGGAATGCTCCCACCCCGAACATCCCATCCGGAGTTTCCATGACCCGTCTCCTCGGCTTCCTCGCAGCCCTGCTTTTTGCTGTTCCCGTCCTCGCGCAATCACTGCCCGCCAATCTGGACAAGAAGAATGCGCTCGTGATCGACACCACCAAGGGCCGCATCGTAATTGCGCTTCGCGCCGACATCGCGCCAAAGCATGCCGAGCGCCTCGAGCAGCTCGCCCGCGAGGGCTACTACAACAACGTGCCGTTCCACCGCGTGATGGACGGCTTCATGGCGCAGACCGGCGACGGCCAGAACTTCAACGGCACCGGCGGCTCGAAATACCCGAACCTGAAGCAGGAATTTTCCAACGTGCCGTTCAAGCGCGGCATCGTCGGCATGGCGCGCCGCGGCGACAGCGTCGATTCCGCCAATTCGCAGTTCTTCATCTGCTTTGATGACGCGTCGTCCCTGAACGGCCAGTACACCGTGATTGGCAACGTCGTGCAGGGCATGGACGTTGTCGACAAGCTGAAGAAAGCGCCGCCGGGATCGTCCAGCGGCACAGTCACCGACCCGGACAAGATGATCAAGGTCCAGGTCGCTTCCGACATGAAGTAAGGCAAAGAGGGATGCGGCGATGACAGCTTTCAAGCGATTGATCCAACTGTCCGCCGCTTTCCTCGTCATCGGTCTGGCGTCCGCCTCCGCGCAGACGCCGGGCCAGTCTCAACCGCAGGCGCAGCCCCGCGGCCCGGGCGGCTCTCCCGCCAATACGCTCCACGACGTGTTCGACAAGCTGTTCGGCTGCTGGAAGCCGCCCTCGGCTTCGGCCGCCACCCCAATGGACATCACGGTCCGCTTCAGCTTTAACCGCAATGGCGAGATCCTGGGCAAACCCAGGATTACCTATGAATCGGCGACGGCCACCGACAACGACCGGCTGGCCTACCGCGTTGCGGTCATGGAGGCATTGCAACGCTGTACGCCGATGCCATTTACAGAGACGTTGGCCGCCGCGATCCCCGGCCACCCCTTTGCGGTCCAGTTCCGCACCCACCTTCAATCCCAAGAGAAGAGAGCATGGCTGCCAACGAAAATACTTTGATCCTTGAAACCACCCAGGGCCCCGTCACCATCGAGATGCGCCCGGACCTTGCGCCCAACCATGTCGCGCGGATCAAGGAACTGGTGCGCGAAGGATTCTACGACGGAATCGTGTTCCATCGCGTGATCGATGGCTTCATGGCGCAGACCGGCTGCCCGCATGGCACCGGCACCGGCGGTTCCGGCAAGAAGCTGAAGGCCGAGTTCAACAAGGAACCGCATGTGCGCGGGACCACCTCGATGGCGCGCGCGGCGAGCCCGGACTCCGGCGACAGCCAGTTCTTCATCTGCTTCGACGATGCCTCCTTCCTCAACGGCCAGTACACCGTCTGGGGCAAGGTCACTGACGGCATGGAAAACGTCGACAAGATCAAGCGCGGCGAGCCGGTGCAAAACCCCGACAAGATCGTGAAGGCGCACATGGCGGCCGACGCGGCCTGATCGCGCCTGCGGGCCCGAGCGCGCGTCAGGAAACGCGCGTCAGGGAAGCGGTGTGATGGGCGTGAATGTCGTCTTCAGCCCGTCGATCGCGGGCTCGCGTTCGCGGTCGAGCACCGCCAGCTTCAGTTCGGGGAAATAGATCTGGAAGCCCGACGTGCTCTTGCCGGTCTTGGGCTCCAGAATATTGGTCGCGCCGTGGATGGCATCCAGCACGCACGAGCCGATGGTGAGCGTGTCCTCCGATTTGAACTGATATGAATTGGTGACCGAAGTCTCGGCCGTCGTGCCATCGGCATAGGCGGCCTTAATGGTCAGCTTGTACTGGATATCGGACCGGCGATCGAAATCTCCGGAAAGACCTTCAAAACTGAATTTTCGGATGGTCGACTTGAGCTTGCCGGAAAGCGTCGAGCTCTCCTGGCTTTCGGTCGCCAGGCCCCCGACAAAGCTGTATTTGGTGACAAAGGTAGACGTTCCAAACTCGACGCGCGACCAATAGACGAAGTCTGCAGCGGCGGCGTTTTCCCGATGCATCTGCGAGGTCACGCGCGTGCCATCGGCAAGATGAAAGCTCAGCTCCACGGGCGCCTTCGCATTTTTGGCGGCGTCGCAATCGAGCTCAGTAGCAACAGACTGTGCGTGCGCCTGGGAGCCAAGCACGACAAAGGTGACGCAGGCGCCGAGAAGCGGGAGTGCCGGACTTGCCATTGGCTGTCGTCGTTTTGGATGAAATGGCTGCAAGCCTCACGAATTAGGGGATTCCGCTCGAGAAAAGCAAGAACTTCGGACGGCTCTCGGCGTTGGCTCGGAGTTGTCGAAGGAGTTCAAACGTGGCCAGGAATTTTGGCTTGAAATCAAGAACCGCCCCAGCTCGGCCGAAACGGGAGAACGAGCTCGAGGGCCAGCAGGACATGGGCGGCAAGCAAGGCGGGCAGGCGGGAATTCCGAAGTCGCCGCCGCGTCCGCGCACCACCAGGCTTGATGAGGACGTCGTGCCCAAGCGATCCGACGTCAATTCGAAGCGGTAGCTGCGGCTATTTCGGGCTTTGCAGTCCCGGCGAGGACAGCCAGCGATCGAGCTTCGCGGCGGCTTCGCTTTCGCGTGCCTTCTGCAGGAGATCACTGCGCTCCGCGCCCGGCGGCAGTTTTTTGGCGGCCGCGCGGGCCTCCTGGGTGAACTTGTTCAAGCGGTCCTGGAAGGATAGCTCCGGTCGCTTGCGATTGCGTTTTCTGGTCATGGCTCGCCTCATCAGGGCACAAGCCAATCACCCGGGTGACCCACCGTCCTTAACCTATGTTGGAACCGGCGCCCGTCTCCGCGGGTTTTCCTGGCGGGTTTTTGGGCGGGTTTTCTTGCGGGCGGTCGGTTCAGCGCCCCGGTTCCACTACAATGACGGGAGCCTTGCGTGTCCGCCGAAACCATTTCCGCTGCGCTTCTCAGACGGCTGCGCATCTCCGCCGGCATTTCGGACGAAGACATCGAGACAGTGCGCGCGCTGCCGATCACGGTGAAAGACTACGCCGCCGACCGCGTCCTCGTGCGCGACGGTCAGCGCGCCACGGAATGCTGCCTCATCGCCGATGGATTTTGTGCGCGTTCCAAGACGACATCGGAAGGCAAGAGGCAGATCCTCTCGATCCACATTCCCGGCGAAATCCCCGATCTCATGAGCCTGTTTCTGCACGTCATGGATCATGACCTCTCCACCCTGACGCCTTGCACGCTCGGCTTCATCGCCCATGAGACGTTGCAGCAACTGCATCGCCGCAGGCCGAACGTCGCCGAGATCTTCTGGCGCGATACCCTGATCGACGCCGCCATGTTTCGCGAATGGATCGTCAATGTCGGTCAGCGACCCGCGCCGGCGCGGCTCGCCCACGTGATGGTCGAACTTCGCGAGCGGTTGAAAGTCATTGGCCGGGTCAAGGCAAACCGATTTGAAATGCCGCTCACGCAGGAGCAGGTCGGCGAAGCCCTGGGGATTACCGCCGTTCACGCCAACCGCGTGATCAGGCAATTGAGGGAGGACGGCATTGTCGATTTTCACCGCGGGCAGGTGACCGTTCTCAGCGAACAAAGGTTCCTGGAACTGGCCGACTTCGACCGTCGTTACCTGCATCAGTCACCAGCGCTTTGAGATTTCATGCCCAGGTTCCACTTCCATATCCAGCGATGAGGTGCGCAAGGAAGCCGTCGCGACCGGAGCCTCGATCGCGCGCGACGCCGTAGCGAGCCCAGTCGATGTTGCCGCGTCCGCCGCTGGCCTGTCTCGGACCATCGCCGGATGGGTTCCGAATCTTGGCGCGGTCGCACCGGTCCTGGCCAGTTCCGACCCGCTGTCGACCTTGCCGGCGCTTGCCATGGAGGAGGCACTGCCCGCCTGGCGGCTGGAAAGCATGGAAGTTCCGTTTCCGCTTTCCCCGCTGCCGCATGCGATGGTCTGGTGCAGCGGCAGGAGCAGGGATGCCGGCCTGAACTGGCTGCGCGATCGGCTGCGGCCAATCGTCAAACGCCATTTCAGCTTTTTGTCTTGCGCATGATTTTTTCGGAAAACCGCTGCACACTTTTCCGGGTCATGCGCTAGAAGGCCGCATCATGCGAACCGACCTTTTCGACTTTGAGCTACCGGCAGCAAACATCGCGCTGCGGCCCGCGAACCCGCGCGATTCCGCACGCATGCTGGTGGTGCACGGCGATGGCGTGCTGCGCGATGCCGCGATTGCCGACCTGCCGAAATGGCTCGAGCCGGGCGATGTGCTCGTGGTCAACGACACCAGGGTGATCTCGGCGCAGCTTCGCGGCCGCCGCATCGGGCGCGCGACCGAGCCGAAGATCGATGCGACCCTGATCAAGCGGCTCGACGGCTCGCGCTGGCAGGCGCTGGTCAAGCCGGCGAAGAAGCTTGCCGAGGGCGATCGCATCCGCTTCGGCAATGAGGGCAAGGTCTGCCTGCTCGGCCATCTCGATGCCGAGGTCGAGCGCAAGGGAGCCGACGGCGAGGTGACGCTGTCGTTCACCTTCCATGGGCCCACACTGGACCAGGCCATTGCCGATCTCGGCAGCCCGCCGCTGCCGCCCTACATCGCCGGAAAACGCGCGCCCGATGATCGCGATCTCGAAGACTACCAGACCATGTTCGCGGCTGAGGAGGGGGCGGTCGCCGCGCCGACCGCAGGGCTGCATTTCACGCCGGCGTTGGAAGCGGCGCTGCATGCGCATGGCGTCGGCCTGCAGCGCCTGACGCTGCATGTCGGGGCAGGGACCTTTCTGCCGGTGAAAGCCGACGACACCGCTGGCCACAAGATGCATTCGGAATGGGGCAACTTGTCCGCCTCAACCGCCGCCGCGCTGAACGAGGCGCGCGCCAAAGGCGGCCGCATCGTCGCCGTCGGCACCACCTCGCTGCGGCTACTCGAGAGCGCCGCGCGCGACGACGGGATGATCGCGCCGTTCGAAGGCGAGACCGCGATCTTCATCACGCCCGGCTATCGTTTCCGCGCAGTCGACGTGCTCCTGACCAACTTCCATCTGCCGCGCTCGACGCTGTTCATGCTGGTATCGGCCTTCTCGGGCCTGGAGGCCATGAAGCACGCCTATGCGCACGCGATCGCGGCGGGGTATCGCTTCTATTCCTATGGCGATGCGTGCCTGTTGTTTCGCGCAAGGGAGTAGGCTGGGTTAGTCTTACTGCGTCACAAGCAGCTCTATCCCCTCATCCTGAGGGCTTGCGAAGCAAGCGTCTCGAAGGATGAGGCCGATATCGGGGCCTCATGGTTCGAGACGGCGCATTCGCGCCTCCTCACCATGAGGGTTTTTGACGCAGTAGG
>Ga0210403_10000091_pt1 | contig 100160 bp, 79 predicted proteins | sample IncBWC19MmetaG_FD_150863 | JGI IMG/M metagenome (GOLD analysis project Ga0210403, IMG submission 150863) | Forest soil microbial communities from Barre Woods Harvard Forest LTER site, Petersham, Massachusetts, United States - Inc-BW-C-19-M | ecosystem: Environmental > Terrestrial > Soil >...
GATGCGCACCTTGGCCGTGCGTATCGTGGGATCCAGCACGGGAAGAACATTGCCGATGCGGCCGGTAAATACTTTGTCAGGATATGCGTTCAGACGGATTTCGGCCGTTTCGCCGACATGCACGCTGGGAAGATTATTCTCGTAGACGTCGCAAAGAATCCAGACATAGCTCAGGTCCGAAATCGTGAAGGGGTTGGGCGAGCCCAACCCCGCCACACCTGCGGCATTGGTGACCTGCTGATCGGTGATCACCCCCGAAACCGGAGCAAGAATATCCACAATTGCGGCGGGATGATCGATGCTGCCACCCAGCACGCGAAGCCGCTCTCTCGTGTTCTCCACATCAACCTGGGCCTTGTTCTCCACGTCCTCCGCAGTCTGGAATTCGTTCAGCGAAATGGCCCCCTTGTCGTAAAGGAGCTTGGCGCGTTCGAATTGTATGCGAGCGAGTTTTTCGTCAGCCACCGCCTTCCGATAGTCCGAGAAAGCCAGGGACATGTCCGCACTCTGCACGCGCAGCAGCAGTTGTCCTTTTTTAACCGTGTCGCCGAGCCGTGCACGAATCTCCACCACGCGGCCGGTGGCAATCGAAATCACAGGAACGCTGCGGGAGATGTCCGGAGCGACGGTTCCGGTCACGGACAACTGTGGCGCGGAATCATGGGGGAGAGCGGTGAACAATGGAAATTGCTCTGGCTTGTCGACCGTCACGATGTTGAGGTCCTGCTCCTTCTCGACCACCGTTGCCGGCGGCGCTTCCGCTTTGGGATCTCCCTTGCTTGAGCCACAGCCGCCTAGGAACAGGCCGGAAACAAGAACGCATCCCAGCCATTCAAATTTCGTCCGGCTCATGGAAGTACCTCGCGTCCCACGGCAAGATTCAATTGGCTTGCGGCGTTCAAATAGGAAGCAACCAGGTTCAAATAATTAACTTGCACGCTCCGGTAGTCGGCTTGCGCGTTCAGAAAATCCAGCAGCGACGCCGCGCCGTGTTCGTAGGAGAACGCGATGGTGTCCCGGATTCTCGAAGCCTGCTGCAGGTATCGGTCTTTGTAGGGTTGCAGCAGGATCACCGTGCTGTTAACGGTCGCATAGGCGGAGTCCACGTCACTGAAGACTTGCGCGCGCGTGGCCTCCATCAGTTTCCCGCTGCGGTCGATGTCCAGCTCCGTGCGCTTCTTCTCTCCTTGATTCCGGTCGAAGATGCGCAGGGGAATGCTGACACTGGCGCCGAGCGTTTGGTGGTCAAACGGGTTGTTGAACGAGGGATTGTAGGTGTACCACGCGCTCAAGGTCGGATCCGTTGAGCCGTTCGCAATAGCGAGTTTATGATCGGTTTGGGCTTTGTCGATGCCTTCCAGGGCCGCCTTTAAATCCGGGCGCGTATCCACGGCCGTCTGCCGAATCTCATCCAGGGGCGCGATCTGTGCCGAGAAGTCGAACGACCCCGTGACGTCGAATTGTTCGATCGGTGTACGGTCGTTCAACAGCGCGAGAAGCTGAATCTTCGCTGTACGCAGATTCACTTCCGCGGTTTGCAAATCGGATTCGTACTGCACGCGCTGCAGCTCCAGGCGGTCCAAATCCACCTGTGCAATCGCTCCCGCTTTGTAGCGTTCGCGATTTACATCAAGCACGTGGTCGTAATAGGAGAGATTTTCCCTCGCCAGGTCGCGAATGGCCTTTTCCTGGAGCGTCTGCACAAACGCCGACCGCAAGGCAAAGATGAGAGTCCTCTCGAGGTCCGCTTGACCCGAGACGGCGATTCCCGTAGCTTTTTGCGCGCTCTCCCGGCGGAGTTCCCGTTTATGCTGCCGTTCGTGCAGATAGCTGAAGTTGGCAGCAAACTGCGTACCCGTGAGAGGCTGCCAGACTCCTTTGTAAGGCGCGATTTGAGTCCCGTCCGTTGACAGGGTGAGACCCGGGTTGGGACGAAGGAACGCCGTGATTTCTTGCGCCTTCGACTCGTCGATACCGATTTGCCCCGCGCGCAAAGTGGGATTCGCAGCCTCAAACTTGTCGCGCACTTCTTGCCACGTCAGCGCCTTCTGCGCTAAACAGCTCTCCGCCAACCCTGCCGCCAGCAGGAGCGCGAAGCATGTAGCTTTCATCACAACCCGCATATTAGTTTCCTCTTGCTTCTGCCCTTTTGGGTGGAGTCTCGAATACCCTGGGTCGGCCCTTCCCGAAGGGCCTTTCTTCCTAGCCCAAAGCGAATCGAAATCAATTCTGGCGGCCGCGATTGGGAGAGAACTATATCGGCCTGTCCCGGACCGCCAGTTTACGCGTTCTTGAATCGGATATTTAAACGTGATGAATAACGAAAGGAGGAGCCCTGCCGGCGCAGCTTAAATCTTGTTGCTCACTGTGGAAGCGAAAGGCCGAGCGGGGGATCCACTCGGCATCATCCCCAGCGAGGATCGCAGTGGCGCACACCGCACAGGCCTTCGCGGCAGAACGAGAAGGCGGAATCGCAGCGCGGTCATAATTCTGCGCTTCGGTTCCCAACCATCTGGATTCGGAATCTCGCATGACGTCCGGGAACGCGCCCGGATCGGTCAGCGTGAAATTCCCGTGTCCGTCGTTCAAAAGGACCGCCACGGGCCGGTTGAGCCATTGTGTGGACACGATCAGATCGGGGATCTGGTCGCCATTCACGTCCTGCGGAACAATCTGCAACCCTCCGGAAGGCGCAAGCAGAGAGATCGACCGCGCCGCCCCGCCACTGAGTTCGAATCGAATCGAATAGTGGGTGGTCCGCGCATTGCTCCCGCCCACCTGAACCGTGGCGAGATCAGGTTTCAAATCGCCGTCGAAATCAGCAATGGCAAAGCGCGCACCGATCGCCGGGGAGACCGCGGAACCTTCTTGCCGCGGGGCTGAAGCAGTTACGATTCCGGAGACCAGCAGAAGCGCGGCGCACACCGAAAGGCGAACCAGCAACGCGGTTCCCTCGAGAATATGGTGAATTTGTTTTGCCCTTCTCATTTCTAAAGCGTTTGCCTCACGGCCGCGGCCTCCATCTCTGCTCTCTTGCAAAGAATAGCATCCCCAATATCCTATTGGAGGGAATTTCCAGACCCACCATCGCGAAACTGTCACGATTCCCGCGCATTCTTAGAACTCCAGATGCACCCGAAACGTCGGCACCACCACCGGCCCGCGATCGCGGTTGTAACCCGGATTATTGATGTGCTGCACGCCGGGAGCGATATAGATTCCGCGCCAAACGTGTGCGGTGTAAAACGCTTCGACGATGTTCTCTCGCCCGTAATTCAGTTTTCCGTCACCGAGGAGGAAACCGAGCCCGCCGTCCGCCAGGTAGATCTGGTGATCTTTCTTGATCCCGTTGGACACAACGGAGGCGCCGGCACGATCTTGCTTGCGATGCCATTTTGTGCCGTTCACTACGACACCCTCGGCGAAAGTCGAATCGACCTCGGTATAGGCAAAGGACTCGGTCTTTCCGTTGTCCCATCCCCAACGGGCAAATGCGGTGATGCCTCGTGCAAGATTTTGTTCCAGGTTGACGTCGAGCCCATATTTGGCTGTGATGTGCCAGGGATGGTTCGTTATTTCGGGGAGCAGGACCAAATGTTCCTGAAACTGCGCAATTGCATTCCTATAGATGCCCATATTGGCGTGGTTGACGTAGGCCAGCACGCGGATCACGCCGGTCTTTTTTGGCACGATGCCTCGGCGCAGCTCGTATTCCCAATTCTCTGCATGCGCCTGCCACGGCTTCCACACCAGGTCAATTCCGTTCGCGACCTTCGGCATCAGCCCTTCGGCGAAGCGAAAACCCCAGTTGCCGTCCTCGTAGTCCGCCACGAAACCCACAGTGTAGCCGCGCGTATCAGCGGCGTAATCCCAGGCGCCATTGTTGTCTATGGTCCAGTTGGAGAATTGGAAATGCGTGTCGGAGCCCACGGAATTCTGATCCAAAAAATCCGGCATGCTGAACTTGCCGAAGCGAATTTCCAGGCGCCGCCGCGGCAGCTCGTCGAAAAGCGACAGAAAACTTCGCTCATTTTCGATCTTATCCTTGCTCAACGCGAACACTTTGTGAATCATGGCGCGCCCGAGGTACGGCGCTTTGCTCAACGAAGGATTACGCACAATGTCCAGATCCGTGTTTCCGGCCAAGCCGAGGCCAGTGCTGAGCGCCGCGCCCCCGGCTTCTTCGATGTCCACCAGAAGCTCGGTCGAATCGTTCAGCCGCACGCCGGTGTAGAGCGTTAACACGCGAGAGGTGGCTTTCTCATAGTGCGGGCTGAGGCTGTTCTGGCCGCTGTAGGCAGCGTGAAAGTCTGGATGAGCTTGAAAGATGAAGTTCATTTGCCCGGAGAGCCAGAAGTGCGTGTCCTTGAAATGTGGCAACATCGCTTCGGGATCGTCATCGGTGGGCGGGCTGGCCGGATCGTCCGCTTGCGCCGGAGGCGTCTGCGCTGGAGTCTGCGGCTGATCTTGTGCCCGCAGTTCCGCCGCCGCGAACAAGAACGCCGCGAGCATCGCGCAAGTCGCGATAGCAAACTGGGAACTTAAATGTAGCATCTTCACTTTCCCAAATCTCTTCCGTCCAGCAGCTTCACTCACCCTAGAGTCTTCCTAAGCTAAATTGCCGCTCATGAACAGGCGATGAACGTCCCCGGATCTGCAGCCGCGCGCTCACGGTCGCAACACTAGTTAACTATATTAAAGTAGTTTTGTAAACTATGTTTAACTAAGGCTGTGGCCGTTTTCCTCCTGGAGCCTTTCGTTACCGCCGGAAGATCGCTCGCCGCATCACCACCCCGGCGCAATGCGCCGCCGCTTGAATTACCCTACCCCTTTGTTCTACTGTTCATCTGGCCATCGTCAAAGGGCCTGAAACCTTGATGCCATACCCCTATTGGGTAGGCAAGCAAAATGTCTCATACTTCACGCGAAAAACTCGACCTCGTCAACCGCACCAAGAAAGTCATCGGCCAGCTCGAAAGCGTTCTTCGGGCCCTCAACGAAGACGAACCCTGCGCGGACGCGCTCCAGCGCCTCGCCGCCGCTCGCGGCGCCATCAACAGCCTCATGGCCGAACTGATGGAAGACCACATCCGCAATCACATGCCGCGCAATTCCAAGTCTTCCGAAGAAGCCGCCGACGACGTCATCCAGATCGTTCGCACCTACCTAAAATGAATTAGAAGAGATTCGCCTTTCGCCTGAAATTTCTATATCTTCGTCTGCACCCAAAGTCGCGTTCCGGGAATCGAATACGCCGAAGGAGACTCCCCGTTGAAAAGAACGATCGCCGTCATCCTCTTCACGGCCTTTTTCTGCATACCGGCCGCCCGCTCTCAGGCGGGCCCCGTCGAGGGCGGCCACGAACTCCAGATCTGGACCGGCGGCGGCCACGGCACCAACGGAAGTCAATCTAGCGACGGAGTCTGGAATCTCGGCTTGCGCTACGGACTGATTCTCACCGCGCCCCATGGTCCAGGATTTCTCCGCGGCCGTCTGGAATATGCGGTGGATATCGTTCCGGCATTTCTTGTCGTTCAAAAAGGCGGCACTGCATACGGCGCTGGAGTGAACCCCTTCGCTTTCAAATGGGCGCTGGACACGCACCGCAATGTGGTTCCCTATTTCGAAATTGGCGGCGGCACTCTGTTCACCAACGTGAAGACTCCGCCCGGCACTTCGCAGATTAATTTCACCACCAGCGGAGCCGTGGGCCTGCACTTTCTGCGAAGCAAGTACAACGTCAGCACGGAAATCCGCTTCATGCACATTTCGAACGCGGGGCTGGCGTCGCCGAATCCGGGTATCAACACGGTTCAGTTGCGCGTGGGCTTTGGTCGGTTCAGCCAAAAGGAATAAGAATCTTCTTCGACGAGAGGCCGGCGCATGGAATTCAAATCTAAAGCAGGAAGCGTGAAATGAAGTTATTCGGTATCCTGATCGCTGTCGTCGTCCTGTTTGTAGTCCTCGTTGTGATTCGCGCCACGCAGAGTGGAGCAAAGGCCCCTTCATCTGGAACGCGCGCACCGGATTTCTCTCTTAATTCACAGGACGGCAAGCCCGTCCGTCTCCGCGATTTCCGCGGCAAATGGGTCGTCTTGTATTTTTATCCCAAGGACTTCACCAGCGGGTGCACTATCGAGGCGCACAATTTTCAGCGCGACCTCGGGCTCTACGAACAAAAAAACGCCGTCATACTCGGTGTTAGCGTTCAGGACGAGGCCACCCACCAGAAGTTTTGCGCCAAGGAAGGATTGCACTTCAAGCTGCTCGCGGATCAAAAGCGCGCGGTCTCGAAATCCTACGATTCTCTCGTGAACCTAGGCGTGGCCAGCCTCTCGTCGCGGCACACCTTTTTGATTGATCCGGAGGGCGTCATCCGCAAGGTCTACCTAAAAGTAGACGCGCAAAAGCACAGCGCCGAAATTCTCGCCGACCTGTCGACTCTTGAGCAAACTCGCGCGGCAAACTAGCCGCGAATTCCGTTCCCCACTTTCGCAAAAAGAGATGCGGATCGTTCCAGTCCTCCCCTTCAATTCCCGCAATCCGTCTCCGCGGGCAAGGTAGGAGCCTCGGGCAACGCCGGCAGATTATTTTTGCCCAGCAGTTCATTTAGCGCGGCAACATCTTTGTTCTTCAATTCCTGCCATGCGCCAAGAGCGTCCTTGAACCCGTTGCAGATTCTCCGGTACGCCACGAACGATTCTTCCGACGGTGCAGCGTCCGCCCCGTCCACCAATGCCATAAGGTCGATTAGACTGTCGTTTACCGCCATGAAGCTGGCGCTCTTCGGAGTTTCCAGGATGGGCGTTGCTTCTCCAAGAAGCGCTGCAGCCTTGCCGTCCAAAGCGCTCGCTGCGGTCGCGATGGGGTCTTCCTCCGGGCGTTTCCCCAATTCGGCCAGTCGCGCACGCAAGGCTTTCACTTGTTGCAACGCGGCATCGCTTTTTCCTAACAGAGCGGAAATCTTTAATTGCAGCCCGAGCGCGCTCTGCAATTCGCTTCGCGCTGCATTGACGCGCGGATCCAATTTCACTTCCAGAGGCTGGCGTAAAACTGTCTCCCCGGCTTTCAGCCTCACCTCATATTTTCCCGGAAGCACCAGCGGCCCCTCCGGCGGCAATGGCGTCGAGCCGACAATCGCGGCAATCGGATAGTTGTAAGGAGACTGTGTGTGAACTGCTGGCGGATCGGGATAGCGGAGATTCCAGACGAAGCGGTGCATACCCGCGCCTTTCGCAGGTGGTTGGAAATGCGCGATCCAGTATTCCGCGACGAAAGGAACTTCTTCCGGTGCTTTTGGCACGTCTGCGCTGCTGAACTTGCGCACGAGAGTTCCGTTCGAATCGTAAATTTCCAACTGAATGTCCCCGGCTGAGTTCGCCGGCAGAAAATAATTCAGAATGGCGCCGTCCGGCGGATTTTTCCCCGCCGGAACTTCCGGCGGCAGCGGAGTATCCTGATTTTCATCCCGGCGCACGCGAATCGCCGTTCGCGGCGCGAAAAGATGCGCGCCCAAACTCGAAACTCGCGCGTCCAGTTGGCGCAACGGAGTCACATCATCGAGAATCCAGAACGACCGGCCATAGGTCGCGGCGATCAAGTCGTCCTGCTCGATCGCCAGATCGTGAATGGAAACCACTGGCATGTTCACGCGCAACGATTGCCAGTGCTCTCCGTCGTCGAGCGATACGTACACTCCCCGTTCTGTCCCCGCGTATAGCAATCCTTTGCGCATGGGATCCTCGCGCACCGTTCGAACGAAATCGCCATCGCGAATCCCGCTCACTGTTTCCTGCCAGCTTTTCCCGTAATCCCGCGTCCGCAGAATGTGCGGGCGCACATCGTCCAGATTGTTTCGGTTGATCGCCGCATACGCCGTGCCCGCGTCGAAATGAGACGGCTCCAGTATGTTCACCCCGCTCCATTCTGTCACGGCAGCCGGCGTCACGTTTTGCCACGTCTTGCCTGCGTCCGTCGTCAGCTGGATATTTCCATCATCCGTCCCTGCCCACAGCACTCCCTCGCGGACCTCCGATGGCGCAATGCTCAAGATTGTGCCGAGCACCTGTTTCGGATTTTTTTCATCCACGGGAACGCGCGTCAGTTCCGGACTCACGGCTTGCCACGTCGTGCCTGCGTCCGTCGTTTTCAAGAGGAATTGCGTCCCTAGATAAAGCAGGTGTGGATCCTGCGGCGAGAATGCCAGGGGAATCGTCCAATTGAAACGGTATTTGCTGCCGAATGAAACGGGCGCTGGCGAAACATCGCGTACCTGCCCCGTCTTCTTCGACAAGCGCACCACGCTCCCGCCAGGTCCAGCGTTGTAAACGACGTCGGCGTCGAGCGGATCCGGGATCGTGTAGCCGCTTTCACCCGGCCCCACCGGAAACCAATCGCGTTCCGTGATCTGTCCGTTGTTTCCCCGGCTCGCAATCCCCGCCGTGCCGCTGTCTTGTTGCGGGCCATAGACCCAGTATGGAAATTGGTGGTCGGTGGCCAGTCTATAGAATTGCCCGGTCGGTTGGTTGTACCAAGTGCTCCACGATTCGCCGCCATTCAAGCTGATGGTCGCGCCCTGATCGACACCCAACATGATTCGTTGCGAATTGCTCGGATCGATCCACACCGAATGATAATCGTCGCCCCCCGGAGCGCCTTTGATCGCTGTAAACGAGCGCCCGCCGTCCGTCGAGCGGTACAAATTTTGCGAGGGCACATACAGCACGTCGGGGTTTTTGGGATCGGCAAAGATTTCGCTCATGTACCAGGAGCCTTCGATCCGCCGGTCCGCTGTCGTTTTCGTCCAGGTCGCGCCTGCGTCATCCGAACGAAACAATCCTCCTTTTTTCTCGTTGGCCTCGACGATTAAATAAACGCGTTTCCCGCCGCTCCCTGCAGCCGCCGCGATTCCCGAGCGTCCCCACTCTCCTTCCGGAAGACCGTGCCCGGTAATTTGCGTCCACGTAATTCCTTCATCGGTGGATTTGTAGAGTCCGCTGCCGGGGCCAAACGCAGTTCCCTTCTGCCCCGGCTTTCGAATCCCATGCCACAGCGTGGCATACACTACGCGCGGATTCCCCGGTTCGAAACACAGATCGATCGCTCCGGTAACGTTGTCGTGGAACAATACTTTCTTCCAGGTCTTTCCTCCATCCGTCGTTCGGAACACGCCGCGTTCATCGTTCGGCCCAAAACTGCGCCCCATCGCCGCCACCAGCACAATTTCCGGATTGCGCGGATCAATCAGGACTCGCCCGATGTGCCGCGTCTCCGCAAGTCCGAGGTGCTGCCAGGTTTCTCCTCCGTCCGTCGATTTATAAACGCCATTCCCGTAGCCGATGTCGGTATACACCCCGTTGACGCCCGTGCCCACATAGATGATGTTCGGATTCGAAGGCGCCAGGGCCAACGCCCCGATCGACGCCACTGGCTCTTTGTCGAAAATCGGCTTCCAAACCGTCCCGCCATCCGTGGTCTTCCAAACTCCTCCGCCATCCGCGCCAAAATAATAGACGCCGGGATTTCCCGGCACACCGGCGACCGCGTTCACTTTTCCGCCGCGAAACGGCCCGATCATCCGCCACTTCATCTCCGAATAAGGCGACTCGGGAATCTGTGCGCACGCAATTCCCGCCGCCGAGATTCCTGCGATCAGAATCGCGGCAATTCGAAACACACTCCGTTCCCGACGAAAGGTTTTCATCAATGAGTCTCCGGCTGCGCGAAGAGGATATCCCGCGTTGCGCCGCCCTGCAAAGGAATTGCGCGCTGCCATCCAGGAAGTCTTGGAGGCTCTGTTTAATGGAAGCGATTCGGGTCGTAGACGAAATCCACCAGGCCATCGCGGTAGTCGATTTTCAACTGCATTTGGTAGAGCATGGAAAAACCGAGAGTCCCGGAAATCTCCGTTCCCGCCGAATTGCTCATTCCCGAAGTGTCGAACGCCACGATATCCCGCGCGGGCTGGCGGAAATGCGAGAAGGTCAGAGTGACGTCGTCAGCGGTAAAAACATTGTTCACCAACCCGTTCACTCCTTTGACCTTGTAATTGCTGTCCGCGCGCACTTTAGTCACTTCGCGCGCCGCATCGGGAGAGATGGTGTCGGAAAAGGCGCCCGTGTCGATGAGGAAAAGTTTCGAAGGCAACTCGTTGATGTGCGTCGGAATCAGCAGCATGTGCCCGAAGCGATAGACTTGCGAGAAATTCTTGAACTCCGGCGGAATGAATCCATCCCGGAATCGCGCGGTCTTCGGGTACTTTTCCACTAGCGCCTTTTCCACGGCGGAGGGCGGCGGCAACGGCGGCAAGGCAGTGAGATCCAGCTTGGCGTCGGGAAAATTGATGTTTACCAGAAAATGGCTGAACACGTTCGACCCGATCAATCCGTCTTCATCCGCCACGGAGTTTCGGTCCATCACTTCCACATGGCATCCCTGAAATTCCAGATTGCCAATCTTTATGGACTTCACTACGCCAATAAAACTCGAAACGGCCCCTTTATCGCCGATTCCGTGCACATCACTCTTCGCAAGCGGCTCAATCCCCACTCGGGCTGCGACCTTCCGGCTTACTAAGATCCCCGAGGCGCCGCTGTCGAGAAGAAGGTTGGACTTCACATCATTCATCTGAACCTTCAGGCCATAGCCGCGGATCCGCTGGGCGCCATACAGCAATCGTTCCATGGGAATATGCGTCTCTGTTACGGTGCTGACCAAGCGGCATCCGCCGGAGGATGCCTCCTCATCCTCTTTCATCTCGATGAGATTTGTTTCCAGGTGTTCGCGCTCGTCTTCATCGTCGCCGCTGGCATTCGAAAGATAACTCTTCAGCTCCTGTATTCGTTCTTTTCGCGTTAACGTGAACAGCCAGAACTTTCGAATGTCAGGGTCGTTCGGATCCTTCTCATGCGCCTTTTCTATCATCAGCTTCCCATGCTGATAGCGCGCCGCTGCCCAATAGAGCTTCGCGAGACCCAGGTAAGCGCGCGCTTCATTAGTGCCCGCCTTCACCAGAGGAATGAAGTCCGTCTCCGCTGCCCCTATTTTCCCTTGGCGAAAATGCAGCTCTCCTTGCACGGTGTGTACCGCATCGGAATTGGGGGCCAACTCCACTGCTTTGTTCACGGCAGACGCCGCATCTTCCAGGCGCTTCTGCCGCAGCAGTACGCGAAACAAGCCCACGTAGGCCGGCGCGGATTTGGGATCGTTCTGCAGGATGGCGCGATACGCGGCCTCGGCTTCACCAATCTTGCCGCTGCGATACAGCTCGGTGGCCGCATTCAAAGGAGTCGCGGGCTCGGCAGCGTTCTTAGCGATTTCGACGGTAACAGCTGGTTGGATTGTCGTTGATTGCTGCGCAGCCGGAGGACTGGAGGCAGGAGATTGCGCCCAAAGCGAAACGCAACTCATGGCCACCATGTAACAGATTGCTCGCAGGACGGCTCTACTGGGAATCATGAGTTTCAGTCGCCTGCTACGAATTGACTGTCTCAGGCTGGAACAGAATTCGTGCCTAAGTCTTTCATTCTGTTCCTCCCGTGTCAACTAACCCCGTGGGCATCTCATGGTTCGTCGTCTCCATCGGAATCGTCGGAGGGCAGCGCGTCGGGAGTCTTGTTCGGATCGACTGGAGCGAGCCCGTTTTTTTTCAATTCGGAATTCAGCGCGGGAATGTCTCGCTGGCGGACTTTCGTCCACCGCGCCCTGAGTTTCTCCAGTGCGTCTTCGAGTTCCTTATAGACCGCAGTGGTTTGCGTCGTGGGCGCGGCGTCGGCGCTATCCGTGACCGTGAGGATTGCGTTGAAGTGCTGGTTCAAGGTGGAAAAATTCTCCGGCTGCTTGGCGCCCGGCGGCAGTCCGAAGAAACTGCTCTGCGCCGTGCCTTCCATCTCCGCGGCTTGCTTGTCGATCGCAGCGACCGCCTCCGCAACGGCGCCTTTCCCCCCTTTTCCCGTGCGTTCCTTCAATTGCGCGCGCACCGATTTGATTTGTATGAGCGACTCGAAGCTTTCATTCATGCCTTCGACCGCCCCGCTTTGCATTTCAAACTGTTTGCGCAGATCGCTTAGTGAAGTCTTGATCCGCGGATCCATCTTCACGGCTAGCGGCTGCGTGGAAACCCTCCCGTCCACTGTCAGCCGCACGGTGTAATCGCCGGGCAGAACCCAGGCGCCGAGCGGATACTTGGCGGTGTCATGCGCGATCGCGGAAATGGGAAATTCTTGAGAAAGCGAATTGGGCGGCGCATAGTGCATGTCCCACACGAAACGGTGCATCCCTGGACTCGCGGAGAGAATTTGCGTCGGACGCACCCAATACATCGGGATGGGATGCTCTGCCGCAATTTTTTCCATCGGCTCGGCTTTATCCGCGCTGCTATAGCGGCGCACAAGATGTTGATGGTCGTCGAGAAACTCCAGCATCACAGGTTTGCTCGGCGCGGCCGCCAGGTAGTAGTCGATGACCGCACCATCCGGCGGATTTTTTCCGGCCGGCACTTCCGGCGGAAGCGGGGTATCCGGATTGCGGTTCCAGCGGAAGCGAATTGCTTCTTGCGGCGCATAGAGAGGCGTGAACTCTTTGCCAACCTCAATTTTCATTTGCCGGAGCGGCGTGATGTCATCGAGAATCCAGAACGAACGCCCGTGCGTGGCCACGATCAGGTCATCCCTGTGAATCGTGAGATCCCGCATGGAGGTGTGCGGGAGGTTGAGCTGAAGCGGCTGCCAATCGTCTCCATCGTTGAACGAAACGTAGACGGAGCCTTCCGTTCCCGCGAAAAGCAAGCCTTTTCGCACCGGATCTTCGCGCACCACGTTGCTCGCACTGCCCTTGGGAATTCCTTGGGTAATTTCCGACCACGTTTTCCCGAAATCACGCGTGCGGTAAATGTGCGCTTGCAAATCATCCAGCCGGAACGAATTGATCGCCGCGTACGCCGTTCCCGCATCGAAATGACTCGCTTCAATGATGGAAACTTTGCTCCAAGCTTTTAGTTGAGGCGGCGTAACGTCTTGCCAGGATTTCCCGCCGTCGCGCGTAATGTGAATCAGTCCATCGTCGGTGCCCGCCCAGATGGTGTTCACTTCTTTGTAGGACGGTGCGACGGCATAGATCACGCCGCGATGTTTTCCTTTTTCCGGATCCGCCGCCGCGAAAGCGCCGAGATTCGTGGGGATTTCGTATGTAGGCCGCGTCAAATCCGGGCTGATCACCTCCCAGCTATTTCCAGCGTCACTGGAGGTGAACAAAACGTTCGCGGAAAAGTACAGCGCGTGAGGATCGAGCCGCGAAAAAACGACGGGAAGCGTCCGGTCATAGCGGTATTCGCCGCGGCGCACGGGTTCCGGCGCGATGTCCGCCACTTCGCCGGTGTCCTGCTTCGTGCGGGTCAGTTTCGCACCATAGATAATGTTCGGGTCGAGCGGGTCCACGGCGACGTCGCCATATTCGAATACGCCGAGAGGATGCCATTCGCGAAAACTGATTTCGCCGTAATCGCTGCGGCTCAGCGTCCCCGCCGAGCCGCTTTCCTGCTGCGCGCCGTACACCCAATACGGGAAACGATTGTCGGTGGTGACGTGATAGAACTGCGCGGTTGGTTGGTTGTACCAACTGCTCCAGGTTGCGCCGCCGTTTACGCTGATCACCGCGCCCTGATCGCTCGAAAGCGCGATGACCTGCGAATTTTCGGGATTAATCCACAAGCGCTGGTAGTCGTCGCCGCCCGGCGCTCCTTTCCAACCCACAAAAGTTTTTCCGCCGTCGGCGGATTTCCATGTCGTGGTATTTGCGACGTAGACCACGTCGGGATTGTCCGGCGCGACGGCGATGCCCATGGCTCCGGGACCGCGCCCGCCGATGCGATGATCGGCGTTCACTTGCTGCCACGATTCGCCAGCGTCGTCGGAGCGATAGACTCCCGCGCCTTTCGTGGCTTCGGCGGAGACATAAATCCGCTTCGGATTGCTCGGTGCTACGGCGATCCCGATTCGCCCTACTCCTTCGCTTGCTCCCGGCAGTCCTTTCGTCAGCGGTTTCCAGCTTTCGCCTCCATCCGTGGACTTAAATAAACCGCTTCCTCCCATATAAATCGAAGCGCCACTGCGCACTTCCCAAGGGGCGACGCGCGCGGCCCACAACGCCGCGTAAATCGTCCGTGGATTCGCGGGATCGAAGGCGAGATCGGCGGCGCCAGTGTTTTCGTCCTTATAGAGAATTTTCTGGAAGGATTGGCCGCCGTCGGTGGAACGAAAAACGCCACGCTCGGCATTGGGCCCGTAAGGATGCCCTTCTGCTGCAACAAACACGCGGTTCGGATCCTTCGGATCGACGAGGATGGAAGTGACTTGCTGGGCGTCGCGCAGGTTTTGCATGTGCGCCCAGGTTTTTCCGGCGTCAGTCGATTTGTAGATGCCGTCGCCGGTGGCGAGGTCGGGGCGCTGCAAGCCTTCGCCGCTGCCGACGTAAATAATGTTGGGATCGGACGCGGCCACGGCGAGAGCGCCGACGGAGCCGGTGGGTTGGTCGTCAAAAATGGGATTCCAGGTGTTGCCAAAGTCGGTGGTCTTCCAGACGCCGCCGTTGACGGCAGCCATGTAGAAAACATTCGGCTGATGCGGGACACCGCTGATGGCGACGGTGCGACCTCCGCGGAAGGGACCGATGCAGCGCCATCGCATCTCTCCGAAAAATTTCGTGTCGAGCTGCTGTGCGACAGCGGCTCCGCCGAAGGCAAGTCCCGCAACAAATGCTGCTGCTGTTAAACGCCGCACGATTTTCCCGAACTGCATTCACCACCTCCCCGGAATTGGAGAGGATACTCTGGCAGCAGGGATGGGGCAATGCGGGCGGTGCGCCGCCCTGCGCGGGCAGTGCACAGCCAGGTTGGCTGTGCCACAAAGAGGCCGCAGCATAGTGCGCCCCTACAAGGGGAAATGGGTCGTCAGATGCGCGTCGGTCTCCTTCGGCTACGCTCAGGAAGAGCCTCCGACCGGCCTCTACGGGGCGTGGCTGGCGGGGACGCCGATATCGGCGATGTTGTCACCTTTCTTTAGGGAGGGGACAGCGTTGACGTGGAGGAGGACGCCGGAGACGGGGGCGCGGGGCTCGGCGATGACTTTGCCGAAGAAGTCGGTGATGGTGCCAAGCTTCATGCCGGCTGCGACGTAGGTGCCGCGCTTGACGAGCGGGTACCAGATGCCAGGGCCGTCGGAGAGGACGTCTTCGAGCTTATCGAGCCAGACAGGATTTTCGATGGGCTGCGGCTCGCCGGGGAGCATCTTGAGGGCGCGCATGGTGCTGAAGGTGCCGTTGACGAGGAGGGCGAGCTCGTCGGACTCGACCGTCCCAGCATGGCCAGCTTCGACGACGATGGAGGGTTTGCCGCGAACCGAGGCGGTGTTATCGAGATAGCGGGTGGCGGTGATGTCGGTGGGACGTTCGCGCCAGATAATGATGTGGTCGAGGCCGAAGGAGAGGACCATTTCCTTGGAGGTGCGGTCCTGGGCTTCGCGGCCGACGGGCGCCCAGTAACTATAGGGGCGGAGGCTCTCGTCGAGGTCTCCGCCGTGGTAGTCAATGAGATAGTCGCAGCGGTCGACGATCTCTTTGGTGAGGAGGAAGGAGGCGCGCTCGGTTTGCGTGCCGTCGGCTTTGCCGGGGTAGAAGCGGTTCATGCTTTTGTTGTCCACGGGATTGACGTGAGGGACTTTCAGCTCGAAGGACTGGATGTTGACGAGCGGGACGAGGATGACAGTGCCGGTGAGCTGGGCGGGGTCGAGCGCGTTGATGAGTTTCTCGATGGCGATGATGGAGACGTACTCGGTGCCGTGGGCGCCGGAGACGAGCGCAAGGACTTTGCCGGGCTTGGCGCCGTTGATGACGACGATGGGGATGCTGGTGGCGGCGTCCACGCCGGCGGGGACTTCGAGCGTGCCGGTGGCTTTCTGGCCTGGAGAGGCAGAGGCCGTGCCGACGGTGAAAGGGGCTTGGGCTTGCGCGAGATAAGGAAAGAGCAATACGGCTGCGACGATTGACAGGCGAATCCGCATCTGGTGCCTCCGCAAGAGGGATGGAGCTTAGCGCGAGGGGAGTGGTTTGAGCAATGCGAAGAATAATCCAAAGATTTCAACACAGAGAACGCAGAGAGCTCGGAGGGCACCGAGAAGGACTAGGAGTGGTGGTCGGCGGGTTTGAAGGCTGGGGCGGGCCAGACGGTAGGAAAGGACCGTGGGCGGCGGCAAAAAAATATTTGCTTGGGTGCATTTTCTTCTTGCATGCAGAGACGACTCTTGTATTCTGCAAATGCGAACTCGCTTAACCGCAGCGGCGCGAGCGAGTTTCGTTTAGGAGGACGAGAGTAAAAATTGAGTTCTTTATCGCTTCCCGCTCAGTATCCCTCGAGTGCAATCCCAAAAGCGAAAAAACGAATCGCCAAGCTCACGCTCTGGCCGCTTGTGGCTGCCACCTTCTTCATGGTGTCTGGCGGCACGTATGGGACCGAGGAGATCATTCATGGCGCGGGCTACGGCCGCGGGATTTTGATTTTGCTTTTCTTGCCGGTGCTGTGGTGCCTGCCGACGGCGTTTATGATCGGAGAGCTGTCCAGTGCGCTGCCCGCGGAGGGCGGCTACTACGCGTGGGTGCGGCGCGGGTTGGGAAACTTCTGGGGATTTCAGGAAGCATGGCTTTCGCTTGCGGCAAGTATTTTTGACATGGCGATATATCCGACGCTGTTCGTATTTTATTTGAAGGCGATGGCGCCGTGGTTTGGAGTTGGGAATCACGGGATTTATGCGGGGCTGTTTGTGGTGGTGACGTGCGCGGCGCTGAATGTGGCGGGGATCCGCGTGGTGGGAATTACGTCGCTGTGGCTATTCTTTCTACTGTCTGCGCCGTTCGCGTTGATTGTAGTGCTCGCCCCTTTCAAGTTGAGTGCGATGGCGGAGGCGCATGCCGCGCCGGCCACGACAGGCATGGGATTGCTTGGTGGCATGCTAGTGGCGATGTGGAACTACATGGGCTGGGATAACGCTTCGACGATCGCGCAAGAAGTGGAGCGGCCGCAGCGGACGTATCCGAAGGCGATGATTGCGGCGGTGGCGCTGGTGGCGCTGACGTATGTGCTGCCGTTCCTGGCGGTGTATTTTTCGGGAATCCCGGCGTCGGCGTTTGGGAGCGACGGGGCTTGGGCCGAGGTAGCAGGCATCATTGGAGGGAAATTCCTGGGATTCGAATGGCTGCGGTTCCTGATCGTGCTCGGCGGGATGATGAGCGGGTTCGGGATGTTCAATGCGCTGGTGCTGAGCTATTCGCGGCTGCCGCTGGCAATGGCGCGGGATGGGATGCTGCCGAGAATTTTTGCGAAGAAGAGCGCGAAGACGCAGGCGCCGTGGGTGGCGATCGTTGTTTGCGCGACGTGCTGGGCGCTGTGCCTGGGGTTGGGGTTCAAGCGGCTGGTCACGCTGGACATTATGTTGTACGGCGCGAGCTTGATGCTGGAGTTCGTGACGCTGGTGGCGCTGCGCATCAAGGAGCCGGGATTGAAGCGCGAATTTCGCGTGCCAGGCGGGATGATGGGCGCGGTTACTTGCGGAATATTTCCATTGTTGCTGCTTTGCCTGGCGATGATCGAGAGCGGGAATGAAACCGTTCTTGGAATGAACGGGCTGGTGTTCGGAGTGCTCATCATGCTAGCGGGAGTATTGATTTACTACGTTACCGGGAAATTGAAGATTCGCCATACGAAGCCGGTAGTGATTGGAGAGATTGAGGACCTGGAGACGGCCTGAACGTTTTCATCTACAAGGAATTTTTTCCGCCTGGTTCGAAAGCGCCGGGCGGTTTTGTTTTTGGAGTGAGATATACTCGACGACTCGTTGCAAGAGTTGTTTTTGGAGAACGCAGACGTGAAATCAGGCTGGCTTGTATCGTCGTTTGTGTTTGCTTTGATGATGCTAAGTGCGGCAGCCCGGCTGGTGGCCGGACCGGACGCGCCGAAGCAGTTCGATCAAAAACTGTTTCAAGAAATGCGGTGGCGGTTGATGGGGCCGCCTCGCGGAGGGCGGACGCTGGCGGTGACGGGTGTGCGCGGGCAGCCGGAGGTGTATTACCTCGGGGCGGTGGGGGGCGGAATTTGGAAAACGGATGATGCGGGTAGGACATGGCAGCCCATTTTTGATTCTCAGGGGATTGCTTCGATTGGGGCGATTGCGGTGGCGCAGTCGGATTCGAATGTGATTTACGTGGGCTCGGGCGAAGCCGATATGAGGTCGTCCATTTCGTACGGCAATGGAATGTACAAATCCACGGACGGCGGAAAGTCGTGGATGCGCATCGGGCTCGAGGATTCGCGGCAGATTGGGCGAATCCTGGTGGATCCGCACGATTCGAACAAGGTGTTCGTGGCGGCTCTAGGGCATGCGTATGGGCCAAATGCGGAGCGCGGGGTGTTTCGATCGAAAGATGGCGGGAAAAACTGGCAAAAGATCTTATTTCACGATGAGAACACCGGAGCGATTGACCTGGCGTTCGAGCCAGGGAATCCGAAGACGATTTATGCGGCGCTGTGGCAGACGCGGCGGCCACCGTGGAGCATTTATCCCCCTTCGAATGGGCCGGGGAGCGGGCTGTATCGTTCGAATGACGGTGGCGATCATTGGGAGCACGTTGCGGGACATGGGTTGCCGACGGAAGGGCTTGGACGAATGGGGATTGCGTTTGCGCCGAGCAATGCGAAGCGGGTTTATTTGATTGTGGATGCCAAGGACGGCGGGCTGTACCGTTCGGATGACAGTGGGCAGAACTGGCAGCGCGTTTCGAATGACCGGCGCACGTGGCAGCGTGGATGGTATTTCGGCGAAGTGAGCGTGGATCCGAAGGACGCGGATACGGTTTATCTGCCGAACACTTCGACGTACAAGTCGCGAGACGGCGGGAAAACTTTCGCGGCGTTTCGAGGGGCGCCCGGCGGCGACGATTATCACGAGCTGTGGATCGATCCGGACGAGCCGTTGCGCATGGTGCTCAGCAGTGATCAAGGCACGATTGTTACGCGCAACGGGGGCGAGACGTGGAGTTCGTGGTACAACCAGCCCACCGGGCAGTTCTACCATGTGGCGACGGACAATCGTTTTCCGTACTGGGTGTATGGAGCGCAGCAGGACAGTGGCTCGGCGACGACGCCGAGCCGCGGTAATTACCGCTCGCTGAATTTCCGCGATTGGCGGCCGATGGAGGCGGGGGACGAGAATGGATACATTGCGCCGGACCCGTTGCATCCGGGCGTGGCGTTTGGCGGATTTGTTGCGCGACAAGATTTTAGCGACGAGCAGGTCCAGCACATGCCGCCCACGCTGACGCAGACGGGCGAGTTCCGGCGGACGTGGACGCTGCCGCTAGTTTTTTCTCCGATCGATCCGCACGTGTTGTACTTCGGATCGCAGGTATTATTTCGAACGGCGGATGGCGGGAATTCATGGAAGGTGATCAGCCAGGATCTCACGCGCGATGATCCCGGCGTACCGGCGAATCTGGATACGGCGACCGCGGCGGATGCTCCGAAGGAAAAACGGCGCGGGGTGATTTACACGATTGGGCCATCGTATGTGCGAGCGGGGGAGATTTGGGCGGGGACGGACGATGGGTTGATTCAACTGACGCAAGATGAAGGGAAAACGTGGGAGAACGTCACGCCACCGGAGCTGGCTCCTTGGAGCAAGGTGACGCACATCGAAGCGTCGCATTCCGATGCGGGGACGGCGTATGCGGCTGTGGACCGGCACCGGCTGGAAGACTATCGCGCGCTTCTTTATCGCACGAAGGATTTTGGCAAAACTTGGCAGACTGTTTCGAATGGGATACCCGAGGGAAGCTTTTTGAACTGCGTGCGGGAGGATCCCGTGCGCAAGGGGCTGCTGTATGCGTGCACGGAGAAGGGCGTGTACGTTTCGTTCAACGATGGAGACGAGTGGCATCCGCTGCAACTGAATTTGCCGGTGACCTCGGTGCGCGATTTGGTGGTGCACGAGGACGATCTGGTGATTGCCACGTTCGGGCGGTCGTTCTGGGCGCTGGATGATGTGACACCACTGAGGCAGATGGACGCGCAGGTGGCTGCGGGGGATGGCTGGCTGTTCCGGCCGGAAACGACGTATCGCGTGAGGCCAGGAGCGGACCAGGAGTCGCCGATTCCGACGGATGAAACGTTGTTTGCGAATCCGCCGGATGGGGCGGTATTGGATTACTACTTGAAAGAAAAACCGGCGGCACCCGTTCAACTTGAAATTTTGGATTCGGAGGGGAAGCTGGTGCGTCGATTCGCGAGCAACGACGAATTGCGCAAGATCGATCCCGGCAAGGTGCAATTCCCGGTGAAATGGGTGAAGGAACAGCAAGCACTCTCGGCGGGAGCGGGGATGCATCGGTTTGTATGGGACCTGCATTATCCGTTGCCGAGCGGGGTTCGGACTTCGTACTACGGGCCAGCGGGGCCATTGGCGGTGCCGGGGAATTACATCGTGAAGCTGACAGCGAATGGGAAGAGCAGGACGCAGCCGCTGACGATAAAGATGGATCCGCGGGTGAAAACACCGCAAGAGGCGCTGGTGCTGCAATTTGAGCTGGCTTCAAAGATCGCGGGTAGACTGGGCGAGGTTTCCGCGGCCGTGCAGCAGGCGAATGAGCTGCGGAAGCAGATTGAGGCGCGCAAGAAAGAGGCGAGCGGGAACGCGGAAGTGCAGCAAGCCCTGGCGGAGCTGGAGAAAAAGGTCGAAGGGACGGTCGAGCCGGACAGTGACGGCGAGTTCTTGTTGTTTGGGCTGGCACTCCCCGCGAAGGAGCCGGAGCCTCTTCCGCGAGTTGCAGCGGCACTTACGGGATTGCTCGTGATTGTGGAGAGTGCCGACGTGGCGCCGACGGCGGACGCTACGGCGGCGAGCGAGAAGTGGATTGAAAGCGGACGGGAGAGGCTAGCGAGGTGGGGCGCCGTGCAGAACGAGGATGTGGCGAGTGTGAATGCTCTGCTGCAGAAGGCGAAGCTTAAGCCGCTGATGTAGCTGGAGGTTCAGGTCGCGAAGTGGTTGAGGCCGGTCAGCGAACGGGGCGCGGGGGCAGTCTCTTTTCGGCGCGGATCGCTGTTTCAAGCGGCGCGAATCGGGCAGCAGATTTGGTATGCTGCTTGCGGTGCGAAACTTCGTTCGAATCAGGATCCTCTTTCCTCTTAGGCTGCTGACTCTAGTTTTGCTCAGCGCTGGGATGGTTTCTTCGTCGCGGACGCCTGCTTCCTCACAACAACCGTCCACTGGCTCGCCGACGTCGGTTCCTGCTGGAGCTTCACAGGCCGCAACGGCGGGATCGGCCGTTTCCGTTTCCAGCGCGCAACTCCAGCAAACTGGTCTTAACATCGTGGTGCTAGACCCGGCGCATGGTGGGACGGACCCGGGTGCGCGGGGCAGTGGCGGAATCCGGGAAAGCGACATTGTGCTGGATCTGGCGGCGCAAGTGCGGCGGGCTCTGGAGGCGCAAGGATTTCAAGTAGTGCAGACGCGGCAAGGAAATGAGAACCCGTCGTTTGACGACCGGTCGGCGACCGCCAATGCGCAGCGCGGCGCGGTGTTCGTAACGTTGCATATTTCTTCGACGGGATTGCCGGGCACGGTGCGTGTTTACGTGAATTCGGCCTTGCCTACGGTGACGGATTCGAATGGGCTGATTCCGTGGGAACGCGCGCAAGCGCCATTTTTGGGATTGAGCCGGAAGTTTGGCGATCTCATTCAGGGAATGCTGGTACAACGATTCAAAGGATCACCCGAGGTAGCGCAGACGGCGGCGGTCCGGCAACTACGGACGACGGCGGCGCCAGCGATCGCAGTGGAAATCTCGAGCGTGGCCGTGCAGGACCGCGCGGAGATTGACCGCATGGCGCCGGGAGTAGCGGATGCGATTGCACGGGGAGTGGCGGCGTTCAAGCCGTCGTATGTGATTCCGGCCGGGCCGGGTGCGCGGCCGTGACGCCGCGCTGGAGAGTCCGGCTGATCGGCGGGCTGATCATCGCGGTTGTTGCGGCGGCGATTTATTTCCCGATTCTGCGGAGACGGGTGAAACGCGCGGCGCGATTGCAGCAGCAGAGCGAAGAGCAAGCGCGGCGGGAATTGACGCAGCCGGTTGTGATTAATCCGGGCGATCCGCGCGTGAAAACAAAGCTCTTTTGGGGTTCGGACACGGATGATTCGACGCTCGTGCCGGTCACGGTGGAATTGCCGCTTTCGAATGACCCGGTGCTGCGTTCGAAGCAGGTGTTAAATACGCTTCTTGCGGGGCCGGTGGACGCGGACTTGCGCACGCTGCCGCCGGATGCGGTTTTGCTGGCGTTTTACCTTTTGCCGGATGGAACGGCGGTGGCGGATTTTTCCGAAGCGCTGGCGACATCGATTCCTTCCGGAATCGCAAGCGAACAACTGGCGGTGGATTCCATCGTGCGGACGCTGGAGGCAAATGTTCCGCAGGTGCAGCGGCTGAAAATCCTGATTCATGGGCAGGAGATGGAGACGCTCGCGGGGCATCTGGACTTGACGGGAACTTTTGTTGTGAATAGCAAACCGGTGCAAGTGCCGCCATCCGATAAGACCGCGGCTGCGGCGCCGGGAACGTTGACACCAGAGAAGGCGCCCGGCAAACTGGCGCAGCCTGAGCGCAAACCCTAGAATTGTTGTCGGAGATGAGTTTTCAACAGGAGGATGAGTGAGAGTTGACGGGCGGACCGCGGACCAGATGCGGACGTTGAAAATGACGCCGGATTTTATCTCGACGGCAGAGGGCAGCGTGCTGATCGAGTTGGGGAATACACGGGTGATTTGTACCGCGACGGTGGATGACGGCGTGCCGAGTTTTTTGAAGGGCAGCGGCAAAGGCTGGGTGACCAGCGAATACGGGATGCTGCCGCGGGCGACCGAAGAACGAACTCCACGTGAAGCCGCGAGGGGAAAACAAACCGGACGGACGCAGGAGATTCAGCGATTGATCGGGCGGTCGCTGCGCGCGGTGACGGATCAGGAAGCGCTTGGCGAGCGGACGGTGTGGCTGGATTGCGATGTGATTCAGGCGGACGGCGGGACGCGAACGGCTTCGATCACGGGGGCGTTTGTGGCGCTGGCGCTGGCGTTCGAGCGTTTGGTGGCGGCGGGAATTTTGAAGAGGTCTCCGCTCTTGGATACCGTGGCGGCGACGAGCGTGGGGATTGTGGACGACCGCGCGCTGCTGGACCTGGCGTATGAAGAAGATTCGCGCGCGGAAGTGGATATGAACGTGGTGATGACCGGCAGCGGACATTTTGTCGAAATCCAGGCGACGGCGGAAGGGCGGGCGTTCACCGGAAGCGAAATGCAGGACCTGTTGGCGCTGGCGGCCGCGGGAATCCGCCGGCTGACGGAAGAACAACGTGCCATGCTCCCTGCAAAATTCAGTGCGCGCGCGCGCTAAGGTGTTCCTCGCTTCGTCGAATCCCGGAAAACTCGCGGAATATCGCGCGCTTGCGGCGAGCGGCGGATCCGCTCCATTCGAATTGGAATTGGTGCCGGGGTTTGATTCCCTACCGGTGTTTGACGAGAGCGCTCCTACCTTTGCAGAAAATGCGGCCGGCAAGGCGCTGCATTATTCAACATTGCGGGAAGATCTGGTGTTCGCGGATGATTCCGGGCTGGTCGTGCCAGCGCTTGGTGGCGCGCCGGGAGTGCATTCCGCGAGGTATGCGGGGCCGCAGGCGACGAATCCGCAGAGGATTGCAAAGCTATTGAATGAGATGAGTAGTTTGACGGGGGATCAGCGCGAGGCGTATTTCGTGTGTGCGATTGCGCTGGCGAAACAGGGACGCGCGATGGCGATCGTAACGGATCGCGTGGATGGAAAAATCCTGGGGGCGCCGCGCGGTTTTGGCGGTTTTGGGTACGATCCGGTGTTCTACTTCCCTGCCCTAGACAAAAGCTTCGCGGAACTTACGGCCGAGCAAAAGAACCGTCACAGTCATCGCGGAAAAGCATTTCGCAAACTGCTCGCGGCGCTTTCCGCATGATATAGTTTTTCTCCCATGTTGGCCAAATCCAAGAAGAAACCAGCGGCAAAAAAGAAACCGGGTTCTGCAAAGTCTACAGCGGCAAAGACTGCGAAGGCATCCAAAGCGGCCAAACCAGCGCGTGCGGCGGGAACCGATCCGAAGCGAGTCACGGCGATCCTCGCGAAATTGGACGAAGCGTATCCGAACGCAACTTGCGAACTAAAGCATGAGAATGCTTTTCAGCTGCTTATTTCTACGATTCTTTCGGCGCAGTGCACGGACGTGCGCGTGAATCAAGTGACCGAAACGCTTTACAAGAAATATCCGAACCCGGAGGCCTTTGCCTACGCCACGCCCAGCGAATTAGAGCAGGAGATCCGGCCGACGGGATTTTTCAGGAACAAGACGAAATCGGTGATGGGGGCGAGCAAAGCGATCCTTGAAACGTTTGGCGGGCAAGTGCCGCGAACGATGGAAGAGATACTGACGCTGCCAGGAGTGGCGCGAAAAACGGGGAATGTGGTTCTCGGAACGGCATACGGGATTGCGAGCGGGATTGTGGTGGATACCCACGTGCAGCGGCTTTCGAACCGGCTGGATTTGACGCGCCATGACGACCCGAAGAAAATTGAACAAGATTTGATGCAGATTATTCCGCGGGAGAAGTGGATCCAGTTTTCTCACCAGATCATCTGGCACGGGCGGCGGGTGTGCCAGGCGCGCAAGCCGAAATGCGTGGAGTGCAACCTAGAAACGTTATGCTATTCGAAGGATAAGACGGTCTGAAATTGCAGTTAGGATTCGGCCGCTTCCAGCCGCTCTGCAATCTCGAGCAATTTGATGACACTGTTCCAGTTCCTGCCGGTTCCGGGTGTCTTCAGCATCTTTTCAATAGTGAGCCATGAAAACTTCGGTCGAGCCATTCCGTTGGGGAAATAGATGTAGAGCTCACGGCCGTCGATGCGCAATTCCTCCAGATCCGTTTTGAGTTTGAGAATGTTTTCGCGAGCTTCCGAGCCAGGATCGCCGGCAAGGAAAGTGACAAGGAGCTTGCTCGGCTCGATGCCGCGGCGCTTTGCGAATGGATTTCTTGCAATTACGTCTCTTAGCTCGGAGGAGGTGCGAAGAATGACGTCCGGAGTAAATCCAAAATCCCTCGCGATCCCGCTCTGAATTCGCTTAGTGAGCAGAATCAAATCGCGCTCGCCTGTTCTGAAAACGACGTTGCCACTCTGTACGTAGGTTTGCGGATCTCGCAATTTCAGGGATTCATAGAGCGCGCGGAGCGCATCCATCTTGATCTTGTTGTGGCCGCCAACGTTGACGGCACGGAGCATGGAGATGACGACGGCCATACCGTGCCAGTATATCTAAAGCTCGATTCATCAAGCGCGTACAGCGGTGACCCCGAGCTCGTTCCGCACAATAGGTGCCACGGCAGTGCCGAGGATTTCTATGGCGTGCAACATTTTTTGGTGGGGAAGCGTCGAGACACCCATTTGGAATGTGACGCGGGAGATGCCGCCGAGAACCTCATTCACATAAAGGATCTTTTTCGCGACCGTTTTTGCGTCGCCAATCAGCAGTGCGCCGGTGGGCCCGCGCTGGGCGTCGAATTGTGCGCGCGTGGCGGGTGGCCAGCCGCGCTCCTTGCCGATTTCAGTAAATGTGTGCGCATAGCCTGGAAAGAATATTTCCGCAGCTTCGTCAGTGGTGTCTGCAAGAAAGCCGACGGAATGAAGGCCTACAGTAAGTCTCTCGGGGGAATGACCAGCGCGGCGACCAGCCTCGCGGTAGAGGTCTATGAGTGGGCGGAAGCGTTTAGGCTCACCGCCGATGATGGCCACCATCAGAGGAAGTCCGAGCATGCCTCCACGAACGAAGGATTCGGGGGTGCCGCCGACACCGACCCATACCGGCAGCGGATCCTGCAGCGGGCGAGGGTAGACTGCCTGGCCGGTAAGAGCCGCGCGGTGTCTGCCGGACCAGTGCACATGCGTACGTGCCCGGATTTTTAGCAGAAGATCGAGTTTTTCTGCAAAAAGCGAGTCGTAGTCTTCAAGACGCAAGCCGAAGAGAGGGTAGGACTCAATGAAGGAGCCGCGACCGGCAACGATTTCGGCGCGGCCCTGGGAGATGAGATCGAGAGTCGCGAACTCCTGAAAAACGCGAACGGGGTCGGAGGCACTCAAAACCGTGACTGCGCTGGTGAGACGGATATTTTCCGTGCGCGCGGCGGCAGCCGAGAGGATCACAACGGGAGCCGAATCGAGGAACTCCGCCCGATGATGTTCGCCAATGCCGAAGACGTCCAGGCCGACCCGATCGGCAAGCACAATTTCTTCCAATAGATTATGCATGCGCTCCACCGGGGTGAGTGTCAGACCTGCGGCCGGGTCGGAAATGGCCGCTGCGAAACTGTCGATTCCGATCTGCATCTAGCTGACCCCTCCAGGGCTATGTTCATTGGATGGATCAGCGCGCCGCGTCGTCACATGTTCATTTAGAAATCTTCTTTCGAGGACCGCGCAGCGGCCGTGGCCGGAGTTCAATAGTCCCGAACGGAGGACGCGCCGAACGTCGGAAGATTGGATACATTCCAGCCTCCTCCCAGTGCCTTGACCAAAAGGACACTGGCATCCAACCGACGCCGCAGGATATCAATGGCGTTTCGTTCGTTCGCGAGCTCAATCGTCTGGGCGGTGATGACCTGGAGGTAGGTGTCAACGCCACCCTTGTAACGATTCGTAAAAAGTTGAAGAGATTCCTGGGACGACGCAACGGCCTGCTGTTGCTGCTGCGTTTCGTCTTCGAGGATGCGCAAGGCGGCGACGTTGTCTTCGACTTCCTGGAACGCTGTCAGTGAGGTCTGACGATAGGTTGCGACCGTGGCATCGTAGTTCGCGCGCGCCGATTCGGAAGTGGCGCGACGGCGTCCACCGTCGAACAGGGTCTGCGCGAGAGCAGGACCGACGGCCCAGAAGCCGCTTGGCCAGCCGAACCAGTTTGAACCCTGCGATCCGGAGAATCCGGCGGTTCCGCCCAGGGTCACGGTGGGAAAATAGGCCGCGCGAGCAATGCCGATCTGCTGATTCGCCTCCGCGACTCGCCGCTCTGCGGCGGCTATGTCCGGCCGCCGTTGCAATAGTTCAGAAGGGAGGCCAATCGGAATACTGGGAGGCTGGTAGTTGAGCGGCGCCGCCGCGAGGCCGAAGTCTGCGGGCGGCTTTCCGATCAGAATTGCGATAGCATGCTCAAATTGCGCTCGTTGCACGGTGACATCCGTGTCTTGCACGCGGGTGGTGTCCAACTGGGTCTGCGCTTGCGCAACATCGGCCTTCGGAGCCACGCCTCCTTTGAAGCGATTGAGCGTGAGCTGCAGGTTGTCGGTATAGGCTTTTACGGTATCGTCGAGAAGTTGCTTCTGAGCGTCGGCGCTGCGCAATTCGAAGTAGTCCAGGGCGAGTTCCGCCTCGAGGCTGAGCTTTGCTGTCTCGTAATCGGCGGCGGTCGCCTGCGCTTCTTCCCGTGCGGCAGCGACGCTGCGCCGCACACGTCCCCAAAGATCCAACTCATAGGAAAGATCAAAAGGCAGTACGAAATCGCCTTTGCTGGACTGCTGGATCTTCGACGGAAAGTTCGGTGAAAAGTCTGAACTCTTCACATAGCTAGCGCTTGGCGAAGTGGAGATGGTTGGAAACTGCGCTGCCCGATTGAACCGAATTGTTGCACGAGCTTCGCGGAAGCGCGCTTCCGCTACTTTCAGGTTCTGGTTGGAACTGGCGATTTGCTCTTCCAGCTTGTTGAGTTCCGGGTCGCCAAAAATCTCCCACCAGTTTCCGCGGCTGGTCTGATCTGAAGGATGTGCGGGTTGCCACTGGTCGGATTCCTTGAATGAGCCTGGCACTTCCTCCTTATAGTTCAGTGTCGTCGGGACGGCGGGCTTGACGTATTTGGGACCCACGGTGCAACCCGCGAGCAACAGCACCAGATGAAACGCGACAATGCTGGTGAGGATGAAACGCACGACGGCAAACAAGCGCCTCATCGCCCGGATCCTCCTGCTGGTTTGTTGCTCAGGCGGACGGGCATGCCGGCGACCAAAGAGTCCGCTGGATCGACGATGATTGCGTCCGTGGGTTGCAGGCCTGAGACGATTTCTACAGTGTTGCCGTAGTCGCGGCCGATCTTGACCGGAACCAACTCGGCTTTATCATTGCGAACTACTGCAACCTGCAAGCCTTCTTTGCGGAAGATTAGAGTATTCGATGGAACGGTTACCGAGCGAGTCTCGTCAGGCAGCTTGAGGTGCACAAAGACGTAGGCGCCGGGGAGAAGCTGGCCAGTTGGATTGTCAACATCGACTTCGACAAGCAGCGTGCGCGATGCGATGTCAATGGAGTTGGCGTTGCGAACGAGAGTTCCATTAAAAATTTGGCGCGGAAACTCATCGAGAGTCAAAGAGGCTGGCGCACCAGAGCGTGCAGCACGGGAGTAGACCTCGGGGACTGAGACGTACACGCGGAGAGTACGGATGGCGGTGATATGAAAGAGTTCTCTCGGCTGTGTGCTGGCCCCGGCATCGATGAGCGCTCCGATATCTGTATTGCGGGCGGTGATGATGCCGTCAAACGGGGCGTAGATCTTTTCGAACGATTGCAGCTGTTCAAGGCGCCGCACATTCGCGGCGCTGGATTCGGCCGCCGCTTTCACGGCACTGAGATTGCTGACCGCCTGGTCGGTTTCCTGCTGGGACACGGAGCCCGTGCTCACCAGGTCTTGCCAGCGGCTGGCGGTGATCTTGGCAATGTTCAGGTTGGCCTGCGCGGTATGCAGGTCCGCTTGCGCCTGCTGCAGTTGCTGGTCGACTTCGGGAGTCTCAATCTCCGCGAGCAACTGGCCCTTCTGGACGTGCGCGCCAATGTCGAAATACCAGCGCTTGAGATAGCCACTGGTTCGCGCATAGATCGGCGCGTCGCTGAATGCCTGCGTATTTCCGGGCAGGACAATTTCCTGGGTGGGGGCGCCCTCTTTCGGAAAGACCACAGTGACGGTCGGGATCGCAGCTTCTTCGGTCCGTTGCTTAAGCCGCGATTCGGCTGCTGCTCGCGAATGGATGCCGGAGTAAATCATGAGAGCGAGAGCAGCGAACGCGGCTGCGGCGACAAAGATTGCGGTCCGGTACCGGGCTCCCGGGCGAGCGTGAAACTCATCGGGATTCGGTTGCATTGTCTGCCTTTCGATCATTTCTGGAGTCGTCGTCACATTTTCCTCGCTAGATGTCATTGGTTTTCCTATAGCTCATGCTGAAATTGGTTCAGGCGCACCCTCGGAGTGTTCCTGGGCGACGGAGGGATCGCGCCGCCGGTGAAGCAAACTGAAGACTGCAGGGACGAAGATCAGAGTAGCCACGGTGGCGCACAACAGCCCACCAATGACAGCGCGCCCGAGCGGCGCATTCTGCTCGCCGCCCTCGCCCAGCCCGAGCGCCATGGGAATCATGCCGATGATCATGGCCAGAGCGGTCATGAGCACGGGACGAAACCGGGTGAAGCCAGCTTCGATGGCCGCTCTGACGGGATCTCCGTGGTGCAGCAGTAGTTCTTTGGCAAAAGAAACCACGAGAATACTGTTCGCCGTTCCGACGCCCATGCACATGATGGCACCCATCAAGGCGGGAACGCTGAGTGTTGTATGCGTGAGGAACAAGAATCCGATGATGCCGGCAAGGGCGGCAGGAAGTGCCGTGATGATGATGAAGGGATCGAGCCACGACTGAAAATTGACCACGATCAGGAGATAAACGAGAACGATGGAAAAGACGAGTCCGCCCAGCAACCCGAGGTAAGAGCTGCGCATTGTTTGCAGCTGGCCCTTAACGGTCACAAAGCTGCCGCGCGGCAACGACTTGCCGCTGGCATCCACGATGCGCGTGACGTCGCGGCCCACGGCGCCCAAGTCGCGGCCTTGAACGGCGGCGTAAATATCCACCACGCGCCGAATGTTGTAATGCGAGATTACTTCCATTTCGTTCGTTCGTTGGATGGAAGCGACGTCCGCGAGAATTTCAGGGCGCGCGGCGGCCGCGGCATTGAGTGGAGTGTTTTGGAGGTCTTCCAGGGATTGGATCGAATACTGCGGAGTCTGGGTCACCAAGTTGTAGCTGACGCCGTTTTTGTAGTTCAAGAAAAACATCGGGGTGATTTGGAAGCTGCCGCTGAGTGAGTTCAACAGACTATTGGCTACATCGCGCTGAGTGTAGCCACCTTGGGCCGCCTTGGTACGGTCCACGGCCACATCGAACTCCGGGTAATCAAACGCTTGCTGTATGCGCGCATCGGCAATACCCGGAACTCGCTCGACTTCATGCAGCATGCGGGCTGCGACTTCGCGATTGCCCTCGATATCGGTTCCCTCGATTTGGATATCGATGGGCGCCGGCAGACCAAAATTCAAAACCTGCGTGACGATGTCCGAGGGCAGGAAGTAAAAGGTCGTGCCGGGATATTCGCGGGGCAGTCTCTCTCGCAGGCTCTGAACATAGTCCGCCGTGGCGTGGTGATCTTCCTTGAGAGAGACCAGAATGTCGGCGTCACCCGCTCCGATGAGGCCCGATGTACTGTGCATAAAATTGATGGAACTGTAGGGCAGCCCGATGTTGTCCAGGATATTGTCCACCTCGCGTTCGGGGATCTCGCGACGTATTGAGCCCTCAACGAGATCGCAGAGCTTCGCGGTCTCTTCGATTCGCGTGCCACTCTTGGCGCGGAGATGCAGGATGAATTGACCGCTGTCCGTATTCGGAAAGAAGTCCTGACCGAGCAAAGGCACAAGGAGAAACGCCGCAACGCAGGTCAGAAGAAAGAAAGGGACGAAGACGACCCGACGACCGACAAGCACCGCAAGCAGGGCCTGGTAGGAATTCCGAAGCCGTTCGAATCCGCGCTCGAACGCTCGCTGGAACCGCACGAGAGGGTTGCGTGAACTGGCAGCGCCGCTCTGTTTTGCTTTGAGCAGGTACATCGCCAGCGTGGGCACCAACGTCCGGGACAGGATGTACGATGCCAGCATGGCGAACACCACCGCTTCGGCGAGAGGAACAAAGAGATAGCGAGCAACACCGCTGAGCAGGAACATCGGCAAGAACACGATGCAAATGCAAAGCGTGGACACCAAGGCGGGAACTGCGATTTGCGCTGCGCCTTCCAGGATGGCGTCACGCTGCGCGTGTCCTTCTTCGAAATACCGCTCGATGTTTTCGATCGTAACCGTAGCGTCATCCACAAGAATTCCGACGGCCAAAGCCAATCCCCCGAGGGTCATGATGTTGATGGTTTCACCGAGAAAGCTGAGGGTCATGACGGAGGTCAAGATGGATAGCGGAATGGAGATGGCGATGATTAATGTGCTGCGCCAGCTCCCCAAGAACAGCAGAATCATCAACCCCGTGAGACACGCAGCGATGATGGCCTCGCGGATGACGCCATTCACGGAACCTCGGACGAAGATGGACTGATCGGACAGCGGCAGAATCTTCAGTTCCGGGGGAAGCGTCTGCGCAACTCGCGGAAGAAGCCCGCGAACACCCTTCACGACGTCGAGCGTGGAAGCGTTGCCCGCCTTGAGGACGGACACCAGAGCGCCGCGACGACCGTCCTGGCGCACGATGTTGGTCTGCGGCGCAAAGCCATCGCGGACATTCGCTACATCCCTAAGATAGATCGTGGAATTCCCAACGACTTTGACTGGAAGATCGCTTAACTCAGGGACCGTTTTCGGACTGGCGTTCAATCGGATGTCGTATTCGAAGGGACCCATCTTTGCTGTACCGGAAGGCACAATGAGATTTTGCAGTTGCACGGCGGTGAGAACGTCTTGTGGCGCCAGGCCTTTCGATTGCATCAACCCTTGATTTAAATCGACCATGATTTGGCGTTGTTTCCCGCCGTACAAGAATGGAATGACGGCTCCAGGCACGGTCACCAGTTGGGGCCTCAGGAAATTTTGCCCGAGGTCGTTCAATTGCTGCTCTGAAAGACCGCTTCCGGACAGACCCAATTGAAGAATCGGTACGCTTGAAGCGCTGTAGTTGATGATTAGCGGAGGCAACGTCCCCGGCGGCAATTGGCGAAGCACGGTTTGAGATACGGCCGTAACCTGGGCATTGGCGGTGTCCAAACTTGCGCCCTGCTGCAGGTAAAGCTTGACGATCGCTTGCCCATTTACCGTCGTCGATTCGATGTGTTCGATGTTGTCAACAGTGGTGGTCAATATTCGCTCATACGTGCTCGTGAGCCGGCCTTCTAATTCTTCGGGATTCATGCCCGTGAACTGCCATGCAACCGCGATCACGGGGATATTGATGTTCGGAAAAATATCGGTTGGCGTGCGCAAGATCATGATCGGGCTCAGCACCAAGATGAGCACGGCAAGAACGATGAACGTATACGGCCGGTCCAGAGCGACTCGAACTATCCACATAAGCTGAACTCCTAGCACTCCAATCACGAATTGATTACGCGCGGTAGAACTATCAAATGAGACCGAACGGCGTCTCACTACATCGAATCTTGGCTTTACGCTCCACCCGGGAAGTCTGTTTTCAGGACATCCCGGCGGTCGAATGGCCCATTCGAGGGCCTGGTACCAACACTCATCGGGACATCAACACCGGGAGGCCCGCTTCGTACAGGACCGTCCGCGTGACGCCGCCGAACATCCACTCTCTTAGGTGGGAGTGGCCGTAGGCGCCCATGACCAGGAGATCGGCGCTGAAAGTGGCAGCCTGCGACAGAAGCAGGCCACCCACATCTTTTCCCTCGGAGGACAGGCGTCGTACCTCCACATGCGCGCCGTGACGCGCCAGGTGGCGTGCGATGTCCGCCCCTGGCTCCTGACCGTGACCCTCCGCGCGCCGCTGATGATCAACGACCAAGACCTCAACCGCATCGGCTTTCGCAAGCAACGGCAGGGCGTCCGCCACGGCTCGGATGGACTCGCGCGTGGCGTTCCATGCCACAAGGATCCGGCGGATCCCGGACACCGTGCCGCGTGGCGGAAACACGATGATCGGCCGACCGGAACTCAAGACGAGGGACTCTGCGAGGCCGGGAGGGCCGGCCGTCTGGCCCGGAGATTCCGGGCGGGCGATCACCACCAAGTCCGCGTAGTACGCATGCACGCCCACTTCACTGCTCAAGTACGGCAGCGATCTCCACTCCGACTGGATTCCGTGACGACGGACGATTTCATCGAAGTGGGACCGGTGGTCCTCCTCGATCCGTTCGAGTCGCGCTTGGTGCACCTCGATTACCTTCGGGATGCCCTCGCCGCGGGCGAACATTTCCGGCGTGGTAGCTGCGGGCTTCGGCTGCATGAATACTGTGATTAGGCGCGCGCCGTGTTCCTGGGCGAGTGTGCCGGCGAACTCCAAGATGCCTCCCGTTTCAGTGCGCCCGTCAATAAAGACCACGATTTCTCCCACCTCAGCAGCGCCCTTGCCAATACTCAAGGGGACAGGCTCCGGCAGGGATCGCGTCGGATCCTTGATGGCCATGGCTATTCCTCCTTCCCGTCGTGTCCTCTTTTAACAAGCTGGTCGAAACTCGAGAACCGCCCGCGAACGATTACGGGCTGATCTCCGCGTTCGCAACGCCCGGGTTCCGTAGGTCCGCGTGGACTCAACATACCGCTGCAACGTCTTGCGCAACTTCCTCCGCCCGTGGAACACTCGTGCCTTGACTGCTCCGACCGACAAACCCATGATTTGTGCCGTTTCTCCGGTGGATAGCTCGCCAAGTTCGCGCAGTTCGATGGCTTCCCGCATTCCTGGTTTTAATTCCTGTACCGCCGCGGAGAGAAATCGCTCCTGCTCTCGCTGTAAGCAACTAGCCTCAGGGTTCGGGCCCGAGTCCGGAAAATCCAGCGGTTGCGCAGTTTCGTCTTCCGTACTTGATTCCGTGATTGACACTTCACGCGATCCACGCTTCCTTCGCAGCAACATAAGCGCTTCATTGATCGCGATCCGCGTTAACCAGGTGGAGAATAAGGACTCGCCCTCAAACTTCTGCAAGTGAATGAATGCTTTCTGGAAGCTCTGCTGCACCACGTCTTCAGCGTCCTCCCGATTGCGGGTCATGCGCTGAGCCAACGAAAAAATCTTCAGCTCGTGCCGTTTGATGAGCAGCTCAAATGAATGAGCGTCCCCGGTCTTCGCGCCTGCAACCAGCGCTGCTTCTTCTCCTGCAACCAATCGATCCGCAGAAGAGCTTGTGGTATTCGCTCCGCCTATCGCATTAATGAGTTCTACTGGCATAGTGCTTCTCCTTCTCTGCTCGCATTTCAAACTGCGTTCGTCCAATCGCCCATTAGAACTAGTTTGCAAGACTGAAATGAACCGTGACTTCCATTTCGACAGCCACCGGCGTCCCATTCAGCAGCGTTGGCTCATACTTCCACTGCAACACGGCCTTCAATGCCGCAGGTATGAGCAATTGGTGGCCGCTCACAGCACGCGCTCCCACCACGTTTCCGTGCTCGTCAATCACGGCGCTGACTAGCACGGTGCCCGATATGTGCGTTTGCTTCGCGAGTACCGGATATTCGGGTTGGATCGAAAAGGTCTGCCGCGGTGCTTTGAGGTTGGAGCCAACGCGAAGAATTCGCTTCTGTGCGGGCTGCGGCGGCGGTGGGATCGGCACCAAGGTCCCCGTGCCACCGAGGACTCCGCCGAGTGTGCCGCCGAGTTGTCCTCCCGGCACCCCGCCAGGGACGCCTCCTACGACGCCTCCCAAGTCCGGCTCAGCGGCTGAGTTATCCAGAGAGACCGTCTTCGGAATCGAGGTCGGCGCACTTACTTTTCCCAGCGTGTAGGTGAGATTCGGACGCCTGGATGTTATGTGCGGAGCCACCGCCCGCCCCGCCGCTGGTGGAGGTGGGGGCGGCGCAGCGGGAGGGGCCACCAAGGTAGTGTCTTCGAAGTTGTGCAGTTGAATCGTCGCCGTTGTAAACAACGGCACAATGATGAGCGCCGCGAGAATCACAACATGCAAACCAGTTGCCGCAGCCCACTGGAGAGGGCTCCTTTGAACTCTCCTTGTCGTGGGGGTCTCGAGAATCGCGTTCAGAAAGACATCGTTCGTCGTTGTTGGAGGCAAACGAACAGGCCGGGCTGGCTTTCCTGTGAGGCCCTTTTGTGCCGGATCGAAGAGATGCATCGGATGTGTAGTCATTGGTCCTCCTCTCGTGCCGTTCGACCGGCGGAAGAAGTCATTGCAACTGTTCCGCCGATTACATCGTCGAGCTCTACTCGCGTGGTGCCGCTCCCTCAGTGCTCGCCTTAAAACTCGTTCTCGGTTGACAGACTCCTGGAGCTGTGTAGATTGCGTCGGAAGCGGGGTTCTGTTTCACTTCCATCTCCATGTCTGCCGGCCGTGATTGCACGCCTGGTAGCGCGACTCCGATGTTCGTGTGAAGCGACGCAAACGAACAAACAATCAGTGCGACCAGACCGGCCTTGCCGGTAGTCCTCACCCTTTCAAGCAGGTGTTTCGTATAGATGCCGTTGGCTATCAACTGCACGCCTTTCTTGGATATGGCCCGCAGCAGTCGTTCCCCGCTTTTGTCGATGAGCGTGACGTCATTGAGATCGATGATGCAGGCTCGCCCGTCTTGGCTCGTGTGCGCCCTCTTCCAGGCTGTTCTCAGCTCGTTGACCCACGGCCCGACCAGGCGCCCCTGCACGATCCATCTCCTGTCTGTCGCCGTCTCCATCATGGTGATCTTCAGCATGTCCGCCTCTCAGGCCTGCCACGCGCATGCGTCTGCTTTTCCGCGAGTAGAGCGCCGCGCTGAATAGGGTTCAATGGGACCGGTTAGCGGTTCCGCAGTTACTTCGCACTTCTATTCTTGGGCTGCGTGCCGAACCCTTCCGCATATGAACCTCAGTGCCTCCGCGCTCAAAAGTGACCTCGTCCATCGCCACCTTCATTAGGTGGATGCCACGACCGTGCTCCGCCTCCAGTCGTTCGACGGCCAGCGGGTCGGGAACTGCATTTGGATCAAACCCTTGCCCTTGGTCCGTGACGATAATGGACACTCCCCTTCCCAACTCGCATTGACAACGAACCTGAACGAACTTGTGAGCGTCTATCCCATTGCCGTGAAGGACTGCATTGCTCAGAGCTTCCCGAAGCGCCAGTTCGACGGCCGACTCGCTCCCCGCAACGCACCGCGATCCCTCGATCAGTCGTCTCAGCCGGTTCACCAAAGGCGAGATAGCTTTGACTTCACTCGGCATCCAAGCCTCGATTTTGAGTGCAGAGCAGGTCGCGCGTACTCCGCTGAACGCCGGTCGCAGACCCGATCGCCGATTCGCCATTTGTTTTCCAGCCATAGCAAGACCTCACGCTCAGCCCCGTGCTAGCCAAAGCCCGTAGCGCACGGAATCAAACAGTCCAAATCCTTTGCGGTAGCGCAGGACGCGGTACCACCTGTTCCACCTGGCAGTGACAACCAGAATCGTTGACATAACGCCTCTCCGGCCATCTGCCTTCCATTCAGGCGATACTGGGAAATGCAACACGGATGCCAGAACTCAGCGTGTTTCGGAAACAACGGAACTCCTTGATTTCTTTTGAGATAACCGCAAAGCGAGAAATTCGTGAGACCGGAGTGCTACCGCGCTACTGCCAAGCATCTAGCAGAGTGCCAGCTTCTTCGCACATCAAAGGGGCGGTTTCAGAAGCGGGGCTTGTCAGAGAAGGAAGCAAGGAACTTAAACGTACGATTAGGGAGTACCGCGTGAGATTCCGAGTTTGCGTATTCTTACTTGGAGGGTCGATCGATTCATCCCCAGAAGTGCGGCCGCACCATCGCGGCCTGCGACTATCCAATTGCACTCCTTGAGAGCTTTAAGAATATGTTGACGTTCCGTTTCCTCCAACACGTCGTGAAGGGCGCCGTTTGTCGGTCCCGCAAAAGCAGGTTTTTCTTCCAGATGACCAAGCTTGGGAAATTTCAGATCAGCCACATCGACGCTTAGGACAGGGCCCGCCGAGATAATTACGGCGCGCTCGATTACATTCTGAAGTTCTCGTATGTTCCCCGGCCAATGATATCCGCACAGGGCATCCATTGCTGCAGATGGAATCGTCTCCATGACCTTTTTCATGCGTCTGGAGAATTGCTGCGTGAAGTGCCGCACCAGCAGCGGAATATCCCCCTGGCGTTCCCGCAAGGGAGGAACATGAACGGGAAATACATTCAAGCGAAAGAAGAGATCGGATCGGAACTTCTGCTCGGCCACCATTGCTTCTAAGTCGCGGTTCGTCGCGGCAATCAAGCGCGCGTCGGTCCGCAGCGTCCTCGAACTTCCCAGCCGCTCGAACTCTCTCTCTTGCAGCACGCGCAGCAGTTTGGTCTGCAGTTCAAGAGGAATCTCTCCTATTTCGTCCAGGAAAATGGTCCCGCCATCGGCCACTTCGAAGCGGCCAATCCGTTGCGCGATCGCTCCCGTGAATGCACCTTTCTCGTGTCCGAACAGCTCGCTTTCGAGCAAGCCCGTCGGAATGGCCGCGCAATTGAGCTTGACGAACGGCTTCGAGCTACGGGGGCTCAAATCATGAATGGCCCGCGCAATCAGTTCTTTTCCCGTGCCTGTCTCTCCATAAATCAGCACTGTCGAATCCGTCGGCGCTACGGTTCCCACTCCTTTGAGTACTCTGCGCAGAGAAGCACTATTCCCGATGATCTGCGCAAAATTCATTTCCGTGCGGATTTCATCTTCTAAATAGAGTTTTTCCTTTGAGAGTTGCTCTTTCAGTTCCCGGATCTCGCGGTAGACCAGCGCATTCTCGACCGCGAGAGCAATCTGGTTTGCAACCTGGCTAAGGAACTCGATATCGGCCTGGCTGAACGCATCGTCTCGGAGTCGGCCGAGAACCAAGACGCCAATCGCGCGATTCCGGCTGATCAATGGTAAACAGCAGACGGACTTCAAACCTTCCCGCACCGCGATCTGGACGATTGGGTAATTGAGCCAACCAGTGAAGGGGCTTTGGAGCGTCAGAGGCTTCATAGTTCGAAATGCCGTACCGGAGGGCGTGCCCTCCATCAAATAGACCAACTCTTCCTGGAGGAACCCTTTGCCCGCTGGAAAGTCAAGCGCGTAGAGTCGCAGCTGCTTGTTTTCCGCATCCGGGAGCGACAAGCCAGCATAGTCGCACTGCATCACGCGCCGGACGTCGTGCGAGATGGCACGCAGCAGATCGCGGAGCTCCAAATTCGAGACAACTTGATTCGTGAGGTCAAGGAGCAGCTGGAGCCTGTCATTCTTACTCTGCAGTTCCTCAGACGCCCGTCGCAACGCTGCAAAATTCAAAGCGTCGTCGAAGGCTAGCGCAATGTAATCCGCCACTTGGGATACGAACCGGATATCGCTTGGCGAGTAGGTATCGACCTGCTTGTTGCAGAAAGTGATGACCCCCAATCTTCGGTGCGCTGTGGTTAACGGGAGCGCGCAGATTGAGCGAATATGGAGCTTTTTCAAGATTGCTTGCAGTCGGCCATAGCACGGCTCCATCTCGTCCGTGGACCTCAGCAGAGGTTCTTGCCGCTCGTAGACCCGTAACGTAAGCGTCTCCTCGGGCATGAGCTGTTCTTCGGGAACGAACTCTGATCGACTCGCCATGTCGATGAAATAATTTTGAAAGGTATCGGAGTCTTGGCCACGAAGAGACACACCGACGAAGTCAAACTGCACTACCTCATGCAGCTCGTCCATCAGGATGCCAAAAAGTTCTTTAAGGTCGCGGTGCGCCCCGATGGCTCGGGACACGCGGACGAGCGTTTCGTACCGCATGGCAAGCGCCGGTGCTGCGAGGACCTCCAAGTCGTTGTTCACAGTGGTGCACCGCCGCATTAAGCAGATTCTAGTCCGTCTGATGCCTGGTAGGGCACAATTGATACACGCCGCCGAAGGTGAAAAGGATATCTTTATCCGGGGATCGCCCTTTATGCAGAGCTCCGCGAGGAGTACCGAGCTACCGGCGCAGCCGAACTGCAAATAAATCAGCTCGTTGGCTAGCTTCCGTCTCTCCCGCCTCTTCAAACGGCCGATACTAGGAGTTTAAGGAGTCCAAGCGATGCTTGCGTGGCCCCGTTGTGCAGGGTCTTTTGAAACGCTCACGGAACAGTGGCTGACACTTCATTCGAGTGGACGCTCTCGTCGCCATTTGAATCCATCGCAGTGGTCACGTAGAAATAGGTCGTGCCGCTCTGTGCGGTTAAGTCAGTGTAATTGAGCAACGTAACCAACGACGGGTTAATCTTCGTATACGAACTCCCGCTAACCGTGCTGCGGTAAATGTTATACCCGGACACTGTCGAAGTACTGGCGTTCCAAGCCAGAGCCACCGAATGCTGGACCGGGGCAACACCCGTCCCCGACAGGGAGACCGCTGCAGGTGAACCGCTTGCGTTGCTCACAATCGAGATGGTGCCGCTCGCGGCGCCGGCCGTCGTGGGACTGAACTGCACGGTCAGTATGAGGTTCTGCGACGGAGTGAGTGTGACAGGTGCTCCGCCTCCCGTCATGGAATAGCCAGCGCCGCTCAGGTTGATTTGCGAAATGGTCGCGTTCGCATTGCCCGTGTTGGTAATCGTGACGTTTTGAGTTGCTGAGGAAGTTCCGGTTGTCACATTTCCGAAGCTCAAGCTTGTCGGGCTGATGCCCAAGCTGAGCGTTGCAGCGATACCCGTGCCGGCGAGAGCGACAGAGGTGGGTGAAGTGGGAGCGTTGCTTACAATTGAGATGTTGCCCGATGTTGCCCCGACTGCAGTCGGCTGGAAAGCCACCGTCATTGTAGTCTGTTGCCCCGCACTCACATTCAGGGGTAGCGAAAATCCACTGACAGTGAAGGATGCTGCCCCTGTTTCAGTCACTTGGGTAATGCTTAGTGTAGCCGTGCCTGTATTCTTGACAATCAAGACCTGGGACAGTTTAGTGCCAACCACTGCGTTACCAAAATTGAAGGACGTCGGATTCACTTGGATTGCTGGAGCGGGGGCCGGGTTCACTGTCAGTGTCGCTGCCGTGCTCGTCACTGTCCCCGCCGTGTTCGTGACCGCCACTGCGAATGCCGATCCGCTATCCGCTGTCGTGGTCACCGGCGTCGCGTAGCTTACCGAAGTGGCCCCCGCGATGTTCACCCCGTTCTTCTGCCACCGGTAACTTAGCGGTGCAGTCCCCGCCGCCACTACCGTGAACGTCGCCGTCTGTCCTGCCGTCACTGTCTGGTTCGCTGGCTGCGTGGTGATCGTCGGCGCCACCGGCGCCGGGTTCACTGTCAGTGTCGCTGCCGTGCTCGTCACTGTCCCCGCCGTGTTCGTGACCGCCACTGCGAATGCCGATCCGCTATCCGCTGTCGTGGTCACCGGCGTCGCGTAGCTTACCGAAGTGGCCCCCGCGATGTTCACCCCGTTCTTCTGCCACTGGTAACTCAGCGGTGCAGTCCCGGCGGCCACTACCGTGAACGTCGCCGTCTGTCCCGTGATCACTGTCTGGTTCGCTGGCTGCGTAGTGATCGTTGGAGCTATCGGCGCCGTCGTGCTCGCTGGAGCCCACACCGGTCCATCGTCGGTGATGGTCATCGTTTGCGCGTCCGCACGCAGGTTTGTGTTCGCGCCACTGACAGTGACGGAACCTCCTGCCGAGACCATGCCTTTATTGAGTGTTACAACGTGATTGACATCTAACGTGACTGTCCAAGAGGTGCCATTATCTTGCACGGCAGGCGTTAGTGCGGTAGCGCCCGCGTTGAGACCTTGAATCGCTACCAGGAAATAGCTCTGGGCTCCGATCGGGCTTTTGTCGTTGACTTCCAGCCGAAATTGACACTCGCTTGGTGCGCATGTTGCGGCGTTTGCGGACTCATTCACAGCTACAAGAGCCGGATTTGAAGGCAGCAGCACGGAGTAACTGGCTTGCTGGCTTCCGTCCATGCAGACGTAATGCGTGGCATCGATTGAAACGGGGCTGGTTTCGCAGTGGCTCACAAATGTCTTGCTACGACTTGCCGAGTCGGCTTGCAAACGGTCTAGAATAAGCAGCACTTCGATATCGCGGAAGAAGATAAATTCACGTTCCACATGCTGCGCGTATATATTTTCCCGTTCTGGACGACCGGGGTCACAGATATTGTTCGTATACGTTCCGCTGATATCGGCATCGAGATAAGCATAAGCAGATTGACTTTCCATACGTCTTACAATCGCGTTGCTATCCGTGCAGCTATCAACCGATCCCGGCAGTCCTCCGATGAGAGGAATGTTATGCGCGTAGCCTGAGCTTACGTCCACTGTTCCAACAGAGTTATACCCCGCCACGGTTGTGTAGTAACTTGGAGTTTCACGGATTAGATAGGATCCACCGCGGAACCACTGGAAGTTTCCCACGTCAAAGTGAGTGTGACCGACACCGAAGGTTTGCCCCATTTGCAAGAACAACGAGCTGGCGCTGGTGTTCCAATTGCTGCGCCAATACGCAAACTGCGGACCGGAAGCATAATAGTCGAGGGGCAAAGTCGAGAATCCCTGCCCACTGCCGCCCGGATCGATCGCCCTCCACATCGGGGCGATGCCCGGATTCACGGTGTTGATCCACTGCCGGGCAACCTTGCCAATGGCCGTGCTTGGGAACTCCTGCGCGGCAGCCATCATGAAATCGCCGTAATAGCGCGACTGCATCCCGCCGCCACCGTACAGACCGGCAGCTGCTCTCCAGTTTTCGTCGTCGCTCCATGTCCAACCGTCATAAAGGCCGCGCGATATCGTTGGTGTGGGTAAGGTATTGTAAATCGTCTGCAACACGCCAGCCTTGAAGGCCGTGGATTCCTGCCACAAGTCGCGACCTAAAAGTGCGGAAGTTGCCAGGGGAACTGCATGGTAGTTGAGAAAATACTGTCCGTGTTGTGAGCTTTCCTGGGCGGGCATCCCGTAGCCTTTTGCGCCGAGGGGTGCGACGCCGGTCGGGGACGCGAAATTCAAAACCGCAGCCCAGCGGTTGTTTAAAGTGTAGTCGATAAAACTTGGAGCGGCAGGATTGTCTCCGAACGTCGCAACTCCCAAACTAAAGTCCGTTCGAAGCCCTCCCGCGAAGTCGACACTCGAAGGCATACCCGTGTTACCCCAACTATCGTTTACATCCGGATAATTCTGCCAGGTGTTCCAGTTATTGATGATGGTGGTGCGCTGCGTGGCCGTCATCTGAGCATATAGCCAGTCGTAGGTGAGCATGACAGCCTCACCATAAACACGCATAGGATCGCAACCGGAGCTCTGATAGCAGTTCGATGCACTCAGGTTTACAGCCCAGTTTATCTGCGCATTGCACCATGTTTGATTATTGGCCAGCTCACAGGCAAACAACGTATCGTAGGGGTCAAACGGGTTTGGGTTGGCATAGTTCGGCGTGTAGCTATGTCCTGTCCACCATTGCTGCGCCTGCGCCAGCTTCGCCGCGTTCCAGAAAAGCCTCGGGTGGCTTGCTGGAAGATTAATGCCGTCGATAACCGCTAGGACGATGTTAAGAGTGGCGGCGTTGCTGGTCGTGTTGCCTGCGCTACTACTGACGACCACTGCAAACAGAGCCCCGCTATCGGAAGTCGTGGTGGCCGGAGTCGTATAAGTGGAAGAAATCGCGCCGCTGATTGCGGTTCCGTTCTTCTGCCACTGGTAGCTGAGCGGGGCGGTCCCTGCCGCTACCACCGTGAAGGTCGCCGCCTGCCCCGCTGTCGCCACCTGGTCCGCGGGCTGCGTTGTGATCGATGGAGCCGTCGCGGTTGCATCAGCAACGGTAAGAGTGGCAGCACCGCTGGTCGCGCTGCCCGCGCTGTTGGAGGACACGGCTATGGTAGCCAACACCAGGGCGGCAGCTAGTCCGCGGCATTGCCACAACCGCCGAGCATTGCGAAGCGGTTCACGCGCTTCGGTTCGAGAGTCCGCGCTTCGTAAACACATTGAATTTATCATCCCCCGGTCACCTCGCGAAGAAAGAGCGGGGTGTGCCTTCGCACAAGAATCGCGTGCTCTCTCATAGCTTTCTCTGCGTTTAAATAAGCTTGTAGGCCTGGGAAGGGGGTATCCGTTGTAGCTGAACTAGCTGCTCTCTCTGACCTTGTTTGCGTGCGAAGGATAGAGAGGCAACGCTAACTCAACTGCTAGGCCAACAATTCTTTGGCCGAAAGGACGAGCTAGGCCAGCCACAGGAGGACAGAATCCTGATAGCCAACTGATTGAATTAACTTTCGGCAATTACGTGCAGCATCTCGACTTGCTGCACAACTTCGAGGTTGGATATGGCGGATCGAGCCGCGTAAGCTTACGTACTGAATCCTAGACGTGGTCAAGACAAGTGTCTGTCCATTTGTATACAGACCCGCTGTCTCTTTGGGCACGAATGAACCAAGAGAATTCCCCCGCGAAAAGCCGCGCCGAGCTTGGCGCATTTTTGCGCGCTTGTTCCGGAAACGCCTGAAGGTCGAACTTGGTGAACGGTGGCAAGGAGGAACTCGCATACGGATAGATCGTCACCGACGCGCGTGCGCCGAACAGGTTCTTCTATTTTGCTGAAAACTCCATACTCCCAGTGCGCGCCGCAAGATAGCTCCGATCACAATTTTTGGATTTGCCGCATTTTACAGTGAACTACAGACACCTTCTCGTATCGAGGCCAACACACCAAATCCGCAAATCGAAGAAGCTGAAGAAAGTCTGAGTTGACACAAGGTAGGTAAGTATTTGGCAGAGTTCTGGCACAGTTATGGCAAGAACGGTGGATCGGAGTAGCAGCAAAGTTGGAAAGTGCTTTAGAATGAATGTAGCACTTCATGTCGGGGCGTAGCGCAGCCTGGTAGCGCGCCTGCCTTGGGCGCACGCAACTCGACTCCAACAACTCCACCGATTACTTCTAACTACTAACGTTTCCAACAAATCGGGGAATCTGCTTTTCGCTCAAAAGTAACCCGAATGGAATGAAAACGTTGGATTCGTGCACAGTTCGTGCACAGTCTGTCTCACTCTAGGGGTTCACTCCAGTGCGATTGCCTACGGCATTTGGTTAACGGCCCTCGGAGTAACTGACGAGGAGTCTTGGTTGCGTCTTCTGCATCCATGCCTGCCATTTGGATAGTCGTCGACGTTGGTGCGGCACCTCCCCACCCCATAGGGAGCGGGGAGGCGAGAGTTATTTCCTACCGCCGTTTACTTCGGCAGCTCGCGCCCGGGCGCCCGCTGCGTTACTTCCTGGACGATCCACGCGTTGCCATCGGGGTCCTGGAAGGCAACGTAGGAACTGTAGCTCTTGCGTTCAGGATCAGGACCGCTGATGCGCGCCTCCGGAGAGAATGGCGACCCGTGGAAGACCTCGGTCGCCTCGATACCGCTGGCCACGATACGCTTGTGAGCCGCCACGATATCGAAGATGATCAGTCCACCACGGAACGAGCCGGGCCTGGCGTCCGTAACTCCTTTGCCAAACGTGACCGAGGCCGCTGAGTTCGGCGGCGTAATCTGAACGGCGCGAAAATCCTTGCCGTTGACGATATCGTCATCGACTCGCCACCAGAGCTTTGTGTAAAACGCTTTTGCGCGATCCACGTCCGAGACCGGAACAATAGCGACTTCGAACTTCATATCGACTTTCATGTGAAACTCCTTTTCCTTGTCATTTCGTCCCACGAGGCAATGCGGCTCGTGGGTTTACTGGAACCTCGCAGGCAGCCTTTTGATGAGGTGGTTGCAAGGATCTCCATACGTGTTTGCTGCGCAGGAGCCAGCACGGCAAATAACTCGCAGGCACAGCGTCACGCGCAGCGCGTGACTATGCCTTGAGAAAGTCGAGCAACAAGGCGTTGATCTGATCCGCGTGTGTGGTGCACAGACCATGGGGCGCGCCGGAGATCACCTTCAACGTCGCATTCTTCACAATCTTGAAAGACAGCTCCGCCGAGTCGGAGATCGGAACGAGCTGATCCGCGTCTCCATGAATGATCAGCGTAGGCACCTCGAACTTCTTCAGATCTTCCGTGAAGTCCGTTTCCGAGAAGGCCTTGACGCACTCGTACGAGGCGACGACCGAAGACTGCATTCCCTGGAGCCAGAAATTATCGCGAACACCCTGCGAAGGCTTGGCATCCGGCTTGTTATAGCCGTAGAAGGGCAAAGATACCTCCTTGTAAAACTGCGAACGATCTGCAACAAGCCCCGCGCGGATCCCATCGAACGCGGACATGGGCAAGCCGCCAGGGTTCTTATCGCTCTTCAGCATCACCGGCGGAATTCCTCCGATAATCACAGCTTTCTTGACGCGCTTATTGCCGTGACGACCGATATAGCGAGCGACTTCACCGCCGCCCATGGAATGGCCTACCAACGTGACATCCTTCAGATCGAGCTTTTCCAGCAGCTCCGCAAAATCGTCTGCAAAGGTATCGTAGTTATTGCCGGTCCACGTCTGTTCAGAACGGCCGTGCCCACGCCTGTCGTGCGCAACCACGCGGTAACCTCGCTGACCGAGGAAAAGCATCTGCGCATCCCATGCGTCCGCATTCAGCGGCCATCCGTGCGAAAAAACGACCGTCGGTCCCGTGCTCCAATCCTTATAGAAAATTGAGGTGCCATCCTTCGTTGTGATCCTGTTCATGCGAATCTCTCCTCGAGTTTGTTTTTCCGGCGCAGGAGCGCCGGCAACATTGGGTTGACCGATAGCGGCCGACAGGGGAAATCCCGCGACTGCCGCCGCAGCGACACCGCCGATTAGAATCTCTCGGCGTGAGATATGCGTTGTCCACTCTTTCATTTCTTTCTCCTCTTTCGAGTCCAATTTCAAATCGTCGTCACATCATTGCGAGCTCTGGCTTCTATACCCCCTTTACTCGTCGTTTCTGCGCCAAGACTTGACGACGATGACTGCTCCAGCTCTGAACAGCACCGCCAATCTCAGAAATCTCCTCCACTAATGTGTCGAGTAGCACCCGCACTTTGGCACAGCGCGATAAGTTGGCGCTCTGTCCCGCCCAGAGCGGAAGCAATTCGGGTCTCCCTGCCTTCTCGGCTGGAATCGATAAGTACCGCACGAGTGCACGTTGAAGTGGGTACGGCAGGATCTCTATATCTTTTTGGTTGAGCTCGTCGAGCAGGCGGTTCTTGATGCCGCGAGCGAGTCTTCCGGTGAATCCGCGAGTGAGAGCAGTCTGCTTAGCTTGACCGTTGAGGAGTGCACTACGATGAAGCGTGTTTGCCCCCGACTCCTCGCATGCGAGAAAAGCAGTTCCCATCTGCACGCCTTCGGCTCCGAGAGCGAACGCTGCCACGATTCCGCGCGCGTCTCCAATTCCACCCGCGGCGACGACGGGAAGTTTCACGGTATCGACGACCTGTGGCACCAGCGCCATTGTTCCCGTCAGGGAATCTTCGGACGGTTGCAGAAAGGAGCCGCGGTGGCCGCCAGCCTCAAAGCCCGAGGCGGCAACCACGTCCACACGGGCTCGTTCTAAGGCAATCGCTTCGTCCACCGTGGTCGCCGTTCCGATTAGCACGATTCCCTTGCGGCGGAACTCATCCAAAATCTGTTCGGAAGGAATGCCATAAATGAAGCTGAATGCGAAGATCCCTTCGTCCAGGAGAACCTGCACCTGATCTTCGAAACGAATTGGATCGTATGGGCGGTAGGAGGGCTTGCCTCCTCCGACGCTCTCAATATGTTTTGCCAGCGGAGAGAGGCTGCGATGAAATGCCTCTTCCTTCGAGGTGAGGGCCCCTTCATCTTCCATTGAGACCCACAAGTTCATCGCAAATGGCTTTGGTGTGAGACTCTTGATCTCGCGAATAACCTTGCGGATAGCCTCCGGCATGAGGCCATGAGCCCCGAACGAGCCAAGTCCCCCATAGTTCGAAACGGCCGCCGTAAGCCGCTGCGACGACAGGCCTCCGAGCGGGCCTTGAATGATCGGGTATTGCAATCCTAAACGCGAGGTCAGTCGATTTTCCGTCCACGCTTTTGAGCACTCTCGATTTGCCATCGTCAACTCCTGTTATCGGAGAAAAGGCGGGAGCTATGCGGCTGACCCGGAGCATCGCTGGCTAACACCCGGGTCCCAACTACACGCTGCCGATGCTTCGGCGAGGGCGCGGTCCAGCGAGTTTGACCGCGCCCCGGGTCAGATTGTCTGAAGCCCAAGCCTACTGGGAGAGGAAATCTGTAACCAACTTGATGGTGGCCTGTGGATTCTCCTCCATGATCCAGTGCCCGGAGTTTGGCACGATGCCGCCCGTGACGTTGCTGGCGACGAACTGCATATGATCGGCCATGTTCTTTCCGAAAAACTTCTCGGCACCGATGGCAAGCACCGGCATCGTGATCTTGCCGTCCTTGGCGAGCAACGCCTTGTTGTCGGCGGCGTCCTGGCGGAGTGTCCCAAATTGCTCGAAGGCATCGTGCATCGCATGCGGCCGTGCGTACAGGGCAGCAAAATGCTGCCTCGTATCTTCATCGATCCTCTTGGGGTCTCCGGACAACTCGTTCCAGAAACGATCGAGGTAGATGCGCTCCCGGCCCTGCACCAAGCGCTCCTCGTCAGCACCCCGGAAATCGAAGTGCCACAGCATCGGGCTGCGAACGATGTTGTCCCAATCGCCTATTCCGGGCAGCGGTGCATCGATCACCACCCAGTGCGTGACCCGGTCGGGATATTGAGCAGCCAACGCATAGCCGACCATATTGCCGATGTCGTGTGTGACCAAGTCTGCCTTCTGGACCTTGAGTGCATCCATGACGCCGGCAATGTCGACCGCCTGGTTCTTCTTGGTGTAGCCGGTATCCGGGTGATCGGACATACCCATGCCGCGCAGGTCGGGAACGATCACGGTATGATCCTTGGCCAGAACAATTGCCAAGGGGGCCCACATATCACCCGTAAAGCCGAAGCCATGCAACAGCACCACGGCCGGCCCCTTCCCGCCGACTCGGACGTAGAGGCTGGTGCCGTTCGTCGGAATCATCTGCGTGTGAAAGCTGGCCGGAAACGGCGTGATTTCCGCCACGAGGGGCGCTGACAGAAACATCCCGAAAAGGATAGTGGCGACATACCTGAACATATGAACTCCCCGCTTTCTTAGTTATCGACTTCGAACGTCACCTCAAGGATAACCGGCACGCCCAAAGGCAAGCTGGCTACTCCGATGACTGACCGCACCGATGTCTTGCCTTCTCCAAATACATCCCGGAGAAGCTCCGATGCCGCGTCCGCGACGATGGGCTGGTTGTAAAAATCTCCAGAAGTGGCCAGGTAGACTCCTACACGAATGACTTTGCTCACACGATCCAGGGACCCAAGATGTTCCTTCGCTGCAGATAGAGCATTCAGCGTCGCGGTTCGCAGAGCATCGCGACCAGCATCTGCATCGAGTTCCTTGCCCAGGCGCCCAATGTATTGAGGCTTGCCATCCTTAATCGGCAGCGTTCCACTGAGAAAGAGCAGGTTGCCTGATTGGACTGCCTCGACGTATGCGCCAAGCGGGTGGGGAGCATTGGGGAGCACAATTCCAAGGTCCTGTAGCCGGCGCTCCGCGCTAACCGGATGCGAACCGCCCGGGCCTACCATTTGCCGTTGTGCGCACCGCCGTCCACGTGCAGCACCTCCCCTGTGATCTGGCGTGATTCGGTGAGATAGACCACCGCGCTTGCGATCTCCTCTGCCGTGGAGATCGTACCCATCGGTGACAAGGTCTTCAGGAAATCCTTCGGGTTGTTCTTGTGAAGAGGAGTATCAACGACTCCGGGCGCGACTGCATTGAAGCGGATGTGTTCCTTCGAATATTCCGAAGCCAGGCTGCGTGTGATGGCCTCGAGACCGCCCTTTGTGATCATCGGCAAGGACACCGGCAAACCACCAATGGGGTTTTCAACCAGCGATGACGTGATGGCCACGACACTTCCACCCGACTTCTGGGTGAGCATCTGCTTGACTGCGAGCTGGGTGATGAAGATGTATCCTTCGAGATTCGTTGAGGCAAGTGCACGGAAATCTTCAATGGTGTAATCAGTGAAGGGCTTGGCCATGAAGATGCCGGCGTTGTTTACAAGAGCATCAATCGAGCCAAACTTCTGAACTGCAATCGCGACCACTTTCTGTGCGGTAGCGGCCAGGCCGATGTCCCCGTCAACGAGCGCGAGGTTTCGAGATGGACTTACACCAGCCTGGGTAATCTTTTGTGAATTTGCGACGACGGAATATCCGCGATCCAAGAATGCTTTAACAACAGCAGCCCCAATACCTTGCGAGCCGCCCGTTACGATAACTGTTCCTTTGCTTGCCATAGTTGCTCCTTTTGAAATCAATGTTGCGGCACCGACATCACATACCTAAATTCCGTCGTATCGGGAATATCCACGTTCGGCCCAATAGTCTCTTGGCTCTTCCGCGACATACGAAATTCTGGTAATGGCCTTCACATTCTTCAAACCAAGTTTCACGGGCACCAACAGACGGAGGGGCGCGCCATGATCCACGGTGAGGGGCTGGCCGTTAAAGTGTGTGGCGAGCAGCGTCTGTGGATGCCGGGCCGTCGCCAAGTCGAGCGACATAAAATAAGGGTCAGGATTCCCGGAGGCATCGAGATTGACCGAAGATTCCACACGCGCCCATTTAGCTTGCGACACTGGCGGGTAGGCGCGAATCAGATCATCGAATCTGAGACCAGCCCACCACGCCACCGCACTCCAGCCTTCCACACAAACCAGCCGCGTGATCTGCTCCTGCACCGAAAATCGACTCGTGAGATTTCGAATATCAAGGGAAACGCTTAGGCCTGAAGCGAGCCCATCCAGAGTCAGTTTCCATCCCGAAATATAGCCAGGATCGGGAGTAGCTCCGTTGTAGTTGTTTTTAAGCGGAGTAATCTGCGACTTGGTGTAGGTGGGTACGGTCCGATTTACAGAGTAGAGTGCTTCCGCCACGTCATCATCGATACGCAGTGCTTGGTTCAGAAACCACTCCTTGCCAGGGGAGTCCGTATTTCGACGCACACCCAAGCGATCGAGCGTGTCTTGTGGCAGCAGAAATGCACCTCCTGCTAGCGCTGCCAGCGCGCCAGTCCCAAACAGCAGAAAGTCGCGCCGGCTCCGATAACGCAGGACCCCGGCAGCCATCTCGAATGCTGGGAGAGGTCGTTCTCCAAAAAAGCTTTGCGGCCTTTTCGCGGAGACAGATTTCGCAGCTACACGCGGATTCGCTTCATCAGTTCCCGGTTTGTGATCCCCTGGTGACGAAGGAGAACCATCTGCATCCCCTCGTTGTTCTACCGCTCCAGCGGCCTTGGGTTTCTCGATCACTATGGGGGCCGAAGGAGTCGCACCTTCAGGGCCAGCCTTCGCTGACTCCGGCGTTTCTCGTTTCGGTTCTACTCCTGTCGAAGGTTTATCTTTCGGCTGAAATGAGTCGTCGCCATTTTCCTTATCCTTCATGTGCGATCACCTGCCGCGGCTCTACGCGTGTTGGTAGGCGAGTTGACCAGCCCACGATCATGCTGCGCAAAGTGTCCCATCCGTCGGCGAGAACCAGAATCAGGTGCGGGACAAGGAAGAGGACGTAAATCCACATTAGCCAGAAATGCCAGACCCGCGCCGCGTTATACCCTCCAAAGATCGCAGCCAGCCAATGAAGCTGCATAGGCTTGTGAATCGCCCAGCCGGTCGCGACTGAAAGACAGCCCGCAAGTGGAACGGAAAAGTAGGCTGCGCGCTGGAGCGCGTTGTATTTCGTGTTGAAAATGGGATGAAGCCAGTTTCTCCGTGTCAATTTGGCGAAGGGAAATCCGATGTAGTACCGAATCATTTTTAGCGCATCAATTACATCGGCCCGGCGAGGCAGCAACGACCGCCATCCTCCTCCCAAAACCAGCCCTGCGAAGTACACCATGCCATTCAGCATGAAAGAGTACGCGCAGAACCAATGTAGTCGCAGAGCCAGCGCCAACATGCCCGGCCCAAGGCTCATGTGGTTGTAAATCCAGTTGGGTGGATCGCTGTAATAATGCTGTCCCGGCACATGAGCGCAGATCCAGATTCCAATATCCGCTGTCACATCGAAATTTCCCGTAGTCGGATCTGGCTTGTGTTGATAGACCGGCGAAGACCAGTAAATCGAGATGCCAGTCAGAATAAGACCGAGAAGAATCGGCAGATTCAGCCAATGACTCCAGCGCACCAAGAAATGGTGTTTCCTGACGACGAGCACGCTCGGCTGTTCCAGAGGCGTGCTCGTGGAGTTCGGTTCACAATCAGGAGGCGTTGAATGGATCATTGCTCAGGATTCTTACTACTTGGTGTCGCTCGACGCCGCTGGAATGAACTGGAAAATCTTGTCCGTCACAAGTGTTCCGTCCGCGAGCTTCTGAGTAGTCGCGTAGACAACGTCACCCGGGCTAAAAGTCACCTTTTGAGGTGCGACTTCTGTGACGGGGACATTGGGCGGTACGGAGATCGTTTGGGAGCCGTCCTGGTAATTAACTACGAGCGTGGTGCCGCCGCTCTTCTGGACGGTTCCGTTCGTCATACGTGAGTGCGATCCGGCAGGGCGAGAGACTGTGCCGTTGGTCATTCTGCTGTGAGAGATTGCACCTGGGGGGTCGGTGAGCACACTCCCTTCCGCAGCTCCTCTCAGTTCTGCGGGAAATATGAAAATCTGCTTCGCTACTTGCTTCCCGTCCGTCCCCTCAGTCGACGCAACACCGAGATAAGGCGCCGTCGCGACATGACTCAAATCGGAGGGTCTCTGTTTGTAGGTGGTGAGGGGCTGCTTCACAATCACATGGACTACGCCCGAAGGCGTCTGAACATCAAGCGACTTACCATCGAATGACTGGAGCTTTCCGATGACACCTTCAATCGGAGGGGCCGCTTGCTGCGCCTCTGTCACGCCCACGACGAGCGTACAAGCGAGGAGCGTCAAGCCGAGGCGCAGCATCACGCCTGAGAGCGTTGAGTTCGTCTCCAGGGGCGCGAGATCGGTTCGGTACGTTTTTGAAATTTTCATTTCTTTTTCCTCAATGATCATTTTTTTGCCTTGATTGTTGTTTCTTCGTGGAACCTCGCATCAGCCTTTCAAGGGGGTGCTTACAAGGATCTCCACTTTTTCCACCTGCGGCGAAGCCGCAAATAATTCGCTGGCCCGCGCTCCCAATGCCTTCGCGATCTCGCCAGTCAAGTGGGCACTGCGGCCCGCTTCATTTGCGAAGGTGTCGAAGATGCCAAACTTCCGCGGTCCGAGCCTGAACGCATACCATTTCAAGGTCCCTTTTTCGTCCAACGCGAGTGGCTGACCTGACCTTAGAAATGCCTCAGCATCGGCCTCCTTGCCTGGGCGCGCTTCGAGCGTGACTAACAATCCCATTGCTTCCATTGACTTCACCTCCTGTGATGAATTCCGATCGATTGACCGAGCTCCGCTCACAACTGTGAGTAAACGCCAGATCGGAAACGGACTTGTGCGGATTTCTGCTGGGAATGGTCGAAATCTTGCTAAATTCGTGCTCTAGTTTGGCATGGGAAAACGACGACGAGAGTTCGACTGAGCTACGAAGTGGCCCAGTCAGAATTTTTGGCAGAGGACAGAGTGCTGAGGCGGTACAAGAAGCTAAGGAGCGATGAGTGTAGATTTACAAATTCCGGACAGAGGCTAGACGTTAACAAGGAAATGAACGGCAACCTGTGGACTGAAGTTTTGGCTGCTAATCACTTATCACCACGAGTGGCGTATCTTCGGAATGGGCTTCCGGCGCGCCAGTTGCGGAGCCGACCAGTTCCTGGCGATACTCGGTCGGACTGACTCCCAGACGGCACGAATGGCCTGTGCAAAGTGCCGCTGGGTCTTGAAGCCACAGGCGAGAGCCACGTCCAACACTCGCGCATCGCGAGCTCGCAACATCGCTTTCGCTTCATTTTGCCCTCCGAAACTGAACAGCATGTGGTCTATGGCTGAGCGACCTACAACTGACCCCAGCTCTGCCCGGTATCAGGAAGCCCCCTGAATTTGGACTAGCGACCCGGCGGACGCTTTTCTGGACAGCAGATTCTCAGAGGGGACGCCGGTCCGCGCAAAGGACTTCTCGCAATCCTGAATCGAGGGGCCCCGCATGTTTCCTTCTAAGTAGGCCAGCCCAGGGCAGCGAGTGCACGCCGAGCCGTGAACGCAGTTTGAGCAGCTAGTTAGGTCCCGAAGTCGGATCGAGCGGACGTCCTTGAGCTGCGCGGAGTTTTGCCAGATGTCCAAGAAGCGATGCGACCTGATGTTGCCGCTCGGAAGGGGAAACTGCACACAGGGGTAAACATCACCGTAAGGCGAGATGTAGCAGCTGGTGTGTCCAGCGCTGCACGGCAAAGACCCCATATCGGCGTCATCCGGTTCCGTAGACGGGGCACAAGTGGCCGAAACATTGCCGAACAGAGCCTGATCTCGAAAAACTTGTTCGAGAGAAGCGGAATCTACGTTCAAACTTAAAACCGAGCGATCGCCGTCCATTTTCGGAGTAACCGTGGGATCGAGCGTGCACTCGACGCCGAGTTCGGCAGCCAAAGCTCTAACCCCAGGATAGTCCTGGCGGTTCTGGCTCATCAAAACATTTGCAATGATGACTTTCAGCCCGTACGACTTGAGGAAGCGGATCGCGTCTACCGACCGCTTCAGTGATCCCTGAATCTTGGTAATTCCGTCGTGAACTTCCGGGCGATGGGAGTAGATACTCACTTGAATTGATTCCACGCCCAGATCGCGGATGCGCCGCGCCTCCGGCTCCTGAATCATGATCGCGTTGGACTTGAGCTTGACGCAAAACGTCAATCGCCGGGCGTACGTCAGGATCTCGAAGAAGTCCTTGCGCAGCAGGATCTCACCGCCACTGAGTGTGAGAAAAAAGACACCCGCCTCAGCAAGCTGAGCAAGAAGATTCTTGATCTCCCGCGTAGTCAGCTCGCCGTGGTCTTGGTGATCCAGGTAGCAGTGCACACATCTCTCGTTGCAGCGGTAGGTGATGTCCAGGTGCACGCTGAGGGGGGTTCCGAGTCCCAGAGCCTTGCTTGCTATTTCCTGCAGAAGTCCGCTCACCTTGTCGCTCCGATCGGCGCCTCTGAATCGAAAATGGGTCCACGCGAAATGTGCATAATGCCGTGTTTGGCCAGCTCTTCTGCCATCGTTTCAGCATCGCGCACAGCAACGGCGTGTTCAACGTCATATTCTGGACAAATTTTGAGAGCGATAATTTCCTCCAGGGTCACGAGTCCGCTGGCGGACTCCCAGATGATGGTCGCCACTTCGTCCAAGGTGAACAGAGTAGAGTCACGGCCGGACATGATCAGCATCTCGGCGCCGAGTTTTCGCGCCGCAACTGCCGAGCTGCGCACTACGTAAAGGTTTTGGCTCATCCGACATACTCCCACACGCGAAAATCCGGTAAGAAGGTGAGGCGGTAGACCGGGACGCAATTCACAAACTGGCACGCGCAACGGAAAACCGAGCGAACGAGCTCGTGGTCCTCGGCAAAGAACAGTATGTTTGCAAGTACCGCGCGAACAGAGTCTGAGGCGCGAATCGGCTCGCTGCGATTTGCAGAACCTTGTTCGAGCAGGTACAAACCGGCGATCGGCGCAGAAACATTTTCGCCGAACTTGGCGAGTTCGCCGGCAAACGGCGTCCCAAAGGCCGCGAACCCCTCCGCGCATTTTCTAACGTAGGAGACTTCATCGGTCAGGAGCGTGGCGTCGATCGGCGCCAAGCTGGCAATCGTTGTCTTGCCCACGCCTGACGGCCCTGCAAACAAGTATGCCTTCCCGTTGCGGATCGCGCTCGCCGAGTGCAACAAAAACCCGCCTCGGCTCGCCAGCATGATGGTGTGGAAAATGCGGAGCGCCGCATCAATTGAGTACAAATTGGCCGATTGCCGTATGGTGCCGAGCTTGGAAGCCATATTGCACTCGGCGTGAAAATCGCCTCTTCCAAAAGTCCAGACTGCCGAGCGTCGCGTCACCCTGACATCGTCTTCCCGATCGCTGGTTCCGGAATCGATCAGTTCAATATGGAAATTGAACTCGGCTCGTCCCGCTGCCACCACAAATCCGTAGTAGTGGTTCCTCAACTCTTGACAGTAGTCGGCATCCATCGTTTGCAAGTTGACGGTCAATTCACCAACCTTAATCACTACCCCGTGAGAACGCGTTGATGTCGTTGAAGAGTTCACAGAGCTTCTCTCCACCACGCGGCGCTGCAAATCGAATGTATAAAAATCACCAGGCGAGCAAGCGAATTCGAATGTGACGTGAACACTCCAATCAAGCGTTGGTGATATTTCAGCCTTGAAATTGGTTCGATGTATTTTCCGTTTCGTACGATTCCGGATACGGTGCCAAATATTTCTGACGGGTGAACTAAATCCTCCTGTGTCGACAGAGAATCGCCGCGCACGGCAATGCCCAATTGTCCGCGAGAAGCGGATCTGGAAACGACTCGATGGACAACCAGTCTCCCTTCCCGGCAATACAGCAGCATATCTCCCGGTCTTAGCTCGTTGCTGTTGCGGCACAGGATGATCAGTGTGTCACCGGGCCATACCGCAGGCAGCATGCTAGAGCCCGTAACCCGCAGGCGCACCATGCCAAACGATCGCACGACTTCGCCCACCAGGACACACTTCTCGGCGTGTGCGGCGCCCACCCGGTTGTGATCGTCAAAAGTCATGAGTTTTTTCGGTTCAGGCGACAGCCCGCTTGACTCGCAATGATCTTGCCGCAAGAAAGCGCCGACGTTTCAAATACCCTTTCAAAACGGAACGTCGGCTTGTTGTACGGCCTTTTCACTTTTGGAGTTGCGATACCGCTCTTTGGTAATTCGGGATCGTTTCCATTCTGTGTTTTCATCCGGATGTGCCTCGCAATTTGGCAGGTTCGCCGTACGAATTCGCCCGCTGCTGGCCAGCAGGCTTTGTTTCTTTCCTCTTGCGGGCTGAGCACTCTCCTTTCGAACCGGCAGCGATCGCGTTCTCGGGCAACCTTCGCCGCCCGTCGCGTGCAACAAAAAATCCACTACTGCAGACCAGCCTGCGTGGCGCTTACCAGGCAGGTCGCCGAATGCGCCGTGCCAAGATAGTCGGGACAACTTTGTGGACCGGTCACATGGAAATAAATATTTGTCGTTATGCTGGACGCATTGGCATCGGTAACGTTGTCTACGATAATCCCTGAAGACGCGTTCTTCTCGATCAGCAGGCTGTCCACGGCTGTCGGAAAACCGGCCGTAACGTCAAAAGACATGACACAGCCGGTTGTTCCGAATACTGCTCCCTGGCAGCGTCCTCCCAGTCCCGCAAAAAGCCAGTCTCTGGCGTCTGATTGGTTGAATATCTCCGTGAGTCCGGTACTGCAGGCAGCGTTCACGCTTGCAATGTTGCCCATTTGCAATGGGCCGCCCACTGGGGCTGGATTCATCAAGCCAGCGCTATCAAACCCAAAAGCCAGAAGCTGCGCGTCGCCGTTCGCAGCTACGCCGCATACATAGAATCGTCCGGTCGAAACGCTGGCGAAATAGTTGTTATCCGGGGTTCCTGAATAAGCCGCCGACGCGGCAACGCTACCGATCGTACCGGTCACCACGCTTGCGGCGCTCAGTTCGGTGTCGGTTTGAACCAAAAATGTTCCAGGTGTCGCGCCGGCCCGCGCGCCGGTAAAAAAGATTCTTCCCGTCGACGAATCCACAACGGCCGTGTCAGCCATCGCGCTGGAAGGGCCAAAGGTAAAGCTGGTTGAACCGAGGCAGGGTGCGCTTCCTGACACACACGCTCCCGTCGTCGAGCCCACCGTCTTGACGAAAACTTCCGTTCCCAAAATAGTTCCAACAAATACATTTTTCGAGGTTGAGTCATAAACCGGGGCCAGTAAGGCTGTGCCCGAAACGCTGACGGGCCAGCCCGCCGCAACAGCCGGGGGATTAGCCGGGGTCGCCGTAAAAACCGGCGTGATCGCATAGACATTCCCAGCGTCGTCCGAAACGTAGGCGGTATCGGAGTTATAGTCGACGAAGGGGGAAGTCCGGAAGGCCGTTGCTCTGCCCAGCGCAGGCGTGTATTGCAGACTATACTGGCATGGAGCCGTGGCCCCGTTCGCCACACAATTCGGAAGCGCGGACGTGTTAAAAGCATTCGAAAAAGACGACTCGACGGTCTGCACGTCTCCGGAATGCCATTTGAGCACGTGGAATACGGCTCCCCCATTCGCGACCGACGCGGTTTCGACGAAAGCGATCAGTTTGCCATCGAGCGAAAGCGTCGGCGATCCGTTCAGCGCTCCGGCCGCCGACGATGCGTTATATGAAAATATTGCGTTGGGAGTCGTGCCGGGGCAAAACTTGGTGCCACCCACGGCGCTGACATACAGATTGTTGAAGCCGATAACATTGAAGGTCCCGGGGAAGGTGCTCCCTCCTCCCGATTGCGTTACCACCACGAAATCATTGGTGCAATCCGGTGAAGGATTTGCACTGGAGAAAGAAAACTTGGCGGGATAGCGGAGCACGCTGACCACTGAAACTCCCAGGCTTTCGCTCCAGTCACGATCAAGATGTTCTCTGCGGCTCCGTGGCCCATGCCGGCGCCTTGTGAAATCGTCATCATCGCGGCCTCGACTTCGATTGTCTTCCTGTTCTCTTTCACGGAATCTTCGTTCGTCCCATCCGGAAAGTTGGGCGGCAACGATGCTGGCAGAGTCTGCGGCCTCGCGGGAAGCCCCGTTTTGCGAACCGCGACGCCGCAATTGCTGTAGCCAGTAGCGCGGTTGATCGTGGAGAGCGGATAGATCACTCTTTCCATCCAACGCGGAAAAAACGACGTGGCGATGCGTCCAGTCCGTCGGAACACCGGCGTTGCTCACCGTCCGGAAGGCTTCTGCTACAGGGGGCTGCTCCTGGGCACCTGCAGAGAGCCATGCCGGACTGAAGCCGACAACGATTAGCAGCGACAGAGATCGGAATGTAAATGTCATATTTCCTCTCGGCTGGGTCCGCAGCAATACGTGTGAAGTTTACGCAATCAGTATCCACAGTGGTGTCCCGCCCGTTCCGTAAACACGGTTACGGCGCGGTATCACTGCCTGGACCGCAACGGGTGTTAAAACTGGTAAAAGTAGATAAGGATATTAAAGAATCCGGGATACACTTTTCCTCCTTTCTGGGCAATCCCTGTCGGGCGGCCCGTTCCTTCCGAGGTCCATTCAGTGGATTTAAAGCACAGATAGAAAACTGAGTTGTGCGGATTTCTGCTGGGTATGGTCGAAATCTTGCTAAATTCGTGCTCTAGTTTGGCATGGGAAAACGGCGACGGAGAGTTGGACTGAGCTACGAAGTGGCCCAGTCAGAATTCTTGGCGGCGAATAGATTGCTGAGGCGGTGCAAGAAGCTAAGGAGCGATGAGTGTTGAGTTCCAAATTCCGGACTGCGCTAAAGGTCAACTAAAGGAAGCGAACGGCAACCTGTGAGACTGAAGTTTTGGCTGCTAATCACTTATCACCACGAGTGGCGTATCTTCGGAATGGGTTTCCGGCGCGCCAGTTGCGGAGCCGACCAGTTCCTGGCGATACTCGGTCGGGCTGACTCCCCAGACGGCACGAAAAGCCTGTGCGAAGTGCTGCTGGGTCTTGAAGCCACAGGCGAGGGCCACGTCCAATACTCGCACATCGCGAGCTCGCAACATCGCTTTAGCGCGCTCAATCCTTTGGCGGAAAACAAATTGATGCGGGGTCTGGCCCGTTGACTTGCGAAACATCCGCGCGAAATGGGCCGTGCTCAATCCTACCGATTGCGCCATTTCATCGAGACTCAAATCGTCTTCCAACTTCGCATCAACCAACTCTCTAATCGTTCGTAACCGCGCTGGGCCTAGTCCGCCGCGGGATATCTGCACGAGGCGGTGTCTTACTGCACGATCCTTCACTAGCGCTACGGCCATCGCCTGTTCGACAGAATCGAGAAACAGTCGCCCGCTCGGAAACCCGGCAACCATCTCCGTATGAGCCGCCGCAACCAGCGCCCTCAGGCGGGCGTCTGCGAACTTGCGCGAAGGTTCCAGTTCAACCTCGCCGTAAGCTCCGTCAGAGCTGGCCATTAATGCTTCATCGGAAATACCGAGTTGCAGATGCGGCGTGGCCATGAGTCCAACCCACTCCCCCACATGACGGTCACATAGTGCCAAATCGCCGGCCGTGTACTGGAATTTTTCCAGCGCGACACGTTTCGAGCCCCACTCAATTGACCCGCTCCCCAGCATCATTGCGAAAGCCTGGTCATGTCTCACCCAATGGCGCGGCTCTGTGACACCTTCGGGTGGAACGAGTTCAATTTTCATTTTTTACTCCATGCCTCGAGTTGCGATCATTCACCGAGGCGCTTCCGCAAGCCCACATCGCTTCACAGAAGTATATTCGGGAAGTGACATTCCGATGCGTCGTATGTTCCAATCAGTCTGATAGGGAGTGCCTATCAGATGGAACTACGACATCTACGTTATTTTACCGCGGTGGTAGAGTGCAATGGCTACAGGGAGGCATCGCGCCGGTTGCATATTGCTCAGCCTTCGATCAGTGAGGCTGTATCCGATCTGGAAGACGAACTTGGGCTGAAACTTTTTTCGCGAACCCATCGTAACGCGCGAGCGACAGCGGAAGGCGAGATATTTTACGCGGACGCCGTTCGAATCCTTCAACAGGCGGAGACTGCCATCCTCACCGCCAAGCGGGCGGCCCAAGGCAAAATTGGGAAGCTTTCGATCGGGTTTATCGGTTCGGCAACGCTCTCTTTTCTGCCTGACCTCATTCGCAGATACAAACTGGAGTATCCGAACGTAAAGCTCTCACTCCATGACCTCTATCCTGTCGAACTGGACAAGGCCTGTGACAGAGGCGAGATCGATATTGCCATCACGCGTACCCTCTCGGTTGAGCGCAGCACGAATCGACAATCGAGAGTATTGCTGCGCGACCCCCTGGTTGCGGTCTTCCCTCGATCACGAAAGGTGAAGAGCAAAAAGATTCGGCTGGCCGACCTTGCGAATGAACGATTCATACTTTTTCACCGACAGGGAGCACCTGCTGTTTTCGACACAATCGTTGGAGCGTGCCGATCTCAAGGTTTTTCTCCGCGAGTTGAGAACGAGCCGAATTCGATGCAGACAGCCCTCTCGTTGGTTGAGGCGGAGGAAGGCATCGCCATCGTACCTGCCTCCACGAGCAATCTTCGGTCGAATGGTGTGCGATTCGTCCGGCTTGTGCCAGACCTGTATCTCGACCTGATCGTGGCGTGGCAACTAGGCGAGCCCTCAGTCGTAGTGCGGGGATTTCTCGACTTTCTCAGTGCCAATGCGGATTCGATTCGCGCAAAGGCCGAGCTTGTTCTGTCCTCCATCGCCCGGATCAAGTCATAGCACTCCCGGCGGCGAGCTGGCGGGTTCGTCTCTGATGACGTTTTGTCGGACAACTGCGATACGCAATAGCGGCGCACACGTGTACTGTCCTATGACTTTGCAGCTCCTCCGGGGATTTGGCCGACATAAGCGCTAATCAACGCTGTAGCTGAAGTGGCCTGCAAGAGGTTCCGCGGGCGAGCTCTCGTCGTCGAATCCCTCAAGCAAACCTCAGACTCGTTGGAGTTCTCCTGGCGGAACCATGAATTTAGCAAGATTCCGACCATCTCCAGCAGAAATCCGCACAAGTCCGGTTCCGATGTGAGGTTTACTCAGAATTCTGCTCAGGGTGCGCACGCGAGCAGATGGGGACGGGCACGCTTCGTTGCCGTCTCCCACGTGACCTGGGGGCGTTATGGCTCCCTAGTCCTTCAACACATGAACCGTAATTGTCCACTGCACCTTGTCGGTGTTGACCGGCGCATGGAGAAAAAGGGATGACAACTTATCAAGAAATCAACGCCGCGGCACGTTCAACACAGGGCGAGATCAAAGTTCGGTACACCGCCAAGACCCATACTTCGGGCGGGCGGCGCGGCGGCGTCTCCCGCAGTGATGATGGCCGCTTAGAAGTTAAGTTCTCGGCTCCCGGAGTCCCGGGGACTGGCACCAACCCGGAGCAGTTGTTTGCGGCTGGTTGGTCAGCCTGTTTCATTAGTGCGATGGGGCTTGTGGCCAACAAGATGAGGGTCAAACTTCCGGCTGACGCAGCCGTCGATGCCGAAATAGACCTGTGCAATTCTGGCGACGTTTACTTCCTGCGAGCACGGCTTGACGTCAGCCTGCCGGGATTGGAGCGTGAAGTCGCCCGGGCCATTGTGGACGCCACGCACGATGCGACATGTGCATATTCCAACGCTACACGGGGCAACATCGAAGTCACGCTCAACCTGGTATAAGTCGAACTTGTACGACACCGTTTTATGCGGACTGCGTCGGCTCTCGCGGGCCGTGAGTGCGGCAAAAACGTGACGAACTATGGCCGCCGTGCAATTAAAAGATGCTCGTCGCGTAATCAGCACGGCGGAGAGATGGGGAGACGACAGCACACATGGAAGATCACGCAGCAACAAAGACTGCTGAGATACGTCTGGCCCGGCGCTCGCCTGAGCATTGGCGAGTCACCATTGACCATCCGCCGCTCAACATCTTCGGTCCGGAGTTGCTTTCGCAAGTGGGAGAGATCATCACGGCAATCGAAACTGACGAGCAGGTTAAGGTGGTGGTCTTTGACAGTGCGGTTGAAGGTTTCTTTCTGATTCATTTGGATTTTCTTGCAAGCCTCGACGATTTGGCGCATCTCCCACCTGGACCCACCGGTTTGCATCCATGGCCCGAGATGCTGGTGCGCCTGAGTCGTTCACCTGTCGTATCGATAGCATTGATTCGCGGGCGAGCGACTGGTATGGGAAGTGAACTTGCCCTTGCCTGCGACATGCGTTTTGTCAGTCGCGAAAAAGCGATCTTGTCTCAGTTTGAAGTTGGCGCCGGTCTGGTGCCTGGCGGCGGCCCCATGGCGCGACTGTCGCGCCTCATGGGAAGAGGACGCGCCCTGGAAGTGGTTTTAGGCGCAAACGATATTCCGGGCGACTTGGCCGAGCGCTACGGCTATGTGAATCGATCGTTGCCGGATGCCGATCTTGAGGGATTTGTGGATGCGCTTGCCACCCGAATCGCCATCTTCGACAAACAGACAATCGCGGATACCAAGCGCCTAGTCAACGTTGCCAGCTTGCCGCCTGATATTGAAATCGAATCCGGATGGAATGCTTGCGTTGCTTCCATGGCACGACCAGCCACACAGCAGAGAATCAAAACGCTAATAGAGCGAGGCTTTTGCAAACCCGGCGATGCAGAAAATCGCCTGGGAGACTTCGTGGGACGCTGAGCATCTATAGCGGCGCAGCCTCAGATGGGGACACTGTGAAAGATCAGATTGTGGACGATCAAGCAGCTGAGCGCCTCGCGGCGCTGAATGGCCTTGCCGTCGCGAAGCAGCATCTGGGATCGCTCGACAAAGTGAAGCGGATCGTCCGGCTAGGAATCGCAGTGGCCACTTCGCGCGAATGTCCGCGATCAGCCCAAAGTCGCCGACGGCGCTTCGGAGCCTTTGCAAGATGTCTTCGATAAAGACAAGAACCTTTGCCGGCTAGTGTATAGAGGCAAGAACAGATTGAGATGGTTAGTATGACTGAACTCATTACACCTAATCGGCGGGCAGAAACACACTCGGCCGTTGAGCGGATCGCCGCCTTTGCAGTTGCCGCCCGATCGGAGCACCTGACAACCGATATTCGGCAGCTTTTCAAGCGCAATATTCTGGACAGCATCGGGTGTGCGATCGCTGGGCTTCAAGGTAGCCCCTTCCAGGCGCTGCGTGCACAGTTCGAGGAATATCGAGCTCCTGGTCGCTGCACCCTGATCGGGGGCGGCAAAACATCCGCAGATCAAGCAGCGCTCTTTAACTCAAGCCTGGTGCGCTACGTAGACTTGTTGGACAGCTATATGGCGATTGGAGGCCTTTGTCACCCGAGCGACAACTTTGGGGCCATCCTCGCAGCAGCCGAACAGGCAGGAGCCTCAGGCGAGGAGTTCATGTTGGCGCTCGCCGTAGCCTATGAAATCCAATGCAGATTCACAGCCCGCGTTCCCGTAATGGCGAAGGGCTTCAACCATGCCATACAACTTGCGATTTCTGCCGCCGCGGGCGCGGGTCGACTCTTCGGACTCTCCGTAAATGAAATCGCGAATGCGATCGCAATTGCGACCGTCGACAACATCTCGCTCACTTGCGTGCACGCCGAACCGGTATCGCAATGGAAGGGCTTCTCACCAGGGATCACAGGGATGCGCGCCGTTTACGCCGCTTCTCTGGCTAAGCGCGGTTTCACCGGTCCCAAGGGTCTCTTCGAAGGGCCATACGGTCTGGAGCAAATGTTCGCCCAGTCGATCCCTGTTGACTGGGAAGATGGCTCGCTAGATATCGTGAAACAGACGGTCATGAAGAAATACTGCTCGCTCATTCACGGCCAGCCGGTACTGGAAGCTGTACTGGACCTGAAGCGTCGTCACGGTCTTGCCGCTAACGAGATTGAGAATGTTCACTGCAATGTTTTCAGACCGGCGTTCGAGTTCGCCGGGGGCGGGAGCTTCGGTCCGAAGGACCATCCACAGATCAAAGAGCAGGGCGACTACAACCTCAAATATCTTGTCGCTGTTGCGCTGCTGGACGGTCAAGTTGGGCCGGCTCAATTGGAAGAGCTAAGAATTCAGGCACCCGATGCTCAGGCGCTGCTCGCGCGCATCGAAGTTCATCCCGATGAGCGTTTCAGCACTCGCTATCCACAAGAGCTTAGTGCCGCTGTTGCGATTGGCACCAAAGGCGCGCGTGTCTTTCTGAAGGAACAGCACGGCTACGAGGGAGGGCTGAACAATCCCATGTCCTGGGACCGCACGGTAGCGAAGTTCCACTGGCTGAGTGAACCTTTCGCCGATGAAGACCTTCGGAACAGGCTCATCCAGGTTGTGCAGCAACTCGATGCGCGACCGATCTCGGATCTTATGGGCTTACTCGCGCAGGTCCGGTGCACCGCCGACTTTCCGAGAACTCACCCCGGTATTCAATGACCGTTCAGCGTCGATGAGCTGGCTTCGATCTAGGAAAACAGATTCGATTTCAAAAAGGAGAATTAATGAAAGCAAAAGGAAAAGTCTTGGTACTCGTCTCGAGCGGTCACGGATTGCCCTTGCAAGATGGCAAGGTTTATTCCGGCGCTGGCTACTACCTCAACGAGCTGACGGTTCCGGTTCGCGCCCTGATGAAGGATGGCTACGAAATCACTTTCGCCAACCCGAGAGGCAACACGCCGCAATTGGATGTCAATTCAGCTACGGCCATGTTCTTCGGTGGGGACGAGGCTAAGCTTCAGGACTATCTAAGCTTCCGCGACAGCCTGACTGGGCTCAAAAATCCAGCTCGTATCTCGGATGTCATTGCATCGGGCCTGGATCAATATGACGCTGTTTTCGTCCCCGGCGGCCATGGCCCGATGATCGATCTTCTCGATGATCCCGACGCTGGCACCGTGCTGAGACACTTTCATAAAACGTCCAAGCCTACGGCAGTGCTCTGCCATGGCCCGATTTCACTTCTCGCGGCTCTTCCGAATGCGTCGGAAGTGGTCGTCGCGCTGAAGGCGGGCGATGCTGCTGGAGCGCGGGCAAAGGCTCAAGGCTGGATATATTCCGGATACAAGATGACCATCTTTTCGACAGCGGAGGAGCAGCAGCGGGAGCCGATTGAGATTGGCGGTAAGGTGCTCTTCTATCCGGATTTCGCCTTGCGGGCAGCGGGAGGTGACGTAAGTGTGGACGCTCCATGGAAGAGCTACGTCCTTCAAGATCGCGAGCTGATCTCAGGTCAGAATCCGTTCTCTGACGAAGCGCTTCTGAAACTCCTTCTACCGGCACTCAACGAGAAGAAGAAGTGAGTCGGTAAAAGCTATGAAACCAAAATCAGGGATTGGCAGATTCCAGCACATCGACGCTAGCTAAACGTTTGGTGCAATACCTTCATTGCAAGGGATGGTCATGCCTGCTTCCTGGAACCAGAACCGGCTCACCGCCAAGCTTTCTGAAATCGCGGAGCCCATCATGCACCGGAGCGCAGCCCGCCGTGAAAAGCAAATTCTCAACTAAGGACAAAAGGGAGAATGGAAATGTCAAATATCACCAACAAAGTTGTAGTAATTACCGGAGCCAGCAGCGGCATTGGGGAAGGCACCGCGAAGCTTCTCGCTGAACAAGGAGCAAGAGTTGTACTAGGAGCGCGGCGTCTGGACCGAATCAACGCAGTGGTTCAAGAGATCTCGGCCACCGGCGGCAAGGCCATCGGATTTGCCTGCGATGTGATGAAGCGGGCAGAAGTTGAAGCGCTCATCCAAAAGGCCGTCGACAGTTTCGGCCGGGTCGATGTGATCGTCAACAACGCGGGTATTATGCCCATCGCACCGATCGATGCCCTTAAGGTAGATGAATGGGACCGGCAGATTGACGTCAATATCAAAGGACTTCTGTATGGGGTTGCCGCCGCCCTGCCACACATGCAGAAGCAGAAGACCGGCCACATCATCAATATGGCTTCGGTTTTCGGAATCAAAATGTTCGCCCCCGGCGGGACGGTCTATTGCGCCACCAAGGCGGCTGTGCGCGCGTTGACGGAAGGGCTGCGGATGGAACTGCATTCCCAAAATATTCGCTGCACGATGATCTCACCTGGCGCGATTGCCACAGAGCTGTCGGAGAGCAGTTCGGACGAAGCGACCAGAAAGAATTTGCGCGAGTTCATGAAAATGGCCATACCGGCCAGCGCGATCGCGAGAGCGATCGCTTACGCAATCGAGCAGCCGGTCGAGGTGGAAGTCGACGAGATGGTTATCCGCCCAACCGTACAGGATTTCTAAGGCGTTGGCCGGTTCGAGGTGGTCAGAGGGGCAAGATGTTATGGGTAAAAATGCCCGATGGCACTGGGGGGACTGGAAAGACGAAGGCAGTCCCCACCACATGTTAGAGGAGAAGGTGGCATGAGAACCGTCGCGCTAGCGACTCATCGCGGATGTCCGAAGCTGAGTGCCGATGATCAGCTTCTCATTCCCCACCTTTGTGACTTTGATATCGAGGCGAAAGCAATGGTTTGGGACAACCAAGAAACCGACTGGAGTGAATTTGACCAAGTCATCATTCGTTCCTGCTGGGACTACCACCTTCGACTGCCTGAGTTCCTCGCATGGATCGCCGTTGTCGAATCATGCGATGTAGATCTTCAAAACAGTGGGCCTTTGGTGCGTTGGAACGCCGACAAGCGTTACCTCCGTCGGCTTGCGCAACGCGGCATTACGATTCCGGAAACCCATTGGCTGTCTGAACATGAGGAAGCCAGCTTGAGCCGCGTTCTCGCAGCACACGGCTGGGATTGTGCCGTCGTGAAACCCACGGTCTCAGCTACCGCCCACGAGACGAGGCTTGTCGCTAGGGATACAGACGAGGTCCTACGCGGTCCGGCCATGGTGCAGCAGTTCATGCCCCAGATCCAGACGCAAGGCGAGAGTTCATTCATTTTCTTTCACGGAGAATTCAGTCACGCCGTATGCAAGGTTCCGGCCACCGGCGATTTCCGGGTGCAAACACAATTTGGCGGAAGTGTCCGCGAGGCCTTTCCCAGCCGATCGCTCATCGATGCAGCAACCGAAGTGTTGCAGGAGGTTGAATACCACAACCTGTACGCGCGCGTTGATGGACTGGAACGCGAAGGCAAATTCGTCTTGATGGAATTGGAGCTCATCGAGCCGATTCTGTTCCTCGGCCTGGGCAGAGCTGCCTGCCGCTTCGCCCAGAGCATTGCTCTGTCGCTAGATCGACCGCGGGTCAGTTCCCGATAGGTCGGGTCTTGCAGTCCTAGCGAGGTGCTTGAGGCGCCAGTCGATTATGACAGGCCAGCGCGACCGCGAGAGCTTACGCAATCGAGCAGCCGGTCGAGGTGGAAGTCGACGAGATGGTCATCCGCCCAACCGTACAGGATTTCTAACGTGGAGACGACTATGCACCCTTTCTACTCGCTCCGTTGGTCCCGATTGTTGCAGGTTTATTGCAGTTAAAAAAAGCAACCAATTCAAGAAATTGCGACCGTTCAAGGAGGACTTATGTCAAACGATAAAACAGGAAGCACCGCGAGTACGAGTCGAGCTTTGCAGCCCACAACAAACAATCCTCTCGACTTTGTACCCAACCAAACTCCTTTCGACACCCCATATGGCCCACCGATATCACTCGACCGCTCCCAGGCGGTTATTCACACAGCGATGACAGAGGCGAAGAAGCGGAATTGGGAAATGAACGTAGCGGTGTCCAATTCCGATTCCGGCGGAACCTCCTCGCCTTTCAACGAATGGACGGCGCGATACTCGCGTCCATTGAGATTGCGGAACACAAAGCTAGAGCAGCAGCGACCTTCCGGCGCGAAACGAAGCAATTCGAGGACGGTATCCAGCTCATGCATCTGAACTATCTGCTCGCATTCGATGGAATCATCGCCTCTCGAGGCGGCATTCCATTGATCGAACAGGAAGCGATCTTCGGCGCAGTCGGTTCGTCGGGAGGCACTAACCAACTTCCGGCAACGAACAAGCGATTCATGTCTCGAGAAGCGTCGGGGACAATCAACCGGTTTCCGAAACAAACCAATCGCCAGGAGAATGCCATGACAACTGCAAGCGCACTTACGAAGCCCGCACAAATCCGCGTGAGCCAGCGGTCGCCCGAGTATTGGCGCGTGACGATCGACAACCCGCCCATCAACGTGATGGGTCCAGAAATGGTAAAGCAGTTCCAGGAAGTCATCAACGCTCTCGAGACCGACAAACATGTCAGGGTCGTAGTCTTCGACAGCGCGCTCGACGACTACTTCCTGAATCACTCCGATTTCACGGCGAAGCTTGAGGACCTGACGGGAATGCCGGCGGGGCCCACAGGCTTGCCGCCTTGGCCGGACTTTCTGGTGCGCCTGACCCGCTTGCCCGTGGCTTCCATAGCCCTCATCCGCGGAAGAGCAACAGGCAATGGAAGTGAAATCACCCTGGCCTGCGACATGAGCTTCGCCAGTCGCGAAAAAACCGTCATCTCGCAATGGGAAGTAGGAGTGGGAATGGTCGCCGGCGGCGGACCCATGGCTCGGCTGCCTCAACTCATCGGCCGAAACCGTGCCCTCGAAGTGCTTCTAAGTTCGGAAGACATTCGAGCAGAGCAAGCCGAAGCGTACGGCTACATCAATCGCGCATTGCCCGACGCCGAGCTTGATGCGTTCGTGGAGGCGCTCGCCACCCGCATCGCCAAATTCGATAAATGGGCAATCGGCAACACCAAGCGCCTCGTCAACACCAGCCTGCCGCCGGACGTCGAGTTCGGCGCTGGCTGGGATGCGTGCATCGCTTCGCTCGGTCGACCCGCCGCGCAGGAAGGGATCAAGGCGCTGATGGCGCACGGCTTCCACAAACCGGGCGATGTCGAAAATCGGCTGGGATACTACCTGAGCCAAATCGTACGCTAGGCGGACGCCCGACGCGATTCTCAACTACAGGACGTTGAGGCATCCGACCGACAACCGAAGTGCTGGGGAGCAGATATGGGCGGGATTCATATGCGGTCCACAAAACGATTTATCCGAAATCAGCGACTCGCCGGGAGTTAGTCCTCCTGTGAAGCGTCGCTCGTTTCTTCGAGGCGTGTTTGCCGCGAGTTGCTTTTGGAGTTTGAGTTCAAGAAACAAGGTTTCTATGTCACACACGCCAATAACAACGAAAACCGAAGCAGCGGATCAGAGAGTAAGGCAGCATCAACCCGGTCAGGCTGACTTCCAGGCGATCGTGCCGGAAGATATCGATTGGAAACCTTTTGCGGCGTTTCCATCTTCGGTGCGTCTGGCCGTTCTTGTAGGTCAGCCTTCACAGGGAGGCCCTTACGTCATCAGGGTCAAAGTGCCTCGCGGCGTGAAGTTGATGCCACACAAGCACCCCGAGGACCGGACATACACCGTCATTTCCGGTGTCTTCTACATCGGGCTGGGTGATCAGTTCGATGCTGGCAAGCTGGAGGCGTATCCGGCCGGCGCTGTGATCGTTCTCCCGCGAGATACCGCCCACTTTCACTGGGCCAAGTCGGGAGAATACATCACGCAGGTGAATGCTATTGGTCCGCTCGGCCTTAATTACGTGAACCCGAAGGACGATCCGCGAAATAGGGACTCAGGAACATAGAGATCAGGAGGAATAATGAAGGCCACTATCCAAGTCCGGCGTATGTTGCAGCTGCTCTTTCTTGTCATCTTCGCATCATTGCAATCGTTGGCACATGCCCAAGGAAAGGAACGTCCCGTGAAACAGCCGACGCTTTATCGCACGATACAGGTAGATGGACTCTCCATCTTTTACAGAGAGGCAGGGCCAAAAGACGCGCCGACGCTTTTGCTGTTGCACGGGCTGCCTTCCTCATCCCGGATGTTCGAGCCGCTATTCTCTCGACTTTCCGATCGCTATCACCTTATCGCGCCGGATTACCCCGGCTTCGGACACAGCGACTGGCCGGATCCGAAGAAATTCGCGTACACGTTCGACCATATCGCGGAGGTGATGACCCATTTCACCGAGGCGCTGGGGCTTTCGCATTACAGCCTTTATATGCAGGATTACGGTGGGCCGGTAGGATTCCGGATGATCCTGGCGCACCCGGAACGGGTCGAAAAACTGATCGTCCAGGATGCGGTGGCGCATAACGAAGGTCTGGGAGCGATTTGGAAAACACGGCGTGCATTTTGGGCGGATCGGGCCGCGAATGAAGATGCTTTGCGGACGAATTTGCTTTCGCTGGCGACGACGCGGTCGCGGCATGCCGGGGGCGATTCCGACGTGGAGCGCCACGACCCGGATTTGTGGACGGACGAATATTATTTTCTAAACCAGCCGGGGCAGGGCGACATTCAGGTGGAGCTTTTCTACGATTACCGGACGAATGTGGAGAACTATCCGAAGTGGCAGGCGTGGATGCAAAAAAATCAGCCGAAGCTGCTGGTGATTTGGGGTAGGTACGAATCGTCGTTCGATCCGTCAGAGCCGGAAGCGTATCGCCGGGACGTGCCGAGCGCGGAGGTGCATATCGTCGATGGCGGACACTTCGCGCTGGATACGGCTGCAAATGAAATCGCGGCGCTTGTAGCTCAATTCATGAAGGCGCAGAAATGAGTATTACGATTCACCAAGCATTGGGCGGTTCGACATATTCGAAGGGGTACTTGAGTTTACGGATGTGCCGAAGGAATCAATCTCAGGAGAAGAAATTATGGGAATAGCAATGACGCCCTCCCGCCCCCCTTTCCCGCCGTTCACGCGCGACAGCGCCGTGCAAAAGGTCCGCCTCGCCGAAGATGGTTGGAATACTCGCGATCCCGCAAAAGTAGCTCTGGCATACACGATCGATTCACGCTGGAGGAACCGATCGGAGTTCGTCAGCGGACGAAACGAAATCATTGCTTTCCTCTCTCGCAAGTGGGCCAAGGAACTGGACTACAGGCTCATCAAGGAAATGTGGGCATTTACGGGGAACCGCATCGCGGTTCGCTTCGCTTACGAGTGGCACGATGACTCAGGTCACTGGTATCGCTCCTATGGCAATGAAAACTGGGAATTCAATGATGACGGGCTCATGGCGACACGGTTCGCCTCAATCAACGACCTTTCCCTTTTGGAGTCAGATCGCAAATATAGCTGGCCGCTCGGCCGCCGGCCCGAAGACCACCCAGGGTTAAGCAGCCTTGGCCTCTAGGTTAAAGGAAACACATTATGGACAAGCGAATTCACTCTTTTGTCGAAACCGCGACTCCATCGGTGCCAGCAACGGCCATACCGAAAGTAGCTACGAAATCCCGGGTGCTTCTCTGAAGCAACACCTACTCGATAAGGAATCAGACACATGAGGAACTGCAGCACTTCTTCGGCACAGTGTAAGGTCGGAAGCAATCAAAGAGACTATGTATCGTTTCGTTGACTAGCGCGTCTAACCCTGTCAGAGTCGGTTTAGTGCAATGAGGAAAAGGCTACTCATTTTCGCTGCGATGGTCGTCCTGTTGGGCTTGCAATTCGCGGACTGCATGTCGGCGATGACGCAAGACCAGCAGAGTATGAAATGCTGCGGTTCCATGCCCTGCGATCCATCCAATCAAAGTCACGATTGCTGCAAGGCGATGGCTTCGTCCCAGTCCCCCAGCGTGTTGCCGGTCGCTCACGTGACGCTCCATGCGCCCGTGATGGTTGCCACCGATATCCTTGAATCACCGCGGGCCATGACGTACCTCGAAGTATCTCGCTTGGATTTCGACGCTCCGACGCATTCGCCTCCGGAACTGTACACTCTTTACTCTTCTCTCCTGATCTGATCCCCTGTTCCACGGTGCGGTGACGCACCGGCCTGTCTCTTTTTGTGCCTCCAGTCTCTCTCTGACCCGCCGACGTGTTTCGGTCGAGGCCCTTTTGGGTGACTCACTGGCGCTCCGCGGCTTTGATCCATACATTTAGGAGAAAAAGATGTTTCCGATAGCGAGAACGAATCTCGCTGCGCGTTTGTCGTGCGCAGCTTTTGGTCGAACTATTTCTGTGATTTTGCTTTCTGTTACTCTAGCCGCGCGTGTTTTCGCGCAAGAGTCCCCAACATCGCACACGGGGCCGATAACTCCACTCTCCGAGTTACTCGCGGAAGCGGAGAAGAACAATCCGCAGATCGAAGCGGCCCGGCAAAGCTGGCAGGCGGCGAAGCAAGTGCCAACACAAGTCTCGACGCTGCCCGATCCCGAATTTAATTTGCAGCATGTCAGCGTCGGTAGCCCTCGTCCGTTTGCCGGCTACACGAACAGCGACTTCGCGTATCTTGGCCTCGGCGTTTCACAAGACATTCCATACCCAGCCAAGTTGCGCCTGAAGGGTGAGATAGCAAAACGCGAAGCGGATGTTTCGCAGCAACAAATCGAATCCGTCCGGCGCGCCGTCCTCGCTGAGCTCAAGGCCACCTATTTCCAGCTAGCGTATCTCTCCAAAACACTCGCGATCCTCGACGAGGACCGCGAGTTGCTCAAGCAAGTAGAACAGGCGGCCGACGCCCGGTACCGCTCGGGCATGGGAACACAGCAGGACGTCCTGCAGGTGCAGCTGCAAAAAACCAAGTTGCTTCGCGAAATCGCCATGCACCACCTGCAGGTCGGCAAGCTCGAAGCTCAGCTCAAACAACTCCTCAACCGTTCACAGGAATCACCGGACCTCGAAACGGCCGACCCTCTCGCATCACCTCTTGTCCAAAGCTACGCCGATCTTCTCGCTGCGGCGCAAGTACAGAATCCGGAAATCGCTGGCGCACAGAAGATGATCGAAAGGCAGTCGTTGCAGGTGGACCTTGCCCGCAAAGACTTTTATCCCGACTTCAATGTCCAGTACATGTGGCAACGCACTGACCCCGCCCAGTTCCGCGCTTATTACATGCTCAGTGTCGGGATTAAAGTTCCGATCTATCGCAGCCGCAAACAACGCCCCGAACTGGCGCAAGCGGAAGCCGAGAAACTTCGCGCGGGAAGCGAACTCCAAGTGCAATCACAGCAACTTGCCGGTGATTTGCGCTCGCAATACGTGATCGTGCAGCAGACCTCCGAACTCCTCAGAATTCACCGCGAAGGGTTGTCCCCGCAGGCGCGTTCGGAATTTCAATCCGGTCTCGCGTCCTACCAATCGGGCAAACAGGATTTTCAGGCGCTCCTAACGGCGTTTCTCGATGTCCTGCATCTTGACGAGGACTATTGGCAGAACGTCGCCGAATACCAGACCGCCATCGCGCACCTCGAACAACTGACGGGACTGTCATTGCAGGAAGCAGGGGTGAAGCAATGAAAACGTATCGCATCGGATTTCTGCTGGCGTTAATTGGAAACATCGTTCTCGCCGTCGTCCTCGTTGGGTTGTGGCTCCACTATCGCGCAGCAAAGCCGATGGTGGATGAGGAAGCCCAAAAAGCGAATTCCACCGCGCAGGATTCTATGGCGAACTCGATGGCCCCACCCCCTGCATCGACTGAAGCACCGCTGGTTCCGCTGCAAATTTCTCCGCAACGGTCGCAGAGTATCGGCATGAAAACGGGCAAAGTCGAACGGAAATTGGTCGCAGACGAGATTCGCACCACCGGCAGTGTCGCTGTGGACGAAACGCGGCTGGCCTATGTTCAAGTACGGTTCTCCGGCTATATCCAAAAAGTGTTTGCCGATGCCACGTACCAATACGTCCGAAAAGGACAACCGCTGTTCACTGTTTACAGCCCAGATCTAGTGGCCACCGAACGCGAATATTTAGTGGCCAAGCAGAATCAACAGCAGGTGGCACAGAGTACGGTGCAAGGTGTCGCCTTCGGCGCAACATCGCTGGTAGACGCGGCTGCGGGGCGTCTCGCGCAGTGGGGTGTTCCGCAAAAAGAAATCGCGCGCCTCGAATCCACCGGCCAAGTACAGCAGGAACTAGAAGTCGATTCGCCAGCCTCCGGCTACATCACCGAGCGCAATGCTCTACCCACCGTAGCCGTTCAACCGGAAATGCGCCTCTACACCATCGCCGACCTTTCGACCGTTTGGGTCCAAGCGCAGGTCTTCCAGAACGATCTCGAACGCATAAAGATCGGCGCTCCTGCCATGCTCACCGTGAATACCTATCCGGGCCGGACGTTCACTGGCCGCGTGGACTTTGTCTATCCGCAAGTGGATATGGATACGCGGACGGCCAAAGTGCGCGTTGTTTTTTCGAATCCTGGACTCCAACTCAAACCGGGAATGTTCGTGAACGTGACTCTCAAGGTTCCGATGGGAAATCAGCTAGTCATCCCCGCAAGCGGCGTGCTGCAGTCCGGCACTCGCGCGATTGCTTTTGTGAGTCGCAGCGACGGTTACATCGAGCCGCGTGAAGTGCAACTGGGCGCCCGCGTGGGTGACGACTTTATCGTGCTGAAGGGATTGAAGGTCGATGAGCAGATTGTCACCTCCGCAAACTTTCTCATCGACTCCGAAAGCCAGCTTCAGGCCGCACTCGGTTCATTCGTTCCGCCTCCACCCGGCGCTGGTGCGGCGTCCACTACCAACGCCTCTCAAGGAAACATCGAATTAAGCTCTGACCCGGCCGCACCGCGGAAAGGAAGCAACGTCTTTCGCGTGAAACTCACGGATGCGAGCGGAACGCCCATTCCCAGCGCGGAAGTCAGCGTGACGTTTTTCATGCCGGCGATGCCGGCCATGGGTATGGCGTCGATGCGCGTGCCCGTTACTCTCAGCGACAGAGGCAATGGTCTCTATGAAGGCTCGGGACAACTGGATAGCGGCGGAACCTGGCAAGTCACCATTCTCGCAAAAAAGAATGGCCAGCCGATCGCAACCAAGCAACTCAGCGTGAACGCCACAGGAGGTATGTAACGTGATCTCCCGATGGATTGATTGGTGCGCGCAAAATCGCTTTCTCGTATTCATGGGGACAGTCTTGCTGGTGCTCACGGGAATCTGGGCCCTGCGTCACATTCCGCTCGACGCGTTGCCGGACATTTCCGACGTGGAAGTGATTATCCACACGCCTTGGGCGGGTCAGCCTCCGAGCCTCATCGAAGACCAGGTCACTTACCCAATCGTCACGACGCTTCTCGCCGCGCCGCACGTAAAAGCCGTGCGGGCACAAACCATGTTTGGAGACTCCTACGTCTTCGTCGTCTTTGAGGACGGAACCGACTTGTACTGGGCACGCTCGCGTGTCCTGGAGTACATGCAACAGATCACGGGCCGTTTGCCCTCGGGCGTGCATCCTGTCATCGGGCCGGATGCGACCGGCGCAGGTTGGGTTTATGAATACGCGCTTGTGGACCACAGCCATCAACGCAGTTTGGCTGACTTGCGCAGCCTGCAGGATTGGTATCTGCGCTATCAACTTGAAACAGTTCCAGGAGTGGCCGAGGTAGCCACCATCGGCGGATTCGTTCGCCAGTACCAGGTCAACGTGGACCCGGATAAACTTCGCGCTTACGGAATCCCTCTCTCAACGGTCACCGAAAGAGTTCGAGCCAGTACAAACGAAGTGGGTGGACGGGTGCTTGAAATGGGCGGAGCGGAATACATGATTCGCGGCCTCGGCTATTTGCATTCGCTCGGCGACCTTGAAACCGTTCCCGTAGCAACCAAGAACGGCACGCCCGTGCTCGTCCGGGATTTGGGAACCGTTACGTTCGGACCGGACATTCGTGAAGGTGTTGCCGAGTGGCAAGGCGAAGGCGAAACCGTTGGTGGGATCGTCGTGATGCGAGATGGAATGAACGCACTGGCCGTTATTGATGGCGTCAAGAAAAAACTCGCTGAGGTCAAACCATCGTTGCCTCCAGGCGTCGAGGTAGTCTCCGGTTATGACCGCTCCGGATTGATTCACGCCTCTATCCAAACGCTGCAACGCGACTTGCTCGAAGAGGCCGCCATCGTCAGCGTCGTGATCATCATTTTCTTGTTCCACTTCCGTTCGGCGCTGATTCCGATTCTGACCCTGCCTATCGCCGTGCTCGCAGCCTTCATCCCGATGTACTACCTCCATGTCACCTCGAACATCATGTCGCTCGGGGGGTTGGCGCTGGCGATTGGCGTCCTCGTGGACGCCGCTATCGTTATGGTCGAAAACGGATACCGGCAGCTTTCGGAGCACCAATCCTCTCAATCTGGGCCACTTCCTGAGCCGCAGCGACGGAAAATCCTGCTGGATTCGGCGAAACAAGTAGGTCCCGCTATTTTCTTTTCGCTGGTAATCATCGTGGTTTCTTTCCTGCCGGTCTTTTTACTGGATGCCCAGGAAGGACGCATGTTTCGTCCCCTGGCGTGGACGAAAACGCTGGCCGTGGGTTTCTCCTCCGTCTTGGCGATCACGCTCGTGCCAGTGCTCATGATCCTATTCATCCGTGGACGTCTGATTCCTGAATCGCGGAATCCCATTTCAAGAATCACCCAGGCGGTCTATCTGCCGATCCTGCGTCTGTGCTTGCGGTTCCGCAAAACTACCTTGCTGCTCAATTTGGTTTTTCTGGTCGTCACACTTCCGCTCGCACTTCAGATTGGAAGTCAATTCATGCCTCCGCTCTTTGAAGGTTCGGCGCTCTACATGCCGACAGCCTTGCCCGGAATCTCCATCGGGCAGGCGTCCCAATTACTCCAAGAACAGGATCGAATCATTCGTACATTCCCGGAAGTCGAGACCGTCTTCGGTTCCATCGGGCGATCCGACAGCGCGACTGACAATGCTCCCCTCGATATGTATGACACGACGCTCATGCTCAAGCCACGCGGTCAATGGCGGCCGGGAATGACGTACGAAAAGCTCATTCAGGAAATGGACGCGAAACTCCAGTTTCCTGGTTTGTCCAACACTTGGACCATGCCGGTCGAAAGTCGCCTCGATATGGAACTAACTGGTATCAAGACGCCTCTCGGATTGAAGATTCAGGGGCCGAATCTGGAGGGCATCCAGCAAGTTGGCGCGCAGGTACAGCAGATCCTCTCGGCGATTCCGGAGATGCGGTCCATCTTCGCGGAACGCGTTTCGCAAGGATTTTATCTCAACGTCGAAGTGAATCGTGCAGAAGCGGCTCGCTACGGTCTGACTATCGCGGACGTGCAACAGGCGGTAACTTCGGGAATCGGCGGCGAAATAGTCGCCGAGAATGTCGAGGGCCGCGAACGCTATCCGGTGAATGTCCGGTACAGCCGCGACTTCAGGGATAACGTCGAAGAATTACGGCGCGTCCTGATTGGCACGCCCTCGGGTGCGCAAATTCCAGTTTCCGATGTCGCGAAAATCTCTTTCTCCCGGGGACCCTCCATGATCCGCGATGAAGACGGCGCGCTGACCGGCTACGTGTACATCGATCTGAACACGAAAGACTACGGCGGCTTCGTCACACGAGCGACGAATTTGCTCAAGCAAAAACTCAACTTGGCTCCCGGCTTTACTTATAAATGGTCAGGCGAATACGAATTTGAGTTGCGGGCAAAGGAACGGCTGCAGGTAATTCTGCCCATTGTCTTTTTTATCATTTTCCTGCTGCTCTACACCGTGTTTCACTCCATCACCGAGGCGGCTGTCCTCATTTTCCCGACGATCTATGCATTGACAGGCGGCCTGATTCTGCAGAAGCTGCTCGGATACAACTTCAGCGTAGCGGTCTGGGTCGGCTACATCGCACTGTTCGGCATTGCCGTCGAGACCGGTGTCGTCATGGTTGTGTACCTCCACGAAGCATTGGATCACCGCCTCAAGTCCGGAGTTCCTCTGCGTCACGAAGACATCGAAGCAGCGGTGATCGACGGGGCCGTCCACCGCCTGAGGCCAAAGTTAATGACCGTGTGCGTGGTGCTTGCCAGCCTTATTCCGATTCTCTGGGAAACCGGCGTCGGAGCCGACGTGATGAAACCTATTGCCGCTCCTCTCGTGGGCGGCATGCTCACATCCACGATCCACGTTCTGATTTTGGTGCCGGTGTTCTTTGCCCTTATGAAGGAACGCGCACTTCGCCACGGCACCTTGCAGCCGAAAAAATCGGAGACCGTTTAAGCACCTGCTCACGAGGCAGGCGATCCACATAGGGCAGTGGGCTTTCGACCCACGACCTATAGACGGACAAATCGATGAGGTCGCCGCGCAATCTGCTCCTCGGAGCACTCCGAGATACGTTCAAATCCTTTCATTTCGGCGCATTTTCGGACATCCCTGCTACGGCGGATCCTAAGTTATGGTGTTGCCGATCTCGTGGTGGCCGGTCTCCGCTTCATTCGGGCGCCACCGGCAACAGTTCGCCAAATTCGAAATACCCTCGAGCCCCCAGCCTGTGAATTACGTCTGCGGCTGCAGTCCTGGCAAAGTCGTCGGCCGAGTTCATCGCCTCTCCCAGTATTTTGCGGGCGGACTCCCGCCAACCGAGAACACCCCATCCTTCTTTGTCCCCCGCCACCATCATGCCTAAGCACTCGACCGACGTCCTCGGCAGGGACGCGCTGAGTTCCGCCAGTCTTTCAACCACTAAGTGGTCCGGCTCTGCCTTCTTGGTAATTCGGAGCGCTTCCGCAAGTTGTCCAACCGCCCATGCATCATCAAATTTCTTGGAAGCGAACCACCAACCAAACCGCGCCAGCTCCTCGACGTAGGATGTCCCAGCGCCAGCGGCACGTGCTGCGTCCAATCGAGAGGCCCAGAGTTCTCGCAGTCTCTCGATGATTTCTGGAGCCACCGCGCCAGTGTCATTCCGCAAGCTCCTGCCGACGAATTCCATGGCATACCCTCGAAGCTTGTCCGGAGCTTTCCGGTAAAAATCGTGCAAGAGCGCGTCATGGATCGGTAGCTTTCCGCGCCAGTACATCGTCATCAGATGCGCGGCAAGCCGTTCGTCCGGGTGACCGAGATGGGAACCGACATGAGCGTGTTTTCCGATCTGATCCATTTCGTGGAGGTATTCGGCTCTAAGAAGCTCGAAGACATCGTTGTAGGCATCGCAATGAACGATATACGCGGTCCATGCCGAGTCACGCAGAGCGCGCAGGTTCTCCGCATCTGGGAAGATGTTCGCCAAGTTGGCTTCCACCCACGCCCGATCAACGAGATGAAGCCATGGCAACCATCGGCCGTACACCGACCGGATCGCGAGCGAGGGATCGATTTTCGGGTCAAGGTGATCGGCGATCACTTGCCTCGCCTCGGGCATTTCGTCGAAACCTAGCCTCAATCGCTTTGCCCCGTTTTCGCCGGACTCGATCTTGCCGCGAACCCAAAGAGCGTAGCGAACGACGTCGCTCATCACTTCGCCGCGTGTGCTATTGATCGCGAGCGACCCTGGGTCGGCGTTCTCCCCTCTGAGGTAGTGCACTTCGTCCTTCGGCGTTGGATCGGAATCCTTCGCCAGGAGTTCGATCACTAGCCATACCTCCCCTCGAAGCGCAAACGGTATGGTGTCGGACTCGAATCCAGCCGCCAGCAGCCTCGCAATGGTGCTTCGCGTCCAACCCCAGTCGGGGTCTCGATCCGTCAGGCCGCCTTTCCGGCCTGGCATCTCTTTCGGTTGCTCGGAGACCCATCGGGCAAGTCCAAGCACTTCGTTCCAATCAAAGGGGACCTTTTGCTTTGCCTGCGCCGTCAGCGCTTGCAAAAATTCCCTGACGTACGTTGGATCCAAGACGCTGAACTCCCGCGCTTGAGCGGCAAAGGGCTCAGGGTTCGCGGCGACAGCGCCCCCGAGTTCCCGAGCGAGGCCGGCAATCGTATCGCCCAGGAACTCACCGGACGGCCGCCAAGACTGCAAATACGTGATGACTTCGGCCACCGCCATCTTCCCAAGATCTTCGCTCTTCTTTGGGCTACCCGGTGCAAATGCACCTCCCGTCGCTCGTCGCCCTTCTGTCAAGTCCTCCGCGTGGCCTTCCCTGCCAACGAGCTGCTCGTAGTACGTCTTCCACTTTTCGGGCAGTTGCAAACTGAATGTCGCGAGGCGATCACGCTGCCACCGCTCCTTGTACCTCTGGGCGTCCTCGTCCGTGACTGGCTGTCCAGTAAACGCGCCCCAGCGCTCCTTATAGAGTTCGAGGTCGGGACCGAGGTCGATCCAATGCAAAATGTTATCTTGGTCTGCTTCTCCGAGCCGGCCGAACCACTCGCTTGCCAACAGATTGTACTCGCGGCGGATTCCCGCGTAGTCGAACTTCCCGGGGTCCCGAAGCCGCTCCGCAACCAAGCCCGGCGCGCGATCCGCAAAAGCACGCAACACATGCAACGCAATCCGATGGAAAACTTGCCAGCGCCTTTTTTCCAGAGCCTGAACGACTTGCCCGACGCTCGCCAGATCGTGTGTCACCAACTCGAGTGCTGCATCGCGAACCGCAGACACAAGCGCCCCGGTGACCTCACGTGACGAACCCGCGTCGTAGTCAATCGCCGGCCTCCAGATTGAGGAGTAATCTTCGGACTCCTGACCGTCCTGGTCTTTCGTGCTGAGTTGCAAGGCCCTGTCGAGAATGTCGCCGAGAAGCTCCAGTGCGCGCATTCCCGTCGCACGAACAAGATCAGGTACCTCCTTGCGAACGATTTCCTGGTAGTGCCAAGAATCGAAGCGCGCACGCGGCTCAGGTACGAGGATAGGCTTCGGATCGGGCTGCAGCTCGAGGAGCGCACCCAGCAGATCGAGCGCCGCATCACCCTCACCGCCGAGCGCAAGACCGTTGACCAAAGCCCCCAATTTTTGCGGCAGCATCAACTGATAGGGAAACTTGATCCACTCTTTCGCCTGAGCGACCAGTTTGGCCGCAGACGCGGAAGGCATGGCCAGCGCTGCGTCCGCCAGATCCGTGTGAACATGCACGTTTTCCGTTTGCGGAATCGCGAGAGCGATTTCGAGCACCGTTTCGGGGGCGTATTTCGCCATTCGCGCCAGGTAGCGAGATTCTGGCCACGGTGGAAAGGCAATCGTCCCCCGGGACTCATCGTGAATCGGCTGCGGTGGTGCGCCAAAAAAGCCTTTCGCCTTGAGCGGACGAAGCCATTCCGGATTGTCCAAGCGATCGAAAAAATAGCGATTGTATTCACCGTGCCCGAGCTGAGCCACGGCCTTTTCAATCCGCTCAGGAGTTGGCGTCTTCCAAGATTTCATCGAGTTCCTTCGTGGTGGCGAAGAAAGTAGAAAATCCCCGCACAATACCCAGCAGCGTCAATTCGAAAAGTCCGAACTTTTTCCTCAGTTCCGCGAGATCCAAATCTTTGTCCGTCATGCCCGAGTCATGCGTCTTCTTCATAAACCACTGCGTGATTTCAAGCCACTGCACCGCTACCGGCCTGAGGGTGTCTTTGAATTTCTGGTTCTCCGGAAGCACTCCTTCAAAGAGCCGGATAGCGGCATCCATGGGTCGTTCTCGGGCAGCTTCGTGCTCGGCCACTAAGCTGGCCACCATGACTACAACCTCCCGGGGCAAGGGGGCCTCCTCCGCGATGGCAGCCCCCGGCGAATCACCCATTTTCGATCCCGGGAATGCGCCGTCTGTAGCGAACCCGGCTTTTTTCCAGACTACAACAAGAGCATCAAAACGTGTTTTGTAATCGAGATAGCCGCCGGATTTAGTCCCCGATGTAATATCCGGAAGACGATTCCGAATTTCTCGAACCCCATGAGCCACGAACCGCGTATACCCGGGTATCGGCGCATCAAAAAGAAGCAACACCGCTCCCTCGTATAACTCCGCCAGGGACGGCGCATCGCGCCGGAGCCATGTTCGAAGCTCACGGCGACTGGCGGTCCAGCACGCCTTCTCCGCGTCCGTTTCCGGTGCAGAGTTGACGGGCAACTTCGCTTCGCTTGGCTCCACGATAAGTCCGATCTTATAGGACCTAATTTCAGACAGGCAAGTGCGCTTCACCCCGCCCACCGAACATAGCCACCGGAACAAGCAGCCCAACAAACAGGACCACAGGGAAGGAAAATAAACAAACGCTGAGGCTGGCAACTTTCACGAAATCAGGCGGCGCGGCTCCTCATGCCAGCTTCCGCTCCTCAAGCGCAGCAATGAGTTGGTCTTTACTGTCTAACCGATCTTGGTGAAAAACCAAATTATGGAAACACGTCCAGGCGTTCAGCATAAAAGTCGACAGGATGTCCAGGTCGCTTACGGAATGCCCATGGTGCACGAAGGCAGACCGCAGCCGGTACGCTTCCGCGACATTGGCGATGATCGCCTTCCGACTCTCGATATCCTTCCCTATCAGAAAGGCCATTCGCTCGCCCAGGCTCTTCATGATCGGTTCGGTGTCATTTCGCAACAGAATGGATTCCAGGGCGACCAGGATGTAGACGAGCTTATCGGAAGGTTCGACCGCAACCGAGTTCCGCGAATAGAGGAGCAAGGCATCGCACAGCGTCTCTTGGTACGCCGTTCGGTTCCCTGGCAGTAACAACCGACTCAACTGCTCCAGCAATCCAGGAAACTGTTCGAGCACGGAGTTCGCAAGCAGCCATCCCGGCTGTCTTCCATCCAAAACCCCGCGCTCGTAGTTCACGACCGACCCGCCCTCCACAAAGAGTTCCGCTGTTTGGACAATGTTTTCGCTCCCGAGAAGGACGCAGTAGGAGCGCAGTTTGGGCGTCCAATTCGTAGGCGAAAAGAAACGCAGAAATGCCGCCACCCTTTCTGCCTGCAATCGCGCAACGTCCACCCCTTTCCCTTTCTCCGCTCGCACGGTTACGCACGCCGCCGCGCAGCCCTGCAGGCGCGATCGTGTCCGTGAGAAATGTTCTCGGATAAATACTTCGTCTGCTGGCTCTCGCACGACCACTTTCGCCTGCCAAGCATCCATCATTTCTCCCGTAATTGTTCGAACTGCAATGCCCCCCACAGAAAGCGGCCTTTCAACGTAGAACTGGTGAATGGGTATCCAGATTTCGTAGTCTCTGATTTTTCCTCCTGCATCCTGCAGCAGGAATGCCGACAACGACGCTCCGCTCGGCTTCGCGTGCTGACAAACCACCCAATCAAAAATCACGTCGCGAACAAATTCCAACGTTGTGCTGTCGCGGAACGCGCCGTTTGTCTGGATCTGCTCTGCAAGTTTCATCAACGCTTTGTATCCATCGTCGATCAGCCCGAACTTTCCTTTCCCCCGTTCAAAAAGTCGCCCCACTTCCTCCTCGATTCCATTGACAATCGAGCGCGTGACGCGAACTTCGGCGATGTCCTCTTCAGGGATGTTCGCCATGGGATATCGATCAGGACGAAAGTCGGACCTCGGCGATTCGTCCGCATCGCAGGCGACGACTCGGTTTAGAAGCTCGTTCCCAAGTTCGTCAAATCGTTTGGCTGCCTTCGGATGAAGCTCTATCTCCATGGAGTCTTGCCCTCCGCGCATTCGTTCGCGTTCCGTATTCTAACGTAGCGCATACCAATACCTCTGATGTGCGGACGCAATCGGCCAAACTTAAGCTTGACCAGGGCTGGTAGAACGAGGCAATGCGGCGCGGGCTCATTAAGGGGAAACAGATTGACTCACTGCCACCCAGGGTCGTGGGGTGCTTGTCCACTTCTCTAAGCAGCTCGCGTCCTAATTGGCTTAGCCTGTTTGCCTTCCCAAGATCTTCCCGACAAAGCCTTGCACGATTTCGAACCCTGCCGACAGCCTTATATCGAGATCACATTCCCGGGCTAGCGCTTGGAACACCGGTTCCCACTCGGAGGGCGGAGGCCCGAGCTTTCGAGGAACGGGATGTGTCGCCCTTTTCGCAAACGTCGCTTTTATTGCGGCCGCAAGCCTCTGATTGTCGAGTTTTTCGTGTCGAATCAGAAGCAGCATATCGATCAGATCTTTCGTTCTGGTGTTCACGCGATCCTCGCGCGGCAGTGAGTACGCGTGCAGTTTCTCTGCAAACTGCTGTTCCCGCGAAATGATGGGAAACGAAGGCGGAGCGATTCCGCCAAACCCGAGCCAATCTCGTCCCTCGACCACCTCAACAGGCTCCATCACTTCGTCGCCGATCCCAACGTCGACGTGAAAGCGTGCGAACACACGTCCGTCCATCCGAGCTTCGACAGGATAGCGACTGCCACCTTCGGGCGCTCCATCCAACTCTTCACGCGCTTCTCCCACAAGGAGCTCAAAGTAATCTTTGAGTTGGATCGAGGCTGCGTCTTGCAGCATTACCCGCACTTGCTTCCCCCGCTCATCGGGGGTTTTAGCCAGTCGAGTCCCGTCGTGCAGGGTCAAATCGATATCCTTCGTGGTTCGCGCGGAGCGAATCCGCAGCTCCATCGCATAACCTCCCTTCAGGATCCACGGATACGTTCCCTTTGGCCCCTTCGGAAACAATCTCGCCAGAAAGCGATCAAAGGCGACTTGCCTACGCAGGCGCTGCAAGTCCGTCCGTTCCACCTGCGCCCGCGTCTGCAGTCTGGTTTCTAGAGCCGTGCGAAATGCGCCGGCCGTTTTGTATTGTTTTACTTCATCCATTAGCGGTGTTGTCCGGCAAGCTCTCGAAATGAGTCTCGGAGTCTATCGTGTGGCAGTGAGTCAATCTGTTTCCCGGTGATGAGCCCGCGCCGCATTGCCTCGTCGATAGCTTGCCGGATGAGATTTCGGTCTACATGGCCGGTCTGGAGCAGATCCAGAACCGTGCGCAGTGGGCGTGTAACTCGTACACCCTGCATTTGTTCGATATCGCTTTCGCTGAGATCAGCCCGGTGAAGAACCAGAATTTCCGGGATTCGGCTGTTGCGTCGGAAATGTCTGGGGACTGTCATGTGCAGCTTCGAGGGCATGATATCGGAGAGTTCGTGAAGACTGAGAGCCGTGTCGTGGCTGTATGTGCCTTCCAGAACTTCTTGACGATTCTGCGACCAGAGATACCAAAGCATCAGATCAGGGCGCTCTGCCGTGTGAAAATCGGCCAGTCGATAAATACCACGATGCTCCCGGATCCAGTTTCCAACTTTCACGTGGTAGGCATGGGTCTTTTCGGCGAATCCTGCTCGCGTGGCTTGCTTGGTGGTGAAGAACCCCTGTTGAGATTGCGCTATTCCGTAGAGCCGTCTTGCGGCTTCTTTGTATGGTCCCGCCATGGCACAATCCCCTTACTTTCTTGGGGAATTATGCATTATGCCCTGGCACTAGGCAATAGCCAATCCTGTCGTGCTAACCTCATGAAAACCCAGGAGATCCGCCACATTTCTCTCCTCTGCTAAGCCGTGCTCTGACAGATCCCAGCGAGGAAAAGAGTGGGTTGCGGCACAGAGCACCCAACGAATTAAAGCGAGAAAGGAGTTAGCGTCCACGCCCGGGCTTCTCGTGTCGCTTTGCCGAGTGCAAATCCTTGCCAAACACCTTAGCGGCCCAGTCCGGTATCGTCTGTGCGGTTTTACTCAATTTGCCACCGATGAAATGCGCCACTACGCGGAAGCCGCGTCGATGCGCTGTGTTGTCGTACACGAGCAATTCATCAGCAAGTTTGGGAACTTCGGAAAGACTCTTCGTTGATTCTCGATAGGAGTCAATCACGCTGGACACAGGCACGGCTTGCCCACCTCGACTCATGCGCACCAACACCCGGCCCACATTCAAATTTGCGTCTTCCGTAGAGATAAAAAGAACTTTCGTCGAATACCCTGCTGCTTTGGCCTGGTCAAGTAGCTGTGTGTCCACACGAATGTCTTCGACGGCAAAAGAACGTCGCTCATCAAGAAACGGTTGTTGCTGGTGCCTCAAGGCGGGAACAAGGGTTGGGAAAGGCTCTTTCAAGTAGGCTTCGTAGAAAGTTGTCTTACCGGCGCCTACCGGTCCTGCGATTATGAACAATGCTGGTTTTTGCTGGCTCAGGTTGTGATTTCCTCGTGTGCAATACTGCGCGAACCCTTCCGGCGCGCGGGCTCAAAGTTTCTCTCTAATTCCTCCACGGGGGTTCGCTCTCCGTCAGGCGTTACCTTCACTGTCGCTTTCAGATTGCGGTCGTATTCGTAATATGTTCCATCGGGTTCTTCCGCATCGGGAACTGATTGCAATGCCGAAAGCCCCGAGAGCATCCGATGAAGCTCCCGGCGCTCCGACTCCGACATGGTGTCGTACGAATGCATGGACAGCCCGCGTACCTTGGTTGATCTTTTGAGTTTGCCTTCTCCACCCTTCGAGTAAAAAGCCAGAAGAGCGCTATTCACGAGCTGATTCATCGAACAATTCCGCTTCTTGGCGACTTGATGAAGGCGCTTGCGAAGTCGTCGCAAGATGACGACCTGCGTTTCTCTCCCGGTTTGTTTTTGTCTGGACTGAAGCTTCACAAGCTCAACAGTATTAAGATCGACCGCCAGAAGCGCATCGTTGATCGAAGTCGACAGTTCTCCCATGTATCTCGGTTTGTCACGCAGGAGTTTGTCGAGGGCACTTAAAAGCCGGACATTGTAGACTCCGAAATGAACGCTTCGCCGCTTGGGCACGATTCCCTACTGTCTTCAGGATGGGTTGCCGCAACTGAAAATACGTCGCAGCCCTTACATACAGATATATACACCACCCTCGCCGCTCGTTCAAGCCGCCCCATCGATTTCGCATGCGTGTACGCATGTCGAATCGTGATCTGCCCAGACTGCCCGCCTTGATGCAAAATGCATTAGGAAGCCCAGGGACAGGCGTAAAATCAGAGAGTTCCCCGCTTAGTCCCGAATCAAGTTTTGGCCTCACAGGGTAACTCGCGACGCGGAAGTTCACCCAAGCGGGACCGTCGATTAGAATGATTTGGCCACCACCACGGCTTTGTGAGGTGAGGTCCATGTCTGAAACCCGACAGGGAAATACTCAGGCCATCAGCGATGCGATCAATCTTGCGGCGAATGATGAAAAATTGACTAAGGAGCGCGGGGAACTGGCACACTTTACCTCCAAGTCATTTTTGTCTGTTGGCACTGAGCTCCATGTTCTTGGCCATGTAGTTGGTTCCGATAGGATTGGTGGTGTCTCGCCATTCGGGCACGGCAGTGATGAGACGGTTGCCATTTCCGTATTGCTTCGAATCGCAAGTCAACTCGTGTCGGCAAGTGCAGATCTGTTTGAAGACGGCCGCAAGTATGCCGCAGCGGCACTTCTTCGGCAGATGGTTGAGATTGAATATCTTGCCTGGGCCATGGAAACGCGAGATCGCGACGGCGAGCGCTGGCTTCGAATTGACCGGCAGGGTAGGGAGACATTTTTCACTCCACGCAAGCTCCGAAGCGCCGCTGCCGGAAAGTTCCGCGGAAAAGATTATGGGTACCATTGCGAACTGGGTGGACATCCAGTTCCGGGAGCGAGCGTCTTGCTGGGCGACGATTCAGTCATCTCGCAGCTTCTGCTGGCTGACCTTCTTGGACACGCAGGCCGCATCTGGGACCATCTCATTGGGTGGTCACGGAGAAATTCGAACGGCGAGCCAATCCTTAGGCATGGCCTAGAGATGTCTGAGAGATTCGGTGCGTGGAAGTCAAACGACCCCCTCGCCGCCATACCACCTCCACCGTAGCTTGAGTAGATTAGTCCTGCCGTATATCGAGAAATTTATCCGCCGGCACCATTTCGATGATTCTGGCCGGATCACGGGTACTCGAAACTTAGCAATGGACAGATCCCAATCTCCGGAAATATTTCGCCAGGACCGCGGGGATCAAGCTCTTTCCAACCCCGCCCTTGCCTTACAGCAAGATGTTGCACCGCTTCCGTTACCGCTTGTTTTTGTCATTCGGGTCTTCCTTCCCATGCACTGACGTGTTCACATTCCGTGTACCCCGCCAATGAAAACCGGGCCTGTTTTCTGGTTCTAGTCGTCTTAGATTCGCGAGCGGGTCCCGTTCTTCAACTGTTTCCACCTTTGTTTCATGCAGCCTTTGCGCCTCAGGAGGTTTATCCCGTTTTCCCCAGCCGCCGTTAGCGGTCGGTTTTCTTCTCGCGCGCCATACAACCATGTAGAAGGTGTGGTAGCTCACCTGCAGGCCTTCGGTTACAAGCGCTTCCCAAATATCTTTGAGATTCTGCCCTGAGGTCAGCGCCGCTTCTATTCCTGGCAGAAGAGAGCGAATCAGAGCAACTCTTCTCTTCGGGGGAGCAGCCGCTAGTTTTTCCAAGCAGCCGCGGTAGTCCTTTTGCATTGACACGATTTGCATACCTGCTGTACATATAGCACCATGAAATGGTGGTGTAAAGCGCAGAAAGTTCCAAGAGTTCACAGGAATCGGCATATGTCAGCACTTTCCAACGTTTGTTCACGGCGAATCACTCTTCTTCACGCCGTTCCACAGTTGTTATCCCGATTTCGCATTCTTTAACACAATAGGGGCAGCGTGCATGAAATGCAGGCGGGTCGGCGGCGGAAAACGTGGGTATTGGAACATAAAGGGATGTGGCCACTTCGTGTTGTTTTTCTTCGTTAACCGCTTATCTTTCAGACTCTTTGCAGAGGGCCGTTTTGGGCACATTGTGGCACCACTTTGGTACCACTCCAGAAAGGTGATTTTTCATGGCTAGAAAAGCGATTTCGCGCAACTTTCGATACACTTCCGCAGAACTACGGGAAAAAGTTCGCATAGCTGTCAAAGAACGTGGCTTCCGTTCCGAGCAAGCGTTCCTGATCGCCGCTTGTGAGCACGAACTTCGGCAGGGCGATAACACCGAAGCCGTAACGCAGTTTGAGGCTCGCGTGGCGGCCACGCTTACGAACATGGCGCAGCAGGGGCAGGGGCTTCACACGCTTGCGCAGGCGCAGGTCGCCCTAACGGACGTGCTCCTGAAGTACGTGATTACGTGTGTCGTGGAACCCCCAGAAGATGCGCTGCCAGCGGCGCGCGTTCGCGCCAGGTTGCGCTATGACAAGCTGATACGCGCCGCTGCGAAAGAGATATCGAATAAAAACAGGGACACTCTCAAGGCGATGGTAGCCGATGAATGACGCACCGCCAGGTCGAGTAATACGGACGTGCCTAAAAAACACTTTTCATGGTGCTATATGTATAGTATGCTGAAGCGCACAAGTCTTCTGTCTATTTCGCGCATCGGAAAAACGCTGAGGTAAGCCCAGGCCGAATTGGCGGGGAAAAGACCAAGTCCTGAGAGAACTGAAAACCGTAGCGATCGAACAGAACTGAAATCAAAGGCGCGCGCTATGACTCGAGAGACAATTCTTCAGATCGATCGACACAATTCCACGCCATCCGATGATCGTCCTCTATCCGTAAAGGAGGCGTCCAGATATCTTGGCGTCAGCGCGCAAACTGTGTATCTTTGGGTCGAGCGGAAGCAGATTCCCCATCTCCGCGTAATGGGTCGCAATATCCGGTTTCTCAAATCGGATCTCGAAACATTCCGCGCGTCGTTCAGACAGGAGATGGAGAATGCCTAGAGCACTAAAATACGACGGGGTTGTCTACCGGCGGAATGGAACCGCTATTTGGTGGATTCGCTACCGGGACAGAAACGGGAATGCCCGACGAGAATCGAGCCAGTCCGCTGATTGGCATGAGGCCCAGAAAAAGTTACGCGACAGGCTTCAAGCCAGAGACGACAACGTCCTAGAAGTCACACGTAAAGGCGAAACCTTGGCATACGGACAATGGGCGGATTTTTTCCTGGAGAACTATTCCAGACCACCCGTACGCGCGGAGAAGACTCACGCAACGAACGGCCGCTGTGTGAAGCACCTCAAGTCGGCATTCGCAAATTGCAGACTTGTGGACCTCACAGCGGATGCGATTGAACTCTATTTGCGTGACCGGCTCCGCCAACGTGTCCGAATCAAGAGCCAGCGCGGTTACCGGGAAACGAACCTCCTAAAGCCTACAACCGTCCATCAGGAGTTCCGAGTCCTGCGGCGTATGCTCAATATCGCCGTTCGGAAAAGACTCTTGGCGGCCAATCCGTGTTCGGGAGTGGAGTTCCCAGTTGCCGTGAAGGGCATGTTTCGTCCTCACTACGTTCCATGGTCCGAACAGCAGCGTATCGAATCCCATGCTCCGGAATATCTTGCCAATATTGTGCGGATCATTACGGAGACTGGCCTCCGAATCTACAAAGAACTCACGCCCATGAGAAAAGACAATGTGGATTTGGCCAACGCTGTTGTTTGGATACCCGATTCTAAAACCCCAAACGGAATCGCTGAGGTTCCACTGACCCCTTTGGCCGTTCAGGCTTTCCAACGCCAGTTTGCCATTTCTGGCGATGGTCCGTTCCTCTTTCCCAGTGACCTCAATCCGTCGGGGCACCACAAGAACCTACGGAAGGCTTGGGAGAGAACGCTGTCTAGAGCCAAAGTAACGTACTTTCGCATCTACGATCTCCGTTCGACCTACGCGACCAGGTTGAGCGCGGGTGGAGTAGCCGACGAATGGGTCACACAGATGCTTCGTCAGGGAGATGCGCAAGTCTTTAAGAAGTATTCGCAAATGAAACTCCAGATGAAGCGCGAAGCTCTGGAGAAAATCAATCGTCAAGCCAACGAGATGCAGGTGTTGGGCGCACCGGCGTTATGCACAGCCCTTATTCAATAGCCTCATTCGTGCACAGTTCGTGCACAGTCGAGGGCGAAAATGATGGTTCGGATTAGGAGTAAGGTTGGAAAGTGCTTTAGAATGAGTAAAGCACTGCATGTCGGGGCGTAGCGCAGCCTGGTAGCGCGCCTGCCTTGGGCGCAGGAGGTCCCGAGTTCAAATCTCGGCGCCCCGACCAAAACATCCCGCGTGTTTTCTGTAGTTTATCGAAAGCTGACTTCACCTAAAACTGCCCTGTGGAATTCCCGCAGGCAGGAGGTCTCGATTCACAAGTTGTTTAATTCCAAAGAGTTCGCCACATGACAAATTTTCAGAAACACACGGAGGCAGGAGTGCTATTCAGAAACCATTGAGCGGACGCAAGTTAATCGCTCGCGATCTGGCAAGTATGGGGAAAATTCAGGGGACCCTGCGCATTTCTCGTTCTCATTGATCTTAGGAAATGCAAATCATCACTTGAGCCCGAGCACCGCCTGGCCGAGGTGATAGGAGAGATGGTTGGTGCGGCTCAGTAGGATGGCGAAGCGATTGCGCGAAGCATCTTTCGCGAAATCTTCTTCGGATACGGCCGTGTGCCGTTGGAGCCAGTCGGACCACGACATTTTCTCAAACCCCTTCGACAATTCACCGTTTACGGTTTTCCATGCCTGGCGAACCTGTTCGTGCGACGGAATGGCGGCTTGGGACTTGTCGGGAGTGGAGATGAAGGCAGCATCAAACTCGGGATGAAGGCGCTCTCCGAAACCTAATAGCGGCAACATTGCGTCATGGATCGCCGTGAGATGTCCCCACAAGTAAAACAGCCTGTTTCTGCCCGGCGCTATTTCCCGCAGGACCTCCTCGGACGAGAGCCCTCCAAAAAGCTTGTCCGCCCGCTCGATTTGCGCCTTCCACACCTTCAGCGCGAGAGCCACATAAGAGCCTTCGTTTGCCATAGCTTCATTTCCTCAAAATTGCGGCAGGTTCGCCGCGTTGAAACTCAAGTCATCGGAGGTTAGAGGCCCCCCGTTCTGCTGCTCGTCATAGTGATGCTCGTACACTACCCGCGACCCGTTCCATTTCCGAAGGGCCCGCCAAGTCACAGTGCAGGTCCTGCGGGACACTCCGACCAAGTCGAGCGTCCACGCGGAATGCGTCTCGTCTGCAACATCTCCAGGAATCGCGGTCTGTCGAATGGAAATCGATAAACCACCAACTTCGGCCATTACGTGAAGCGGAACCAAGAAGTTGGCCAAAAGTGAGCGCACTCTGTCTTTTCCACGAATCGGTTCTTCCCCGGTTTCGCTGCTTACCTCGATATCGTCGGCGTAAGAGGCGTCGAAGATCTCAAGATACTCTTCGAAGCTCTCGCTGATCTCAGCCCGGACGATCGCCGAGTTCAGGGCGCGTTCCCGAGTCCGAGAACTTGTGTATAGATCGCAATCACAATAATCGCCGGCGACGAAGCTATGTTCCTTGGTCATTGCCCTGTCCATAGTTGGTTTTTGTTTCTACCCTTCCAGCTCCCTCATTTCACCGCAGCGATGGACGGGTTGCTGTGTACGTCCCACCCGCCGCCAAGCGCGCGGAAGGTCCGCACGGCGGCGCGGGCCGCATCCGCTCGGGTGCTCTCCACATCGTTCCGTGCAACGAGAAGTTGACTATCCGCATTAAGAACGTCGGTCAGCGGAATTGCGCCGGCCTTGTAGGCCCGTTCCGAAAGATCGCGAGCCCGCGTAAGAGACGCGACCTCACCTTGCAACTCCTCGAGGCGCACCTGTGTTTGCACAAGCTCCATCAAGGCGTTCTCTACATCTTCGGTGGCTCTCAAGGCGGCTTGCCGATACCCGGCAAGTGCTTCGGCATAGGCGCCGCGCGACTGCGCGACCTCAGCTGCGACCCTTCCAAAATCGAAAAGCCGCCACCGCAGCGCTCCCGTCCCAATGGGCTGAAACGCCTTCCCGTTAAAAAGAGTGCCCCCGTTGGTGCTGTCGAAACCAAGCGCGCCGGAAAGCGAGATCTTCGGGTAGTAGTCCGAGATCGCAACTCCTATTCGTTCGTTCGACGCGGCAAGCCGGCGCTCGGCTGCAATGATGTCGGGGCGGCGGCGCAGGACATCCAGAGGTTGCTCGGCACCAGTGATTGCGGGGATTCCGGGAATTGCGCCTGGTTTGGAAAGCTCTTCGGCGTATGTTCCTGGCTGAGCGCCCATGAGGACGTCGAGACGGTTCAGCTGGGCTTCAAGGGCCACACGCAAGGAGGGCACTGTTGACTTAGCCTGTTTGAGAAGCGCTTCCGCTTGGGCAACCTCTCGGTCATCTGCAACTCCCACTCGCCGACGCACTTCAACCAACTCCAAAAGATGTGAATCGGTATCGATGAGTTGCTGTGCCACCTTAAGCCGTGCCTGAAACTCCCTGACCTGAAGGTAGGCATCCGCCGCCTCGGCGGCGACGGTGATTCGAGTTCCAACCTGGTCGGCCTGTGCAGCTTGGAATTCATCAGCAGCTGCAGCTTTGCCGCGGCGCAGCCCTCCGGAAAGATCGATTTCCCAACTCGCCGCAGCTCCAACTGTGTACTCACGTTGATCGCGGCTGTAACCGGGAAAAGTATTCGCTACAGAACCCAGTGGGCTCACGACGCTCTGGTGCAGTGCCGTGCCCGTCGCCTCCAAATCAGCCGTCGGCAGAAGTTGCACGCCCGCCGCAGCCGCTGCCGCTCGCGCCTGGCGGACACGCGCAAACGCACCGGCAAGATCAAGATTCTGGTCCAGGGCGCGCTGCACGACAGTCACAAGCATCGGGTCGTTAAAGCCCGTCCACCAAGTTTCGAGAGGTGGTGGCGAAAATTCCGGCTTCGTCGCACTGGCCCCGGCGAGATTGTGAAATGGAGCGAGATTGGTGGTTGGCTTCACATAACGTGGACCCACGGCACAACCACCCGCAAAAAGGCTGAGGGCAAGAACAATCGCCGCCGTCGCTTTGAGCGCGGCTTGCCTCGATTCGCGTTCCTTACGGTTAAGGCTGAAATTGCGGACGAAAGTGTAAAACGCTGGCGTGAACAGAAGACCGAAGCAGGTCACTCCCAACATCCCGAACAGCACAGCCGTACCCAGTGACCGGCGCATTTCTGCGCCTGCTCCCGTCGCGACTGCCAGCGGGGCAACCCCCAGGATGAACGCAAAGGACGTCATCAAGATCGGGCGCAGGCGCGTGCGCGCGGCATGCACAGCTGCCTCTCCGGCGGCTGCGCCCTCTTCTTCCTTCTGGCGTGCGAATTCGACAATCAGGATCGCGTTTTTGGCGGCCAGGCCGACAAGTACGACGAAACCGATTTGCGCCAGGATGTCGATCGGCAGTCCGCGTGCCAGCAGGCCGCTTACGGATGCGAGCAGGCACATCGGCACGATCAGAACGATCGCCATCGGCAACTTCCAACTTTCGTATTGCGCCACGAGGACGAGGAAGACGAAGAGAGCGGCTGCCCCGAAGACAACGAGCGTGGGAGTACCGTGTTGCTGCTCTTGGAAGGAAAGATCCGTCCACTCGAACCCGATTCCTTGCGGGAGAACCTGGTGAGCAAGCTCCTCCATGCGGAGCAGCGCCGTACCAGAGGCGACACCAGGAGCGGCTACACCTTGCACTTCCGCGGCTGGAAAGAGATCGTACCGCGGCACACGGTACGGGATCGTATTGTCCTTCAGCTGTGCCACCGTCCCAATCGGCACCATTTCACCGGAAGCGTTGCGTACTTTCAGCCGAGTGATGTCCGGCTGGTTGCGTCTATATTGACCATCGGCTTGGACGACTACTTCGTACGTCCTGCCCAGTAAGTTGAAATCGTTCACGTATTGGGAGCCCAGATACACTTGCAGCGTCGAAAACACGTCGGTCGGGGTGACTCCAACCTTCTCCGCTTTCACGCGATCGATGTCCGCGTAGACGGAGGGTGATCCGGTGTTAAATAAGGTGAAAGCTCCAGCGAAATGCGGATCCTTGTTCGCAGCAGCGACCAAATCATTCGCCGCCCGCACGACAGCCTCCGAACCAAGCCCTGCGCGATCCTCCAGCATCATCTTGAAACCACCGGCACTCCCGAGGCCTTGTACAGGAGGAGGTGGGATAGTCAGCACGCGCGCATCCTTGATCACGGACAGACGCGCGCGTAGGTCGGCCAATACCGTGTTCGCCGTGACTCCGGGAATTTCGTGGTTGTAGAGTGAGGGCAGGCCGGAAAAAATCGTCCCGGAATTGGACGCTACGGTCGATGTCGTCGCATCGAGGCCCGCGAAAGGAGCAACGTGTTCAACGCCGCGCGTATTGAGGATGATATCGGTCGCCTGCTTCATCACCTCCTCTGTCCGCGCGAGCGTCGCCCCGGGAGGAAGCTGAACGATGGTGATCAGGTATCCCTGGTCCTGCTCCGGAATGAAACCCGTTTGCGCTCGTGAGAACTCCAGCCCGGCAACGCCGATCAGTGCGACGTAGATGACGAGAACAATGGCCACTCCGGCCACCAGACGGCGCGTCAAATTTCCATAGCCGTTCGACAAATTCTCGAAGCCGCGATTAAACCAGCCAAAACCCGAATGGAGAAAACGACCCACCAGGCCATGCGACGAAGCGCCTTGTGGATCGTGGTTCTTGAAGAGCACGGCGCACAAAGCCGGGCTCAGGGTCAGCGAGACAAAGCACGAAATGACTGTCGATGCGGCGATTGTCACGGCAAACTGCCGAAAGAAGAGTCCGGAGATTCCTGAGAGAAATGCGGATGGAACAAAAACTGCGCACAACGTGAGCGCGATCGAGATCAGCGCTCCGCCGACTTCGTCCATCGTCTTGTGAGCGGCATCCGACGCTGACATGCCGGAGCGCATGTTGCGTTCGACGTTTTCGACGACGACGATCGCGTCGTCGACGACGATGCCGACTGCGAGAACCAGCGCAAAAAGTGAAAGGTTGTTCAGCGATATCCCCAGCGGATACAGAACCGCAAACGTCCCGACGAGAGAGACGGGAATTGCAATCACCGGGATAATCGAGGCTCTCCAGTTTTGCAGAAACAAGAACACGACGCCGAGCACGAGGAGGATGGCGATGAAGATCGTGATCACCACCTCGCGGACCGATTTGGCGATGAAAATCGTCGGATCGTAGATGATTTTGTAATCGACGCCCTGGGGGAACTCCTTCTTGAGGTCTCTCATCGCCGAGAGGACTTCATGTTCGACCGCGAGTGAGTTTGCTCCTGGTTGCGCGTAGATCAGGAGCGCCGTAGCGTCGCTGCGATCCATGTATGCTGTGGATCCGTAATCAGCGGCACCCACCTCGACCCTGCCGATGTCGCGGACCCGTGTCACCCTTCCCTGCTTATCGGATTTGACGACAATGTCACCGAACTGTTCGGGCGTAGATAGCCTGCCGAGTGCCTCAACGTTAATCTGATAGGCCTCCTGCCCAGGAGCCGGCGGCTGATTCAGAATCCCGGCCGAGACCTGCAGGTTCTGGGCCCGCAGTGCCGCGAGCACCTCACTGGCATTGAGATTGTTCGCCGCAACCTTGTCGGGTTCGAGCCAGATGCGCATGGCGTACTCGCGGCCGCCCTGGAACTGCACATCTCCCACACCTTCGAGGCGCGCGAGGATGTCCTTGACGTGCAAGGTTGTGTAGTTTGAGAGATACAGGTTGTCACGCGAACTATCCGGCGAGTAAAGGTGGATGGCCAGGAGTATGCTCGGCGTCGCTTTCCTGACTTGCACACCGAGACGCTGTACGTCTTCCGGCAACCGCGGCAATGCGTCCTGGACGCGATTCTGCGTCAGCATCTGTGCGACGTTCAAGTCGGTGCCGATGCGGAAGGTAACCGTGATAGTGAGTCTGCCGTCTCCGGTCGACTGACTGCTCATGTAGAGCATGTTCTCAACGCCATTGATCTGCTGTTCGAGCGGCGTCGCCACGGTGCGCGACACCGTATCCGCGGATGCGCCCGGATACACCGTGGTGATCTGCACTGTGGGCGGGACGATTTCCGGGTACTGTGCGACCGGCAGAATGGCGAGCGCACCGAGCCCGAGCAGGGTCACGAAAGCGCTTAGTACGGTCGCGAAGCGGGGGCGTTCGATAAAGAAATGTGTCAGGCGCATTTTGCGCTCTCTCTAGTCCCGACCACTGGCATGACGGATCGGGCCGTCCTGAGTGGCGACTTTGGTTCCGGGCGCGGCGTGTAGTAGTCCGTCCACGATGACTCGGTCGCTCGGTGCGAGCCCGGACCGGATCACTCGCAAGCCGTCGCGAATCTCCCCTACTTCCACTCGCTTCGGCGCGACCGTCCCGTCCGCCGAAACCGTCATAACCATGTGTTGCGATTGGTCAGGCTGCACTGCGCTGTCCGGCACGAGGAGCGTCGGTGAAGGAGGAGCGACGACGAGTCGAACACGAGCGAACAGGCCGGGAGTCAAAACCAGGTTCGAATTCGCAACTGTAGCCCTGGCGTGGATTGTGCCGCTCGAACGGTCAAGGACATTGTCCAGGAAATCGAATACACCGCTTCGCGCGTACTGACCGTCGTCGCCGAGCGCAACCTCAACCTTCTCGACATGCCCTCCCTTGAGGTGGCCGTGGTACTTGGAGTACACCAGGAAATCGGACTCGCTCATATCAAAGTCAAGGTAGATCGGATCAAGCGACACGAGCGTCGCGAGCAGAGTCGTAGGACTCGTCGCTGTGCGACTGCCAGCAATCAGATTGCCTACCGAAACGAGATGCGTGCCCATGCGCCCTGTGAACGGCGCCGTAATCCGGCAATGGTCGAGGTCAAACTGCGCATCGCGGATTCGGGCTTTGGCCTCTTCGACTGCAGCGCGCGCCGACCGCTGATCGGATATGCGCTGGTCAACGTTTTCGACCGATCCAGCGTTGCTTTGCTCCAGATCTTTGGCACGGTCAAGTTGGCGGTCAGCCAGTTCCAGTCGAGCCGCCGCAACCTCAAGCTGGGCGTTCGCTTCGGCAAGTGTGATTTCGTAAGGTCGAGCATCAATTGTGAAAAGGAGGTCGCCCTTCCGAACAATGTCCCCGTCCTTAAAAAATATTCCCGTAAGCGTACCGCCGACCTGCGCACGCAGTTCTACTTGCGAAACCGCCCCGAACTGGCCAAGGAAGCCCAGCCGCGTATCGATGTCTTCGACCAGCGGCTTGCTCACCACGACTTGTGGAAGTGCAGCAGGCTGAGCAGCAGCGGAACTCCCACTCGCCTTAGGCGAATACTTGAGCCATGCACCCATAAACACTATCCCTGCTAGGCTAGCGACAACCCACAGCTTCGCCGACGTTCGTCCACTGATTCGCCGCCCTTTGTTTTCTGCTCGCTCGTCGGATGCCAGTTCGGTTCCCGTCAGCATTCTCTTAGTCCTCCCTTTATCATTCTTTTAATCTGCATAAACAAAGGCAAAAAAAGTCAACGCGCCTTTTGTCGGATCTGGCCAACTAGATGAGCCAAGGTGATTTTGGCGAGCGATCTCTCGAAGCTGTTCTGAGCGTGAGAGAGTACCCCCGACATGCACTCCTTGAGGTGACAGCTGACGGGACACCTCTTTTCCACAGCATAGGAGTGAATCGCAAACGCTGGTGGTGCCGCACTGGCACGGTATATGTCTAATAGCGTGATCAGTCGAGCAGGACGCGCAAGCACACTCGCTCCGCTCTTGCCGCGTTTTGTCACGACCAAGCCCGCCTTCGAGAGCTTGGAGAGCGATTTTCGAACGAAGGTGGAGTCGGCGTTCACACTGTCGGCCAGGGTCGCCGAGGAAAGTTCCTCGCCGTGGCGGTAACCCAAGGTAGCCATAATGTGCGCGGCAACCGTAAACTGGACGCTTTTTACTGACACATCCTCTCCTGCACAATATGTGATGCTCAATCGCACAATTGGTTATACTTCTTGACCCACACCCCATTCAGATTCCGGCTTGATGTTTCACGCCAACGACTACCAACGTCATATCGTCGCCTTGCGCAGTGCCTTTAGTAAAAGCTAAGACCCCATCTACGGTGCGGGTGAGTATTTGAGCGGGCGAGCAGTGACGGCAATCTCGCAGCACGATTTTGAGCCGCTCCTGTCCCCACGATTCGCCCCCCGGGCTCTCCGCCTCCGTCATTCCGTCCGTGTACATGACCAACACATCGTCGGTTTCAAGTTGCAAGGCTTGCGACGTGAACTGAGATCCCTCCAGAAGCCCGAGGGGCGGCCCGGTGGATTCTAAGGTGAAGACCTTACATTCATTGTCTTTCCACCGAAGCACCATTGGGGCATTGTGTCCGGCATTGACGTAGCTCAACACGCGTGTCACAGGATCGTATTCTGAGTAGAAAAGGGATGCGTGAAGATGTTTTGGTGAGGCCGCGAGAATAAGCCGCTCAACACCATCGATAAGGTTTGAAAGGTCCGAATGGGCTTGCATGGCCTGAGCCCGAAGCGAAGCCTGGAGGCTAGCCATGAGTAGGGCGGCACCGATTCCCTTGCCGCAAACGTCTCCGATCGCGATTCCCCAGCAATCATCCTTCAACGGAAGAAAGCCATAGTAGTCACCACCGATGCTGTGGACGGGCTTATAGAAGCTCTCGCAGACCAAGCCGGGAATTGAAAGTTCTTGGTCGGGGAAAAAAGCCTTGTGAACTTCCCGAGCTCTCTCCAGATCATCGCGGATTGCTCTGAGAAATCCAGAATCCGATTCCGACTTCTTGAGAAATTCCAGAATCGTCTCCACGTGATTCCGCAAGAGGAGTCCTGCCTCTCTCCCTCGCCCTTTCTCAAGAGCATCGACGATTGGTTGGTGTGATTCGACGACGTCGGGAAAATCCCTTGAAACCGTTTCGAACGCCGCTCTGATCCGCTGATCTACAGCCAAGCTCTCCCAGACGCGAACTAAGGTTTGATTCTGAGACGCTTGCAAGATGTGTCTATGGAACGCTACATCGTGCTCTACAAAGCAATCCAAGTCGCGGCAGCGAAATGCGGCGCGCATCTCATCGACTTCGCGACGTAATGCAGATGTGTTTCCTTTAAGAGCTCGCGCGGCTGCGCGGCCCGCAATCTCCTCCAATGCTGCGCGTATTTCATACACCTCTTGTATTTCTTCCGGCCTCGGGATAGGAACTGCTGCAGAAGAGTTCTTCGCGCGTGCAACCGCTCCAAGTGCCCGGAATTCCGCGGAAGTCTCCAAGACGGCTTCATTGTTAACTCGATATTTTGCAGTGATTTCAGAAAGCCTTTCGGACTCGCCAATGCGGCGGTGACTATTCCATGTCTGACCCGCGCTTCGAACACGCACCAATTCGCAAGCGGGTCTGTTCCTATCATTGTTCGGTTGGTGCTTTTCTGGTCCGGTATTTGTCATGTTTCCTTTCACCTCGTAGCTCGGTGTCGCTCCTATCTATTCATTCAGTTCATTTATCGGGTTAGTGGAATCGGCGCTCACGAAACTCCTTGAGCGCCGGGGGCAAGACATGAGCGGCGACTCATGGTGGGCCGTCGAGGTAAAACGTCCGCTGCGGAGACGCTACTCATCGATGGGCGGCCCAACAATGCCTGATCCGAATGGTTCGACTACACTAGATAGCTCTTCTAGCGACAAGCCGACAAGCTTGGGGTAGAGCGCTTCTACTCCACCTGGTGAAAAGAAGGTCGACATGCGGATCGGAGCGTTCGTACGATTCCTCCACGCGTGATGTGCGCCTGCTGGAATAACCACAATTGAGCCGACGGAGGCATTGAAAACGTCGCCGTCGATGTTGAAGGTCACAGTCCCTTCAAGGATGTGAAAAATTTCATCTTCCGCATGGAAGTGCATCGGTGTTGCTGTGCCTGGCGCCGCGATATTTTCCATAATTGCATAGCGGCCATTCACCTGTGTTCCGTGAACCCGAATACACAATT
>Ga0210403_10000092_pt1 | contig 99652 bp, 99 predicted proteins | sample IncBWC19MmetaG_FD_150863 | JGI IMG/M metagenome (GOLD analysis project Ga0210403, IMG submission 150863) | Forest soil microbial communities from Barre Woods Harvard Forest LTER site, Petersham, Massachusetts, United States - Inc-BW-C-19-M | ecosystem: Environmental > Terrestrial > Soil >...
AAGGAATTCGACAAGATGATGATCTCTTGATTCCGTCAACCTAACTTGGCCCACTTTGATCATCTAATTTGGCCCCCCACATCATTAGTAGTTATCAGTAGCAGCAGTCGGGGCTGTGGGAAAAGTGGGAATCCAGCGGGTTGTGCTGGATTTCCAAGGGCGGTGGGAAGCGAGGAAAACCTGCTTTTGGTTTTCCTCGCTTTCCACGGACCGGCTTTTTCCACAGTCCGGTAGCGTTTTGTTTTTTGGAAAAAACAAGGATCGTCACCGCATCGAACTTGAGTTGCGCAATCTCGTTTCGTAGTCAGTTCTTGCCACCTTTCTTCTTCTCCAGGGTTCTCCGGAAACGATAGGATTCGGTGCCGGTCTCGATGATGTGGGCTTGATCGGTCAACCGGTCGAGCATCGCTTTGCAGAGGCGCGCGTTGGGGAACATCGTGGTCCACTCGGAGAAGGGCAGATTCGTGGTGACGATCACGGCCGCTCTTTCCGCTCTTCCGGCAATGATCTGAAACAGCATCTCAGCGGCGGTGTCGGGCATCGCCACATACGCCATCTCGTCGATGACGATCAGCTCGTATCGTGTCCACCGCCGCGTCACCCGACTGAGTTCACTGTTGTTCTTGGCTTCCGTCAGTTCGTTCACCATCTCGGCCGCGGTGGTGAAACGCACCCGCTTCCGTTGCCGGCAAGCCTCCACCGCCAGCCCCGTCGCCAAATGGGTTTTGCCGGTTCCGGTTTCCCCAAGAAAAATGATCGGCTCACTGCGCTGCATATAGCCACCCTCGGCCAGGTTCCGCACCACCGCAGCCGGGATGTGCGGGGCATCGCTGAACGCGAACTCTTCCAGCGTTTTCACTTTAGGAAAGTGCGCATCCTTGATGCGTCGCGCCACCGTATTGCGTTCTCGTTCTTCCACTTCCATCCCCAGCAACACTTCCAGATAGCTGAGATGGCTCCGTTTCTCTTTGATGGCCTGTTCCGCCACCGTTGCGAACTGTCCCGCCATCGTGACCAGTTGGAGTCGTTTGGCATATTGCCGGATCGTGGCTTGCTGTACGGGAACCGTGGCCGCGCTCATTGAATCACCCCGCTATCCGCATAGTTCTTCAGCAGTTGGTCATAGTTCTCCGTCGTGGGTTGGGCTCGATCGTAAGATCGCAAGGCCCCGATCTCGACCGTTTGGCTCGGCTCGCGCTTCCCGCTTCGTTCCGCACTCATCAGCAGACGCACGGCCTCGACGTCGAAACAACTCAGATCCAGAGCCTTCTCCAGCGCTTCCTTCAGCGCTGCATAGCCATACTGACGGCCCAGCAGCAGTGCCTCGATCATGGCTCGAGTTCCACCTTGTTTGCCTCGGCGTTGCTTCAGCATCTCCCAAAAACAATCGAAGCTCGTCGGCCAGCGCCCCTGGGCCCGCCACTGTTCCAACGGTGTCGAACCCGCCAATGCCCCGGGCTTCTTTGTCAGCGCCTCCAGATAGTGCTCCAAGTTCAGTACCTTCTGTTGTCGCTTGAAACAGCGTTCGTGTCTGGCCACACACTGTCCCTGGTGCCAGATCTCCACGTACGCCGAGTGCACCTTGGCTTGCACTTCCACCCCCACCGGAACGGGAACCGAATAGAAGTTGGTCAGCACCCGCACACATCCGCTCCCGTTCACCTGCGGAAAATGTACCGACGCTAGATCAAAGCCTTCCTCCGCCAGGGCACGCAGGTGTTCTCGCTCCGCCGTCATCCCAGCGCCCACCGTCTGACTCCGCTCGCCGATCCAACGCTCCTCATCCCGCCTGGATTCTTCCCGCAAGTGCAGGTTCAGCGCCTCCCAACTCGCCACCTGCGGGACCGGCACCATGTGATTCCGGCGAAAGTATCCTCCTTCGCCTTCCACTCCGCCCTTCTCGTGCCCCTCTCCCGGAGTGCAAAACTCCGACTCAAAACCCCAATGCGATCGGAAGGCGATGAATCGTGTCGTCTCTTCTCGCTGATGGCCGCGCAGTATCTTCTTTACTGCACTCTTGAGATTGTCATACCGACAAAGTCCGAATACTCCCCCGAAATAGGCAAAGGCTCGCTCGTGCGCCTCCAAAAATGCTTGCTGACTGGCGTGCGGGAAGGCGCAATGGAACGCTCCTCCGCTGGCCATGCTGCGCATGCAAAATACGTAGGCCTTTTCTCGCTCTCCCCCGATATCGGCGTAAGCTTCGTACCAGTCCACCTGCGCTTCTTGTCCCCAAACGTAGGTCTGCGGAATGAATGTCTCGTGCTTTATCAGTTTCAGTTCAATCTTCCGCTCGCGAACATAACGACGAATCGAGCTCTCGGCCACTCCGACTTCCGGAAGTTCCTTACGAATCCGCGACCAGATCCGGTGCGCTGTGTGTCGTTGCTTTCGTGGCGCGTTCTCGTCGCCCTGCAGAATGGCGTCGATGAACGCTTTTGCCGGTTCTATTCTTGGCTTACCCCGCGTGTTGATCTTTCGCTCCCGTGGAACCGCATCTCCCAAGGCTTCTCGTACCGTGCGCCGATGGACTCCAAACTTCCTAGCCACTCCTTTGATCGTCCCCACCCCGTGGTCGTACTCCCGGCGAATCTGTTCGTATAGTTCCACTTTGGCTCTCCAGTCCAATCGGGTCTCCTCCCCGGCTCGTATGCCGGAACGAGATCCACGCTATATGGCTTTGTCCTCAGGGGGCCAATTTAGATGATCGTTGGGGGGCCAAATTAGAGTATCGAAATCAGATCTCTGCATCGAAGGCCGAATTTAACCTGCTTCTGTTCTGGAAACTAGACCGCGTGAGCCGCGAAGGCATCAGCACCACGCTGCGGTATCTTGAGAACCTGAAAGCTTGGGGCGTAGGCTGGCGCAGCTACCAAGAACCGTGGCTGGATACCGGAAACGCGATGGTTACCGGCATAGTCCTATCTGTGATATCCGCGATGGCCCAGCAAGAGAGGCAGACATTGATTGATCGGACCATGTCCGGATTACGGACTGCCAAGCGCAATGGCAAGATCCTGGGCCGTCCTCGCCGTGCCATTGACTGGGCCCAGGTAAACGAACGGGTGGCGAACGGCGAGTCTGTGCGCTCGGTGGCGCGAAGTCTAGACGTGAGTCACAGTCTTTTGTTGAAAGGATTGCAGGCATGAATGCTCGGTCATACAAAAGCCCAAGAGCAGAGGACTAAAAGCACGTATCTCGACGGTGCTGAGCGACCACGCGGTCGCGAATACTTGGTGGAACCCCGTCCAGTCTCCCGAGTTGGCTGACTGAGGAATGCTAAGTCCAGAAAATCCAGCCACTACTCTAGGACCATCAGAGTTCGGGGGAAATATCAGAGACCATGCACGTTTCGAAACCTTCTGCCACACAAGTCCGAGCATGCTAACGCCAACCCGCATCCGAGGCATTGGTCGGCCTTGGCGGAGCTGGTAGGGGAAACCGTATAAAGAAGTCGAACCGACTCATCATTTCCAACAGAGTGGCAATCGTCACTCTTGGGCTATATTTAGTGCTTCGGCAATCACCCACCCTTCAACAAACGCAAAAGGATGGGCCACCCGGCGAATATTGCACTACCCATGTCGCCCAGATACAAGACATAATAGGCAGCAATGCTGGATCAACTTTTTGTCGCAATCTTTCTTGTCCTCGCAGCACAGTCCGCGGCGCAGACAGCATCCGCCGACGGGAAAGAACAGGGACCCCCGGCCCCCCACTCCGCAGCGATCAAATCGAACGCTCCTTCAGTATTCGAACTTCTCCGCACGCGATACCGCTTCGAGAATGACGGGTCTGGACGTAAAGAAGTCATAGCCAAAATTCGCGTCCTGAACGAGATGGGAACTCTCCAACTCGCTGAGCAGACCTTCGAATACCACCCGCTCACCGAAGAACTTCAGATTCTCTACATCCGGGTGAGAAAGAAAGACGGAACCGTAGTAACCGTCGCGACAAACACTATACAACGACGGCCCAATAGTGTGACCCCGAAGTATGACCTCGACGAAAGGCATGTCAGGATTCCACGGCTGGTTGTCGGCGACCTAGTGGAATACCATGCCGTAACCGTGATTCACCGCCCTCTCGGGCCTGGCGAATTCTGCGTCAATCACACTTTCCAGCCGAGCGATGTGTTAGATGAGCAACTGGAAGTTAATGTTCCACGAAGCCGCGAACTTAAAGTGAAAACTGTACAGAGCGTCAAAGCCTGGGAAACTACTGACAGTCTGCGGAAGGTTTACCACTGGGAAAATCAAAACCCAGGACCTCGCCGAGTCGCTGCAAAACCTTACGTGCCCGGTCGCACGCCCGATGTTCAGATATCAACCTTTCTTACTTGGGAGGAGGTTGGGCGCTGGTACTCTGCACTGGAGAGAACCCACCGTGCCCCATCACCGGCAGTCAGAGCCAAGGCGGACGAACTGACGCAGGGTCTGAACAGCGACCTCGAAAAAGTGGAGGCACTCTACAATTTCGCGGCCAAGAAGATCAAGTACATCAGCCTCGTATCGCTCGGTATCGGAGGTTACGAGCCACACTCAGCGGAGGAGACAATTCACAACGGATATGGCGACTGCAAAGATAAGACTGCGCTTCTGAGGGCACTGCTAGAAGTCGAAGGCCTGCATGCTTCATCGGTGCTGATCAGCGCCGATCGCAAACTAGACCTCGACATACCATCCCCGTGGTCTTTTGACCATGCAATCGCAGTGCTACAACTCGGGAAGAACGAAATCTGGATGGATCCATCGCTTGCCGTTTTGCCTTTCCGAATGTTGGCCTATCCTCTGCGCGGAAAGCAGGCCCTTGTGCTGCCAACGAACGGAACGGTCCATTTCGAGACAACCCCTGCCGACGCTCCGGTGTCGAACACCTGGTCTGAAGAGATCGCAGGCACAGTCGGCCAAGACGGGACCTTGCATGCTACTGTGAAGATTACCGCTCGTGGCGATGGTGAACTCCCTATACGCCAGGCTTTCATCGGCCCGGTGGAGTCTGTCTGGCCCATCACGGTTCAGGGAGTGGTCAATGGAATCAACCGGAAGGTCGATAAGATCGACAACGTGAAAATCAGCGATCCCACACATACCAATGAACCTTTTACGTTGTCGTTTGGGATCAGCAAGCCACACTTCTTCGATCTCTCAATGGGCGCAACCCAGTTTAAGCTGCCGTTGTCGAACTTCCCCCTCCCGCCTGCTGAGAAGGAGGGCGTTGCGGATGCCGGCGAATATGCTTACAAGATTAGGCTAGAATTCCAATCAAACATCGATGTCATACCTCCACAGCCTGTCGCTATAAACAGCTCCTACGCTGCGTATGATGCAAAATACAGACTGGACGGAAATGCGCTGATTGCGGAAAGGAAACTGTTTATACATAGGGATAAGCTACCAGCCGCCATCGCCGAAAACTATGACGCGTTCCGAGAGAAGGTGCTCGCTGACGAAGCGAAACCCATCACTCTGCAAGGCGTCGCAAAACGTACAAGAGATACAGAGTAAAAGAAAACGATGATTGGCAGTTTCACATCACCTTCCAGTTAGCTAGGCAGGTCCCCCATTGTCCTTTTTCCGCGTAGAGCGAAGCGCAAGCCAAGCCCCGAGCGAATACGCGACCGAGTTGACCGCTGGCATCGTGTACACCAGCACTCCAAGGCATTCCGTAGTTCCACAACCATTTTGGCTAACTGGGAACATACCCTCTTTGACCGCCACGATCCATGAGGCCCAATTGGGGCGATGAAAGGTCTGGTCGAATGTTCCGAGAACTAGCCAGATAAGGCCGGGCATCCAGACAAAGCAGGCTGTGCTCTGAAGCATGCGGCGGTTTGCAAGAAAGCCGAGAATAAGGCCAGGCCCCCAGACGAAAGGTAGGTACCAAGCTTGCAGAGAAACCGGGATGAATACCGCATCCATGAATATAACGAACACTAAGCTCACCGCCATAGCCATCATGGCGTGTTGAGCGAGTTGAGCAATGGTTCTTTTCAGACTGCGAGCCTCCACAGCTATGCAATCGTATCCCGCCTACTTTGTGGAAATCAAAATTCATTTCGTTCAATCCGACGAGCCTGTCACTGGATTAAGAATCACTTCCCACTCTCCAAGAACAAACGCCTTATCATACTCGGCGAGGGCTTCCTCACCTGGATTGAACTTCTCTGTTGGCGGCAGCGTAGGCTCCTCGTTCTTGCCCGTAACGGAAGCGGAATTACAGTTTGAGGATGTGGGAAGCTGAACAATGTCCCCAGACTGTATGTCGCATTGAAGTCTATGGCCACAATTCGGAATCTCGGTAGGCGCTCCGTCGTCAGGGTATGGCCCCCCCGTGGTACCGGCCACCAGGGCTTCAGTTGGGTTAAGGAGGTTCCCTACGTAAGATTGCGTCGGGATACCCGTGCTCACGAAGCCACCAGGAGCGCCGGGAGACACGTAAATAATTTGGCTGATGGAGTTGAGATTGTCTTGGGTGATCGCACCGCTTGCCACCGCTGTGTTGAACGCCTGAGCCCCACCGCTGAATAGGACCAAGACTACGTTTTTGTTCGCCGTAGTTAGATTTTGGACAAAATTTGCCATCACCGCCGTGCTTCCGTTGGGACTGACAAAAGCCTGCGTTGCCACACTTTCCAGCCCACCTGCTATACCTCCGCCCCCACCTTCACCTACGGAACTGTCATATGGGAACGCGACTGCCGCACCCGTCTGAGCAGAGTACGAATTAAGGAAGCTGTTATCCATGTTGGTGTCAATGCCAGCTCCTATGCCAACACACGGGTCGTTGCTTGGATCAGGCGCGGTTACGGTTACGCAGTTGGCGTCGGAGCAGCCGGGATCGATGCCTAGGCCGCCACTATCGTTCCCACCGTCGCCACCACCTGCATCTCCACCACCAGCGCCCCCGTCGCCGCCAGCGCCGCTATCGCCACCACCACCGTCGGTTGGGGGATCACAGGTCGCATCGTGGGCTTGGACTCCGCCACGGTTAGCAGCAACCTCTTCACCGCAGAGACCAGAAGAATCAATGAGCCTCAAGGGGTTGTTATTTACGTATGCGTAGCGGTTCCAACTTTGAGGATTCGTCAAAACAACCGCCGCTCTTCCCGCTGGATCCGGGGAAATCCAGCGTCCCTGGCTGGAGCTCTGACGACGCGCCGGGAAATCGTAAAGACTGCTCACCGTATCTGAATCCTGCCCAGTGTACGAAGCGTCGGCAGCGCCCACGCTCGGATAGGTCGCATACTGCTCCCCGAACGGCGCGTAGGCCGCGCTGGAGTACATCGTTCGCGAGGCCGTGGACGTCAACCGAGAGCTTCCAAGCCAGTCAGAGTGCCTATAATACTGCAGCCAAGCGGTGGTGTAGATTGCTTTGGCACCTCCCGGTAATGAAACGAATGCCTTGACCAAAGTCTGCCCATTGCACTTTGCAATTTTTCCGCTTGGTCCGTAGACGAATTCCGTGTAAGAACCGCCAGCATTGTTCTCGACCATGCGGCCCAGCGCGTCGTAGGTAACAGACACCGTAGAACCGCCCGATGGAGTCGCCGTAGCCATCTGTCCGAATCCATCCCACGTATAGGTGTTAAGGTTGTCTTTCGTGAGATTTCCCTTGGCATCATAGTATGGTGCCGGGATGCCGGGGATTGCGGAAAACTGGTTTGTAGGTGGCGAGGTCCAGTAGGTTGGGAGGAAGCTCAAGCCCCCGTCACCTGGCGGAACGTTCTTGCTGATGTTTCCGAAAGAATCGTACGTGAAGTTCTGCACCCAAAAGGTTCCGCAAGTCACGTTTGAGACGCGTTGGACATCATCGTACCCGTATGTGCACGTTTGGCTATCCGATGTGCCAGGAATCTGGTCGTTGATAACTAACTTCGTGAGCGTTCCGTTGGCGCTCCAAGTCAAAGTTCCCTTGTCTGCGCTGCTATTCACGTTAAAGTTATAGCTCTTCATTCGTCCGGTATTGTTATCCCAGGTGAAGACATCGTTATCCGCAGAACCAAATCTAACAGCCTCCAAAGTCCCTAAGGGCCCGTTGCTATTCCCAGGCGAATAAGTAACGTTCGTTACAGGGTTCTGACCAGACGCTGCATTGACCAGGTTCGTCCGTCCCTCGCTGTCGAGTTTGTACGTGATTTGCGGAATCAATGCAGCCCCAGAACTATTCAGTAGACTCAGCGTGTTCAGCGCACCATTCGCCCAATAACCGGCTGTGGTGTGGTAGTAACCGCCCGAATGGGGAGTCGACTCCCACACGTCCGTCACCTGACCCCGTTTGTCGTAGCTGAAGTACTCATCTATATCGTGACCGCCGTTACAATTCAAGTCAAGCACAGCTTCGACAACTCGGGTTTTGCCGTTCTGGATTGGCATCCCGTTGTTCGAAACCTCTCCGTATATAAAATTTTTGCAACCGCTATTGGTACCTGCTGCAAACATATGGTTTACTCGACCAAGCAGATCTATTCCATAGCACGTGTGCACGCCCGCATTGTCCACTTTCTCTACTAAGAAGCCCGGAGCCGTTCCGCTTCCGCAGGTCGATGTAGCGGTGTCGTAGATGTAAGTCATAAGTCCCGATTCAGGGTTGGTTTCCGTCATCAAACGTCCCAGCCAGTCGTAAGTGAAACTCCGGTTCTGCTGGCCGGTGGTAACCTGAGCGTTTTGGGCAACCGTCAACAGATGCCCGAGAGCGTCGTAGGTGTATTTCGTCCAATATCCTGTCTGAGCCGTATTTTGTGCGCAGGTTCCAACACCCGGCAGGGTTCCGGACATCTCGCAGACCGACCTCAATCTGCCGAGGCCATCATATTCGAATTGCTTCTGAAACGCCTGCGTGCCGTTTGGTGTCCCACTCACTTTCTGAAGCACATCATTAGCAGTATAAGTGTAGTTGACGGTGCCGCCGCCGCCATCGATAATCGTCAGCACGCGGCCCAACGCATCATACGTCCTTGTGGTCGCAGCGATGGTGGTGTTCTGCGAGGATGGGCTTGCTAAAGCCGTATAAGGCATTGTGAAGCGATATGGTTGGCCGAGGTTATTGTAGTCAGTTTCGACAGTGTCGTAGTTGCTGCTTCCGGGAGCCTGCAACCGCTGACCAAATACTGGTCTGCCGAATCCATCCACCGTGCTCAGCGAGTCAGACGCCGAGGTGCCGCCATTGAAATTCTGCAACGCCGATTCAACGCTAGTCGGACTGTACGACAGAGTTGACTGGTTATTCATCTGATCTGTCACACTTGCCGGTCGCCAAAAGTTGGCATCAGTAGAGTAATCCGCAGAAGTATAATTCAAGTTTTCATCTTGCAGTTGCGTGGAGACTCCGCCCGTACAGTTCCACGTAATGGCACGAGAGAGGCCTAGCGGCTCATTGATCGTTGTGACAAACGAATTCCCACACGAAATCGTTGAGTTTCCTTGAGGAGTGGTTCCATAGACGAAAGTTGTCTGAGCACCAATCACGTCTGTGGCGACTTTGGGAGTTCCAGTGTCGTAGTACGTGAATGTTTTCGTTAGGGTGGATGTGCTGTTGCTTGAAGTAGTGATGGTTGTTACGTTCCCGCGTGATCCGCTCACAGCCACATGTTGTGGCGTCCCCGACGTCCCGGTGACGCCTGTTTGATCGTATCCATAGGTGTTAGAGGCGATCTTCACCTGCGAACCGCTTGACCAGTCGTAGACTATAGTTGAAGCAGGTCTATTGAGGATGTTATTGCCCAGACTAGCGTATGTCGTCACCGTTTCACGGATCAGATTCGTGTTACCTGGCGCGGCCCCAGTAACGGCGCCATAATCGTACTCCTTTGTGTCAGTGACCAAACCGCTGCTGTTAAATGTAGTTTCCGTTAATCGCGTCGAACCGCCTGCGGGTTGGGCGTAGCGATCCGTCTTAGTGATGGGCGAGTGTACCGACGCCGTGTTGCAGTTAGTAAAGTTAGTGTTGTAGCACGCATTCGTGGTCAGCAATATGTGGCCAGACGAAATGGTGCCCTGATATACCTGCCGTTGAGTTTCATACATGCTGTATGTCGCAGTAGTGGTCGCCGTCGTTGTCGTGCTGTCCTCGACAAAATTCATAAAACTCTGATTGCCGACCGGATCGGTGACCGTTGTTGTCCATGTTGAGCCGGGACCCGGCGTACCGCTACCTGTTAATGAGCGCAAGTACTGCCAACAACCGGTGGGGATTGTGCCCGCGCATGACGCAGTGGGGCTCAGCATTCGCGTCAGACCTGCCGTCGAACCGTCACGGTTTATACCCGTACCGTGTAGACCACCAATGTAGGGAGTGTACGTGATTGCGCCGCCAGTAGGCAGTGTCAGTGACGCTATCCGTCCCGTGACGCAGGACGAGGTGCCGTTTTGCAGTGCACAGCCTGATGGTCCAGCCTCATACGAGAATTTGTACTCAGTCCCATCCGGCAGCTGTATGGTGTCCACCAGATACTTCGCAAGCGGGCCGTACTCTCTTATGGGACTGCTGTCGGCACCAAAGCCGAAGGCCGTGGCTACGGTGTAATTGACATAATTCATCCTGTAGGAAGCTTGAGCACCGGAAGGCGCAGTATACGTAAAGGTCGTGGGACTCGGAGCTGTCCCCGAAACAGTCAGAACGGGTACGGTGCTAGAAAGCGTGTCGAAGTACTGCCCGGAGTTGTTGGAGCTGATCTTATTACCATTTGTATCTATGAAGGTCGTCTGCCCAACCTGGGTGCCATTCCGAGCAGTCACTGTTGGGGTGCTCACATTCACGATGCTGATTAAGTAGCTGGTTCCGTCTGTTGAGGTACCCGTCCCGGAAGGATAGGTCGTGGGGACCGCACTGCAATTCGTGTTTGCAACCGTTCCCCCGTTCCAGTAGCTGGTATAACCCGGTGAAGCCAGCGCAAATGGGTGAGTGGTTCCTGCCCGGTCGACGAAGGTCCAATTTTGGTATTGATAAACGGTATACGCGAGGACCGGCGGGCCGATGTACGGAGGTGGAGGCTGATAAGTGCAGGTCCAAGATGATACTGAGTACGTTATATACCCAAAGGGTGAACCGGTTTGCCAGCCAAAATTTGGCGTTGGCGTCCATTGAGTAACGCCGTTTGAGGTCACCGGATTCCAAATGGAGCTGTCATACGCGAGATCGAAACTGAATGGTACCCCACGGCCCGCTTTATGCAAAATGGGGATGGTGAAGTGCATATTCAGATTCCCGAGGTTTACGCTGTCAAAGGGGCCGCCGCCAAAGCTTGCGAAGGACGGAGTACCCGTTGCTACCTGCGATACCTGCTGCGCCGTTGCGAATCCACCCAGTAGGGCGATTATCAAAGCGAACTGCTTCAGTGACAGCTTCATCATCTTCCTCGCTTGTTTCCAATCTCTCAATCACTTGACTAGTTGACGGCAAATATCGGTAGCTGCAAACCCGTGTTGAAGGCGGCGCCGGAAATCGTGAGATCAACCATGAGGACGCCTTGCTGATATCGCTGGATGTGCGTGGGAACAGTGACGCGCCCGAAGTTCTGATAATTCGCGAAGTCCACCTCAATTGGTAGATTTGTTGTCCAGGAATTGTCAGGATGTACGTTGTAGGTGATCGCCACGGGCAGGAAAGTTGTTGCGTCGAGGTAGAAGTCCATCGTGCTTAATTGTTGTGGACCCACTGAGGGTACAGACGAAGGCGTCAGCACCGGCTGATACAAGTAGGACCGGAGATGCTGCACGCTAGCTCCGTTTCGCGTTTCCGGGCCAACGTAAGAGAGCACGGCGTTTTGTGCAAGTGCTAAAGAACTGAGGACCGGGAAAAACCAGACTGAGTCGGTCCAGCAATTCTGTGATGCAAAGTGACCCGACGAATTGTTTGGGTTAATCCACCGTCCGATTCCTATGCCTGTCTGCGCATCGCGAATCTCAGTCCGTGTACCGTCGGGCAGAACGAGGTCCATTCGGCTTTCTGCCGTACCCAAAGCCTGCAGCGTGGCAGTTCCAGTGTCTGTTCCATTCCATGTCACGCTTCCTGTTAAGGTCACATCACTAATGACAACGGTCCCAGTCATAGCGGCAATGGATTGCGCCGCAATCGCCAAGGCTTGCGGGTCGCTTGCGGGTTGGTTTTTTCCGAACAATGGCACTGCACAGCTGAGGCAGTAAACAGCAAGCAGCAGAAGTGGGAACTTTGACATTTCGAAACTTCCTCCCAAACAAGCGTGATGTGATCGCTCACATGCCTAGCAACACGTCCAACTTAGTTTCAATACTGAGGGAAGCAGCGAGGAAGAGTTAACGGGACTGAGAATCCGCCGCTCTAACTGGCCGATCCTGCTCGCTGTTGTGCGGCAGACAGTACTCGCGATCGCCTGTGGAAATCAACAGAGACTCGACCGTTGTTACGAAATACGAAATCTTTGTCGAGAATCGGAGAACAAGCCTAGCATCGCGACTGCGTCCAGGAGAGCGTGTTGTCCGGATTCCGTAACGAACCCGTTTCGCGGGAGTGCCAAGGCTGCTCCGCTTTCGGCTGCGTCCCTCCCACGTGCTGCGTATCAAGACTTGTGCGCATGCTCCGGCACTCCACCCAATCAGCCCACTTCTTTTAGTCATGCCCTTTCCTTGTCCGATACTCTGTTGACCTCTCCCTTCTTACGCCCGCAACGTCAAACCTGGCGTGCAATTGCCACACGGCATGGAACTTGTCCCAGCCGCCGCGTTGTCCCGACTGCGTGTGGCTCGATGCTAACTCTGTGTGTCTCCCATGCTCGTGCATGACCGATGTCCTATAACAGTGCGGTTTTGCACGCCCCTTGTCGCCGATGTCGCGTGGACAGTGTGAGTTAGCCCCACTCAGAACGATAAACCAGCAACAATGCAGCGATTGAGGCCCTGTGCCGGGTAATCCCCCCTGGGAGCAAGCCGCCACCGTCATTAGGCGGCAGGTGCCCGGAATCGGCGGCGATGCTTATCTACTCACGCTCCGGTCTTTTCCACCCTCGCATCAATGGCGGAGAGTTCTACGACTGGCTATGCAACGTTTGCAACAGTCGCGGTAGAAAGCAAAAAGCACTTGACACACCCCCGTAATCTGGTGACTGACCACGCGAATTGCACGTCGTAGTCGAAGGGAGATAAGCATTTCTCTACACCAAGATTCCGGAATCGCAGTCCGGGAAGTGAAGCAGCTTCGGGGACTTATCTGGTCACTTCACTTTGCGGACCCGTACACAGGGTACTCAGGTACTCAGGGTACACAGGGTACTCACGGTATTCAGGTATTCAGATACACAGGGTATGCAGGGTATTCAAAGGAACTCAGGGGTCGAACTGTCGTTCGACGAGATAGCTTTTCTTTTTGTGGGTGGACAGAAATGGGAACCATCAGTCTCGATCAACATCTTGACGCTGCCATCGAGGAAAATCGCGCCCTATTCGAATCTCACGACAAGATGGAAGCCTATCTCTCACCCCTCTTCACCTTCACACGTATTGCAATGGGGCACCCCGAGATGACGGATCTAACCGCAGACTCGGCCGCCGCAGTGGTCGATGCCTACCTGTTACGCAGAGGAAATGTTAGTGCTGAAGAGGGCTGGACCGCCGAGTTCGACTCCGCCGATGCTCGGGCGATGTTCCTGCAGGTTTGGGATGAGATTCGCTGCCTGCCAGGCGAATCCTGGCTGGATGCAGCATGGCGTCGCGTGAACCAGCGCCGCGCCTTCGAAGCAGTCCGGAAGCTGCCCGAGTGCAAACACATGACCGGTTACGCTCGCTTTTTAGCACTGGCCGCCGAGCTCCAAGAAATGCGCGGCGATCAATCCATTCTCCTACCTTGCCGTGACGTTGCTAAGGTCCTGGGTGTGGACAAAGGGACGGTCGTCGCGTACAGGAAGCTGGCCGTCAAACATGGCTTCCTGCAACAACTAAAACATCATCGGTACGATGGCGGGCAGAGCGAAGCAACTGAGTTCAAGTTCAACCTTGACCGGCTGGGCCGCAGCGATCAGGGCGGCTAAACGGATAACTGGCGGATGAGGGTATGGCTGTGGCGCAGGAGCGCGGAGTAAGGAATCAACAAGGCTGGCTAACCGCGTAGCTGGCAATCACCGAGACGCAACGAGAGGAAAAACATGGGGATAAAAAAATTCCCCTGGACGTTTATGACGTTCGGGTTCGGAGAACTCTTTGATGCGTGTTCCTGGCGATACGGTGAATCCCGTGGCCGTTGTGGGGTCTACGAACCCTGGCATCCTCACCGTCGCCCAGGCGGCGCAGGCGCTCGGTGTATCACAGTCATGGATTAGACGGCATAAGCTCGAACTGCCACTCACTAAACTCCCAGGTCGCATGGTGCGCTTCAGTGGCCCCTTGCTTTCCGACCACATCCTTGGGACACTGTCGCCAGGGAAATCGTTGAAGCCGGGAAGGAAGGTTATGCTTTCTCGGTATCAGCGAGGCAGTGTTCGGTTAATCGGTAAAGTGTGGTACGGGATCTACCGCGAAGACGTGAAAACATCGGACGGAAAAATCGAGAGACCGCAGCGAAAGATCCGACTCGGCACTCTGGCAGAACTCCCTACCAAGAGCTTGGCCAGAGCGAAACTGGCAGAGATCTTGGCAAATCTACAACCAACCACGCAGATCACTTTCCGGGAGTTGGTTGATCGCTGGAAGGCCGCAGAAGGACCTACGCTGAAGGACTCAACGTTCGACACCTACAAGAAGGTACTCATGGCTCGCGTCATGCCTACTTTTGAAAGTCAAACTATCACCAACATCAACCGCGAGGTAGTCCAAAACTTTCTCGCAGGAAGGGCTGCGAACTTCGGTAATAGTACGCTAAAGAGCATGAGAACCGTCCTAAGTCTCACGCTGGGGTGGGCTAAAAATTGCGGCTGGATTCAGGCCAACCCATGTGAGGGCGTGAGACTGCCGCGCGTCACTGGCGGCAGGAAGGTGATCCGCACGGTTCTGACCTGGGAACAAATCCTGGCGCTGGTCGCGCGCTTGAAGGAACCGTATACGACGCTCGTTTTGTTTTTGGCAGTGTCTGGGCTCCGGATCGGAGAAGCGATTGCGGTCAAGCGCTCATCCTTCTCTGGTAATTTAGTACTCGTTTCTCGCCGGATCTACGACCGGAAAGAAGACGATGTAAAAAGCCGGAAGGGAGTACGCGGGTTGCCGTTGGACCCAGCGCTGGTAACGCGAATGTTGCAACTCGGATCGGGTGAGTGGATCTTCCGGTCAAGGAGAGGCACACCCATCAACCCAGGAACGCACTCAAGCGCTACATCAGGCCAGCGGCCAAAGCACTGGGAATCCATATCGGGGGCTGGCACGATCTCCGCCACACCCTGAATACGACCTTACGGCGTGATGGTGTCGATCCTGGCGTGCGGGCGAGAATCCTCGGGCAATCCGGCACTTCGTTAGCGACGGACATTTACGACCATCCCGACGCTAGCGATTTTGTCCAGCCTCTGGCCGTTGTTGCGGGGAGGTTGTTACCAAGTTGTGACCAAACCGGGGCAAAGAACAAATTGGCGACATAGAATTTGTCAACTGTATGGGCTTTGGTGGGCCCACCAGGATTTGAACCTGGAACCAACAGATTATGAGTCTGCTGCTCTAACCGTTGAGCTATGGGCCCGAGAGGCTGACTCTAGCATATCAAGAGCAGAGGTCGGGGAGCAGGGGCTAGGAAGAGCAGAGCCCAAGAAGAGCAGAGCCCCTGAGGGCGGAGGCCAGTAATCAGACTCCGCCAAACTTAAGAGTTCTTCGACGGATCCCTGAACACTGGCGCCTGAGTATTGGTTTAATGCGCTGTCGCTTTCTCCGCCCCCAGGCCGGTATTCGAGCGCACCAGCAGTTCGTTGAATTTTGCCTGTGAGGTCGGCTCTGAACTGACCAGCGTCCCGATGATGGCGCCGAGGAATCCCAACGGAATACTCAGGATGCCGGGATTTTCCAGCGGGAACCAGGCTTTCGCCTGAATCAGATGGCGCGCGGCCCCCGTAACGGTCGGCGGATCAATTCCCATCAGGCTCGGGCTCACCAGAATCAGGCCAATCGACGCCAGCAGACCGACGGCGAGTCCTGCCACTGCACCCGCCGTGTTAAACCGCCGCCAGAATATGGACAGCACAATCACCGGCAGATTCGCCGACGCCGCCACCGCAAACGCAAGCGCCACAAGAAATGCTACGTTCGCTGTTTGCAGTTTGATCGCTAATGCAATGGACACTCCGCCCACCACAAACGCCGAGATCCGCGCAACCAGCACTTCCTCGCCCGACTTCCGCTCTACTCCGTTGTGGATGACGTTGGTCCAGAAATCGTGCGAGAACGAAGTGGTAGCGCTGATCGTCAATCCGGCAACCACAGCGAGGATCGTTGCGAACGCAATCGATGAGATGAAGGCGAAGAAAACATTCCCCGCCAGAGCTTGCGCGAGTAAAGGCGCGCTCATGTTTGTGCCGCCATGCCCCTTAATGAAATCCGGGCCGACGATCGTTGCCGCGCCGAATCCCAGGAACGTTGTCATGATGTAGAAGCTGCCGATCAACACCATCGCCCACACCACGCTATGGCGCGCCGTCTTCGCGTCAGGCACTGTGTAGAACCGGACCAAAATGTGCGGCAGGCCCGCCGTGCCGAAGATCAACGCCATGCCCAACGAGATTAGATCCAATGGCCCGTACGGAGGCTTGTATCGCAGCCCCGGCTGCAGGAAGTCTTGCACCACTACGCCGCCCTTGGCATCGTGATACGTCACATGCCCGATGGCGCCGAAGAACTGTCCAAAGCTGAAGTGGAAGTGGGCCATCACCAGAATACTGAGCATGATCGTTCCAGCCATCAGCAAGATCGCCTTGATGATCTGCACCCAGGTCGTCGCCAGCATTCCGCCGAACACGACGTACACGATCATCAGGATGCCGACACCGATCACGGCCTGGTTGTATGTTACGTATCCGCCGAGCAGCAACTTCACCAGCGTGCCCGCTCCCACCATCTGCGCGATCATGTAGAACGTGCTGACAGTCAGCGTGCTGAGCGATGCCATCGCCCTCACTGGCCGCGGCTTCAGACGATAGGCCAGCACATCGGCCATGGTGTATTTGCCGGCATTGCGGAGAGGTTCGGCGATAACCAGCAGCACAGTCAGATAAGCCACCAGCCATCCTACAGAAAAAAGAAATCCGTCATATCCCTGAAACGCAATGATTCCCGCAATGCCCAGAAACGACGCCGCACTCATATAATCGCCGGCGACCGCGATCCCGTTCTGCCATCCTTTAATCTGGCGGCTTGCCGCAAAGTAAGCCGATGATCCCGCCGACCGCCGCGACGCCCAGTAAGTGATCGCCAGAGTGACCGCGATGAATACCAGGAACATGATTAATGAGATATTCATGACTCACTTGTCTCCCTTGCCGGTCTTATCCAGAATGTCCTTGGCGAGACGATCGAAGTTATTAGCGGCCTTCATGTAGAGGGCGGCGATAATCCACGCCACAACGAACTGCGAGAGTGCGAAGAGGTAGGCCAGGTTCACCTGCCCGATTACCTTCATCGCCATGAATTTCGGCGCGTACCCGACGAGCACCGGCAGCGCGAAGTAGTAGACGAGGAAGAAGATGAATGCCGGCACGATGAATGTCTTTTTGATCGCTATCAAGTCTTGAAATTCTCTGCTGGCTGCGATGCGGTCCCAGACTGATTGGGACGGTGTGGGTTCCTGACCCGGCTTTACGATCTCTGAGTTTTGGGCGGTGTTTGCCATAAGAATCTCCTTCACGCGCGAGCTGCAAACTTTTCACTGAAAGACGACGGAAAGCCTGTAGCGCGGTTGACGGACAGATTACTCCCTGCTGTCAAGTTTCTGAATGGGTGGGGCGTCCTGGGGTGAGGGCCGGGTCTGTGGACAGGTCTGCTGGGCTTTGCCGTCGCAGGACAGCCAAGGCGGCTGTCGCCACATGTGCAGTGGTGACGTCCGGATTTCGACGGCTGTGAAAACCTTGCGGACTAGACCTTCGCCGCCTTCGTCATTTTTCCGGCGGCCGCTAGCTCTGCCAACGAGGGGATCGATTCCGGCTCGGTCACCTTGCGATCGGGCATCATCGTGCCGCTCTTGAATGCTTCGACCAACATTTCAATCGCCAGGTCCGTGTTCGGGCGAATGTAGATCGTTGCCGCCAGACTTCCGTTTCGAACCCAAGCTTGGCCTGTTTTCGGCATCCCGTCGCAGCCCGTTATGGGGATCTTCATCCAGCGCGCGCGATCGGACTCGGCAATTTCGCTGAACGCTTTGCGCGCTCCCATGGCCATGCTGTCGTCTTGCGCGCCGACCAGATCGATGCGGCTGTGCTGCGAAGTCTGCAGGCGCAGCCACGAAGTCATCGCCTTATACGAACTCTCCTCGGTCCAGTTTGCCCGGAGTGTCTTCACTTGAACATTCGTGGGCTTGCTTTTGTTCATCCCGATCGAGCGTTGTTTCGCGGCGGAGCTGTTGTTCGGTCCTTCGATATATAAAACCGACCCGCCGTTCGGCAGGAGAGCAGCGAATTGCATTCCCTGAATCTTGCCGATTTCCTCGTGATCGGAGGTGATGGTGCACATTGGAACCTTATATTGGCGCCGCAACTCCAGGATGTAATCCACATCAAAATTCAGCACGACCCAGCCAATGCCTGCCGCCGCCGCCGCTCTGGCCACCTGGGGAAACGCGGTCCCGCCGGCCGGTTCGAACATGATTACGTCCGGTTTCGCTTTTGAGGAGTCCTGCACGTATTGCAGCAATTGCTGGCTCTGCACCAGCGGATCATTGCTGGCGTGGATGATCTTGACGTCGACGCCCAGACGCCGCGCCGTCTTCTCGGCCGCCGCAGCCTGTTCCTGCTGATAATCGTTGTCGTCGTTCGTGAGGGAAATCAGAAAGCTGAGCCGCTTCATGGCGCATACCCCTTAATTTCGATCATAGACCCGTAGCATCGCGGACCAATGTGACGACGGTAACCGGAGTCTTCGTCAGACTCTCTGCGTTTCCTGATGACAGAGCTCGTGAAAAAAACGAAAAGCGTCCCGCCAGGGACGCCTCAGATTTCGGATTAACGGTCTTTACGCTCCCGCGGCTGCGCCTTTTGCTGTTTCGCCCAGGAACGTCTTCAGTTTTGCGTCGAGAATCTCACGACTATTTTGCGGAAGATCGACAAAGCGGAAGGGCTGCATCCAGCCTTGGGTCGCCCACATGGGAAATAGCATCTGGGCCTTGCTGCGAATCGTCGCCTTGCTGATGTGAAAGATCATTTCGACGTCCAGCTTTTCGTCGAGGGGCTTCTCCAGATGAATGACTCCACCGCTCGTCGAAAGCTGATGAATCGCGGCGCGCACTGCCCGCTTATTCGGCAGACGCACCAGCACCAGCACAGATCCGCGGAGCTTCACGCGGAACGGGCGCTCCACCTGCGCGGTCGGAGTGGCCGGGCTATCCGTGGGCTTGATCTCTGCCCCCGGCACTAATCGCGCTGATGATTGGAATTCGTCTTCCATACGCTTTGCCACAGTATGGCAGTCTGCCAATCCTTGGCGAAGTTACGGAAGAACAAGACCGTCCACCACTAAGGGCACCAAGTTACACGAAGGGAAACCAGGCTTCAGGAATGACTACTTCCGTCCGGGATGGATTTCGGCGCCTTCGGAGAACACGTTATAGGGCCAGGATTTCTTCTGGACGGCCGACTTCGGCACGCTCGCCGGTTGCGGCTGCGCAGCGATGGGATCATTCTGCGCGACGACATTCCAGTCTTCGGGAGCGTCGGCAATGCCCCAGACATTTCCGTGGTTGTAGAGCGAGGCTCCAATCAGGAAGCCGTCGTTCCCCAGCGGGAGACAGTTCGCCACGCGGGCAGTTACGGTAACTCCGCCGGGCAGATCGCCGATCATGATCGGCGTCTCCAGTTGCAGGGCACGTGTGCTGCGGAATCCGCATCCTTGCGCGCTTACGACCAGTACCATGCATCGCTCGGCGAACGGGCGCATGCGATCGAGACTCGTCACCGTGACGGGAATCTCGACCCGCAGCCGCGTGCTGCGCCGCGTCGTTTTCGGAGTGTGCACTTCCATAGGCGGGGAAATCGACCGGATCTCCATAGTAATTGTGGCAGATTCATTCGGTGAGGGGACGGTGACGAAGGTAACCCGTGGCGCGGCAGAGCAGTACTTAGTTCCCATCTACGGCTTCTTAGCTTTCGGTCGACGTACGGTCCCTCACGGCGGCTTTGCCGCCGTGAGGGATGACATCCTCGGTGACTTTGCGGGTCAAACGCAACTTATTTGGCGTTTCGGCGGGCCTGCGCTATGCCGGCGGACACGCCTTTCCGGACGACGCGGGCATAGCCGGCTTGGTCCATCGCGGCCATGGTTGCGGCTGCGATCCCTCCGGGTGTGGCCGCTTCCTGCAAGAGGTCGTCGAGTTCTAGCCCGCTTTCCCGCCAATAGGCGATGCCATCGCTGAGCGCGTGGGCTGCAGCGATCAATGCCGCTTTGGGATTCAGCCCTGCCCGTTGCGCCGCTTCGGCTAAATTCGCCAGCGCATGATATCCGTGGGTTGGCGAGTGCGTGGCAGTAATCGCATCCATCTGCGATTCAGGCAAGTCGATGACCGGGCCTACCAGTGCGAACAATTTGCGGATGCGCGCACGATCGCTCTTGGTGACGCCACGGTCGAAACTGACCGGAGTCAGTCCTCTTCCTATCCGGCACACCGGACTCGGCATGGCACGCACCCAACGTACTGAGGGGCGGAGCCACTTCCGCAAATTGCGGAAGGGAATGCCCGCGGCCAAGCTGACACACAGCGCGGGGGGCGCAGCGCCACAGTCAAGAACTTCGCGGAGCATCTCTTTTACCGACCCAGGCCTCACCGCGACAATTAGCAGTCCAGTTCTTGCGACCGCTGATTTCAAGTCACTTGCAATCTTTATGTCCGATTCCCGGCGCAGAGCATTCAGCTTTTCCGGATGGCGGTCATGCACCACAATCTCGCGGTGATCACCTGCCAGCCGAAGTCCAGCACATAGTGCGCCAGTGATTCTTCCACCGCCCAGAAAAACGGTTGCCTTCATTAATCCGCCGTCCCTCCCCCATCCACTACCAGCGCGGCCCCGGTCATGAACGACGAGTCATCGGACGCGAGAAACAGCACGGCCTTCGCAATTTCTTCCGCGGTGCCCACCCGTCCCAGCGGCCGCTTCGCGCACCCTGCGATGTAGTCGTCCCACTTCTGCCCGCGCATCTTTGCGTCCGCGGGAAGCATTGGAGTCTCCACGTCCCCGGGACAAACGCAGTTTATACGAATGCCCTGTGCTCCATGATCGATCGCCATCGCCTTCGTCATCAGGACCACGCCACCCTTCGACGCGCAATAAGCCACCGCATGATCTCCGCCAACGATGCCCCATCCGGAAGCGTTGTTGATGATCACTCCGCGCCGCTGTGCGATCATTACCGGCAGTACGAACTTCGACATCAGAAATGTGCCCTTCAGGTTGATGTCGATCTGCTCGTCCCACTCTTTTTCTGAACATTCCAGCGTCGTGTGAGGATAGAAAACTCCCGCGTTATTGAACAGAATGTCGAGACGCCCGAACGCCTCCATCGTTTCTTCGACCGCCCGGCGGCAATCGCCCGCCACACTTACATCCGCGTGGAGGAAGACGGCCTCGGGCCCAATGTCTTTAATTCGTTGCACCACCGCCGCGCCGCGCTCACGATTCCGGCCAGTGATCGCGACCTCCGCACCCTCTTTCGCGAACAGCAATGCGGTCGCCTCGCCGATGCCGGACGTGCCGCCTGTGATCAGAGCAACCCTATCGTTAAGTCGCATATTGAGTTGAACGTAACTTCATTGCCGCTGATGAACGCGGATCAACGCCGATCTGTATTATCCGCGTCAATCCGTGGCTCGAATTTGATTCACCGGCTCGCCAGTCCACCCGCCGTCTCGCCGCCATCGAGTGTGTACACCTGTCCGGTCGCGAAGGCTGCGTCGTCCGATGCGAGATACGCAAAGAGTGCCGCAATTTCCCCCGGTGACGCGTGTCTGCCGAGCGGAATCTTCGCGTTGACCTCGGCCAGCATCGCGTCGGAATATTCGGCGCGCTGCATGGGCGTCAGCACATAACCCGGGGCCACCGCGCAGACGCGCACTTTTGGCGCCAGTTCCAGCGCCATCGACTTCGTCAATTCGATCACACCAGCTTTGGAGGCGTTGTAGTCGGCGTAATACGGATATCCCATCACTCCATTCGTCGATGCAGTCTGAAGAATCACCCCACTGCCGCGCTCCCACATGTGGCGGGCTGCGGTTTGTGCCACATAGAACACGCCGGTCAGGTTCACAGCGATCACACGATCCCACTCTTCCGGGGTAATGTCGAGGAATTTGTGCCGTATGCTGACCCCGGCATTGTTGATGAGAATGTCTACGCCGTCCATCAACCGGATCGCTTCGGCAAACGCCGCCTCGACCTGCATGAGGTCGGTGACGTCGGCGATGATCGCCTCACCCAGGGCAGGGAGTTCATGCTTGATGCGCGCGCCGGCCGCGTCATCGCGATCGAGAACGCATACGCGTGATCCTTCTTCCAGGAACCGGGCGGCAGTGGCGGCGCCGATGCCGCTGGCCCCACCGGTGATTAACACTCGTTTGTCTTTCAATCCACGCATGGGATCTCCGGTGCTCGTGTGCGGACGGACGCCTCGTCCGTCCCGCCGAAGCGAAGCGAGGCGTGGCGAAACTCAACCTTCTTCGCAATGTTTCGATGCTAGCTCGCCTTGCGGCTCGCTCGACGGACGAATGCGTCCGTCGCCACATGGTTCATCTCACATGGTTCTTCTCAACAACCCGCCGCCCGAACGGCTATCGTATTCGGCACTGCTCGCAACTGGGTCATCAACTCGGCGTCGCAGGGGCGGTTGATGTCATAGATCGCATAGCCCAGCGTGGCGCGCGTGTTCAACGACTGGCGCTCGATGTTGATTCCGCGATCGCCCAGGATATCGTTGATGGCGCGCAGAATGCCGGGGACGTTGTGATGGATGTGCATCAGCCGGTACGATCCTTCTTCATATTCCAGATGGCATTGCGGCAGGTTCACGCTGAGCGTCGAATCGCCGCTGTGCACATAGTCGATCAGCTTCGCTGAAACGAACTGCCCGATGTTTTGCTGGGCCTCCTCGGTCGAGCCGCCGACGTGTGGTGTCAGGATAACGTTCGGCAGGCGTTGCAGCGCGCTCACGAATCCTGCGCCGCTCTCAGGCTCTTTCGGGAAGACGTCGATAGCTGCGCCTGCGATCTTGCCGGACTTCAGACACGCCGCCAGCGCTTCGTGGTCGACGACAAATCCGCGGCTCAGATTGAGGAAGCACGCGCCATCCTTCATCGCTGCGAATTCCTCCGCGCCGAATAGATTCCGGTTTTGCGGGTTGCCATCAACATGCAGAGTCACGACGTCGGCCGTCTCGAGCAACTCGCGGAATCCGAGGCCCCGCGCGTTACCGCGCGCCAGCACGTGCGATACATCGTAGAAGACGACGCGCATGCCCATGGCCTCGGCCAGGTCGGAAAGCTGGGAGCCGATCTTGCCGTATCCCACGATGCCCAGTGTGAGCCCCCGGACCTCGTGCGCCCCCGCCGCCGATTTATTCCACACGCCGCCGTGCATGTCTGTCGAGGCCTGAAACGTACGCCGGAGCAACACGATGATCTCACCTATGGCGAGTTCGGCGACCGAGCGAGAGTTGGAATGGGGATCATTGAACACGGCAATGCCGCGCTCGCTCGCGGTAGCGCGGTCAATCCTGTCGACCCCGATGCAGAACGCTCCCACGGCAGCGAGCTTCTCACCGGCCTGAATCACCGCCTTCGAGACGGAAGTCTTTGAGCGCACGCCGAGAATCGCAGCGCCGCGAATCTTCTCGATCAACTCCCGCTCTTCGAGCGCTGCCTGGTGCGACTCGACTTCGTATCCCGCGGCTCGAAACTGCTCGACCGCAACCGCGCTGATATTTTCCAGCAACAGAACCTTCAAGTCCCCTCCATAGAGCCGGGTGGAAAACAGAAAAACGCCGACGTTCAGGATAAACAGCAAATACCGTTTGCGGGTAGAAAGTTGTTGCATGGGCAGGCGTGTGAGTTCAATGACACCAACAACCGAGACTGCCTTAATCTCCAGTCGCGCTAATCAGAAGCACGAGAGGAAACGTCTTACGGCATGAGGTTCATAGTGAAGGTTCCCGTCGGAAACTGACAACCGGAAGGAACTCCGGATTCCAGAGTGTAGAGACCACCCCCACTTGTTGTGCCCAAGTCGCCAACCAAATTGAGTGGGTTCGTGGACGTTCCGGTGCCAGGCAACTGAATCGTAGCGTGAAAATTTGCGATCGCTTCTCCTTGCTGCGTCAGCTGCCCGCTCAGTACGGAACCGGACAGAGGAGGGTTCGCCGGGAAACAACTTGACGGCTGCACCAGCGAGGTAAGGCTTCCGGTTAGTCCCGTGCCGCTCTGGACGAGGGAAACGGCAAATGTCGTCTGTTCGCCCTGTTGACCTTGCTGCGCCGCCGCACCGGTGAAGACCACATTCCAGCGACCCGTCACGGAAGACTTTGAGGAAGAACCGCAGCCGAGCAATCCCGAGCAAAGGGCCGCTAAACAAATCGCTCTCATCCCAATCATGGGGCGCCTCCCGCTGCGCCCGATTATCTCTCAAAGGCAGCAAAACGGAAACTGCGGTTCACAATCTGTTTCTATCTCAAAGTGCGCTTCAGGTCATTGACGGACACGGTGCGGGTAATTCAACCCTCACACTCCGGTCGGCGACAAACGTTCGGATGTGGACCGAATCGAAAGAAGTCGAAATTTGAGCGCCCACTCCTGTTCTCAACATTATGTATCGCTCCTTATCGTGCCGTCGCCGTTCTCGCTCTCGTCAGGGATAATATCGGCGACCTTCTGTTGTTTCGTACTCTGCAACAGTTCTTCGATTTGTTCAGGGCGCATGGGTACACCCATGACCGAACCTATCAAGAGTGGCAGGCACATCAATAGAGTGCGCAACCGATGCTTCATCGACACAAGGTCCTCCGGGCATTCGTCGCGCCACAAGCAGGGATCACTCCCTGCGAACGCGGCCCAATCATATGAATTCAGACTGTGTTAGGTGGAGAAACTCAAATCACACGCCTAACGCTTCGGAGGGGCGCGGGAAGCAACAACCGAGAGGAAGGGATATGCCGGAACATTGCCGCACTCGGACTCGCGGCACAAGGGAGCGATGATGACCGCCGCCACGAAGAGTAACAGGGGAAGAAGGATGGCAAAAAACAACCCGGCTGGAACCGGGGTCAGCGCTGCTAACAACACGGCCAGGAGACAACCAAAAGCGACCAGTCGATGCATGGAAAACATGGTCACGACCTGGTACCGATGATACACTTCGGCCCTTCAGCCAGCACTCTTTCTTGAACAGCTCCTTTCATGGTTGTTGCGAGATCCCTATTACGCGGTTTTGAGCGCAAACGCCTGTTACAACATTTAACTTCCGAATTCCCCGTTGAACATCAGGTGCCGGGGCATGGCCATATTATCGTTGTTCCCTTGTCGGATTCTTTAGTGGCCCTGGGTATCAACGGACATTTCTACCTCGGCGGCATCGAAGAAGAAGTGCTCGGGCGGGCGTTGCACGGAGCGCGGGTGTTGCTCCTCTTTCTTCGTTGCAGCTGGCTCTGCAAAATGCCTCAGCATGCCAGTAACTTTTACAGTCTGGCCCCTGCGAAATTGAGCATAAAGACTGTTTTCCTTTTCAATGCCTGATTTGTTGGCCGCATAGATATAGGCACCCCAATTGTTGAACGCGAGCCAAAAGCCTTGTTTTCCGTCGTGCAGGGTTCCCACGACCGTGATCTTCTGGCCGACCTTGGGCATCATCTCATTTTTGAACTTTGCGAAGGCTGGGGTATCGTTCTGTGCGGCGGCCGCTATCATTAGCGTCAGTCCGACCACAGAGGCTGCGTATCCGGCTGTTCGCCACATGGTGGGCATTGTAGCGCCGATCACTGTTGTAACATCCTTGATTACACTTAAGTGTGAAAATTCCCGATTGCACGGATCACTTCAGCGGTCATTGAATGCTGGGCGTCGTGCGTAAAGAGGCGATGGTTCGCAATCCACCTTTGAGGGATCACTTCATGCACAGTGCTCGTCGTGGGACGGTTGCTGTTCTGTTGCTAGTCTTCGCAAATCAACTGCTTTCCCAGACGACAAAGGGCGCGGACGCGCATCTGGTCGTGGTGCGGGCGGCGAAGATGCTGGACGTAAAAGCGGGAAAAGTTGTGGCGAATCCCGTGGTCGTCATTGAGGGAGAGCGCATCAAGGAAGCCGGTCCTGGTCTTACCGTTCCTGCGGGCGCGAAGGTCATCGACCTGGGCGGCGCGACTCTAATGCCCGGCCTGATCGATGCGCACACGCATCTGCTTCAGAACTACGATTTCGCGCTCGGTGGCGACGACAACAATATGGTGCTGACGGTGGCGCAGATGAGTCCGGCGGAAAGAGCGCTGCTGGGGGCAAAGATGGGACGCGAAGACCTTGAAGCTGGAATCACTACAGTTCGCGATGTGGGGAATTCCGGCATCAACGGGGACGTGGCTCTCCGGCGGGCGATCAGTCGCGGCTGGGTGAGCGGGCCGCGAATTGTGGCTTGTACGAGAGCCCTGGCGGCGGCTGGTGGGCAGTTTGGCAAACTGCAGCACGCCGCGCAGGCTCTGGTAAAGCAGGAGTACGTCGAGATTGCGACGGTGGATGATGCGCGACGGGCCGTGCAGCGAGCCTTCTATGACGGCGCGGACTGCATCAAGGTGATCGTCAATACCGGTCCCCGGGTGGTGTCGCTCGAGGAGATGAAGGCGATTGTGGAGGAGGCGCATCGCGTCCATAAGAAAGTGGCGGCACATGCGATCGGAGATGAGGCAACCCGGATCGCCGCCGAGGCGGGAGTAGATTCCATCGAACACGCCTACATCGTGCCCGACGACGTGCTGAAGGCGATGGCGTCGAAGAAGATATTCATGGTTCCGACCGATTATCCGGAGGAAATTTACACCGGGTTCACTCCGCCGGGCGCCACGCCGGAAGAGCGGAAAGAGACGGAAGCGGCGATGAAGCAATTCGTGCAGGGCAGCCGCGAGCGGTTGAAGCGGGCAGTGGCCGCGGGCGTGCGCATCGCCGCGGGATCGGATGAGTACTACCAGATGGGAAAGCGCACGCGGGGCGAGAGCAGCACTCTGATTTATGAGGCGTATCGCGATTCGGGCATGACGCCGTGGCAGATCATCCAGGCGGCGACCATGAATGGCGCGGAATTGCTGGATTGGCAGGACCGAATCGGGTCGATCGAGGCCGGAAAACTCGCCGACATCGTGGCAACTTCGGGGGATCCGTCGCAGGATGTGAGGGAGTTGGAGAAGGTCAAGTTTGTGATGAAGGGCGGGGATGTGGTTCGGAACGATCTCAGCGAGCCACCCAATCGATAATGCAGTCGCAACGTCTTAGTGCTGAATTTTGAACAAGTTACTATTGTGAGGCTTGCGGTCATCCTAAGCGTTGACAGCTTCTACAATCGGAACGTAGAGTCGGCGAAAGGTTTGCAAACCAAGTAAAAAGAGCTCGGTCAGGAGGCAAGTATGCGGTCGAGGCTATTCTGGACGGGGGCCTTCGTGTGTTTGGCTGCGGTTTTCACAGGGGCGCAGGATCCAACCAAAGTCGAGCCCAGGCACTACAAACTGGATTTCGAAAATGACAAGGTGCAGGTGGTGTCGGTGCATTATGGGCCGCACGAGAAGTCAGCCATGCATGAGCATCCGGGCGGGGTGGTCGTGATCCTCACCGCTGCGCACCTTCGCTTTACCGATGAGAGCGGCAAGACCAGGGAGGTCTTCTCCAAGCCCGGAGAGGCGCGTTGGTATCCTGCTTTTCATCATCGGGTGGAGAACCTGGGAGACACGGCATACGACGCGGTGTATGTCGGGATCAAGGGGATGTCGAGCGCGTCGAATGGATCGAAAGATCCGATGAATGCGATGGATGAGGATACGAAGAATATCGTGGCGCGGTTGATGGCGTCGGCGAGGCAGTAATTCTCATCGGTACACGGGCCAGGACCTCAAGACGTCTCGCATATCTCCGGAACATCCTTCGGCGCGCCGGGATGGCCTGTGAGAAGGAAAGAAAGAAAGTCAAAAACCCCACCCTGTCGCATAAAACGCGACAAGGGTGGGGCGCCCACTCAACATTCCCTTCTTCGCAGTGGATACGCTCCCGTTTAGAATTCAAGCCAGCTCTCAGCAGGATCAGAATGAGTGACGGGAAACCTCATGATCGGTGCGGTTGATATTGGCGGGACGAAAATCGCGGTCGGTGTGGTCGATGACTGCGGGCAAGTGCTGGCTCGGGCGGAAACACCGACGGACGCGCATGACTATGCCAACGGACTGGCAGCGATCGTGCGCATGCTGGGCGAAACGGCGCGTGCGGCAGGAACTTTCGTTAGCGGCATTGGGATTGGAGCGACCGGGCCGGTGGACCCGATTGGCGGGGAGTTTGGGGACGTGGATTTCCTTCCCGGCTGGAGAGGCAAGAATCTGGTGCGCGACCTGGAGCAGAATTTTTCGGTGCGCGTGGCTATGGAAAATGACGGCGATGCCGCCGCGCTGGCCGAGGCCGGATGGGGCGCGGGCAGGAATCGCACGCGCTTGATTTATGTCACTGTCGGAACGGGGATCGGCGGCGGAATTATCCTGGATGGAAAGCTTTATCGGGGAGTGGATGGGGCGCATCCGGAGGTGGGTCATCACGTGGTCGATCCTTCGGGGCCGGAGTGTTCGTGCGGATTTCGCGGCTGCTGGGAATCGCTGGCGGCTGGACCGGCGATGGTGGCCTGGATGGAAAAGCACGCGCCCCCCGGTTACCTGCATCGGCAGGGTATTACAGCGAAGCGAATCTGTGAACTGTCCCAGCAGGGAGACGAACTCGCCGCGCAGGCGGTCGAACATGAGGGCTACTATCTGGGGTTGGGGCTGGCGAATCTGATCAGCCTGTTCACGCCGGACGCCATTGTTCTCAGCGGAAGTGTGATGAAAAGTGCGCCACTGTTTATGGACCGGATCCGCGAGGTGATTCGTTCGGGCTGTCGCTTTGTGCCGGCTGCCAAAACAGAATTGATGCTCGCGTCGCTCGGGGACAACACCAACCTTATCGGGGCGGCGCGCGTGTGGCACTACCGCTTTTCGTAGGGTCGCGGTCCTCCTTGTCGCGACGGCATCCTCACCACCTTGACGTGGGGCGAGCCGCCCCCGCCGCTGCCGGCGAGACGCCGGCGCTACCAATCTGATACTGTTTCCAGTTCGCTTCTTTCTGTGATGGATGTCACAGATTTTGTGCGCTGCTCGTGAAAGGATTCCTCCCCGGAGCAGCACGCGATTGTTGCCGAGGTTGCCGGGTTCATAGCGACCACGGAAAGGACGAGAGCCCACGTGATCGTCGGAGTTCCGAAAGAGAGCTATCCCGGGGAACGGCGGGTTGCCCTTGTTCCCCTCGTCATTCCCAATCTCACCAAAGCTGGACTGGAAGTCGTCGTTGAGGCCGGTGCCGGAGAGCAGGCCGGGTATCCGGACGCCGCTTACGTCGAGAAGGGTGCGAAGATTCTGCCCAGCCGCGCCGCCGTGTTCAGTGCGGTGGACATTATTGCGCAGGTGCTGTCTTACGGGTCGAACGACGTTACTGGTAAAGACGACCTTCCGCTTTACAAGCGCGGGCATGCGCTGATCGGATTCCTTAGGCCTTTCGGATCGGCGGAAATTGTTCAGCAAATCGCACAGGCGGGAGTCACCGCATTTTCCGTGGAATTAATGCCGCGCACCACGCGGGCGCAGAGTATGGATGCGCTGTCTTCTATGGCGACAGTCTGCGGCTACAAGGCGGTGCTGCTGGCCGCGGAAACTTCACCACGCATTTTCCCCATGATGACCACCGCTGCGGGAACCATCACCCCCGCGCGCGTGTTTGTGATCGGCGCCGGCGTAGCTGGTTTGCAGGCGATCTCGACGGCCCGTCGCCTCGGGGCTGTGGCCTCAGCGTACGACATGCGCCCTGCCGCGAAGGAACAAGTGCAGAGCCTGGGCGGACGTTTCGTGGAGTTGCCGATCGAGGCTCAGAATGCGCAGGACGCCCGCGGCTACGGTACCCCGCAGGATGAAACTTTCTACGCTAGGCAGCGCGAACTGCTGACAAGGGTGGTGGCGGAGAGCGACATCGTAATCTCTGCGGCGGTCATTCCAGGAAAGAAGTCACCGGTGCTGATCACCGCCGATATGGTCAAAGGGATGGCGCCCGGGTCCGTGATCGTCGATCTCGCGGCCGAGCGCGGCGGGAATTGCGAACTGACGAAGACGGGTGAAACTGTCAAAGCGGGCGGCGTCACCATCATCGGCGCGATCAATCTGGCGAGCAGTGTGCCGTACCATGCCAGCCAGATGTATGCGCGCAATCTCACCACCTATCTCACGTACATGGTGAAAGACGGCAAGCTGCAGATGAATTTGCAGGATGAGATTACGCGCGAGACGCTGATCACCAACGGTGGAGAGATTGTCAATGGGCGCGTGCGCGAGTTCTTCAAACTGCCGGCGCTGACGCCTGCAGGATCGTAGGGCTTCGATGGAATTGTCATCCTGAGCGAAGCGAGAGTCCGCAAAGCGGCTCTTGCGCAGTCGAAGGATCCCTAGCATGGCGTCGGACGTCGCGTATCAGTAGGGATACTTCGACCCCGTGGCTGCTCTGCTTCGCGGACCAGCCACTTCGTTCAGGATGACAGACTGAGAACTGAGAACTGAGAGCAGAGAACTTACGACTGAGGTACTGCATGGGTTCCAACCTGATCGACGCGTTATTCGTATTCATGCTGGCGGCCTTCATCGGATTTGAAGTCATCCGCCACGTTTCTCCGCTACTGCACACGCCGTTGATGTCGCTGACCAACGCTCTCGATGCGATTGCAGTCGTCGGAGCGATCGTGCTCGTGGGTGAGAAGAAGAGTACCTTTGCGACTGTCTTGGGCGTGATCGCGATCATCGCGGCCACCAGCAACGTTGTCGGTGGATTCATCATTACCGACCGCATGTTGCGCATGTTCAAGACCAGCCGTCCGGTCAAAGCTCAAGGGACGAAATCCTAATGAATCCTGAGTTCGCTGGAAGCCAGTACGTCATCGAAGTCGTTTATCTCATCGCCAGCGCGCTGTTCATTCTGTCGCTGAAGTGGATGAGTTCTCCAGCCACCGCCCGGCACGGCATTCTCGCCGGCGAAATCGGCATGGTGCTGGCCATCGGCGGCACGCTGCTGCGCCACGGCATCATCGACTGGAAGTGGATCATTATCGCGCTCGTGCTGGGGTCGGGCATCGGCGTCCCGCTGGGGATGGTGCAGATGACCGCGGTTCCGCAGCGGACCGCATTGAGCCATGCATTTGGCGCACTGTGCGTGACCCTGGTCGGTTCGGCGGAATTCTATTTGCGCTCCCCCGACGTGCCGAAATTCATGATGTCTGTGCTGTCGATGGAAGTGATTCTCGGCGGGCTAACGTTCACCGGCAGTCTGATGGCGGCCGGAAAGCTGCAAGAAGTTTTGCCCCAACGGCCGATTACCTTCAAAGGACAGAATCTCGTCAACTTCCTGCTCTTCTCGGCTGCGGTCGGCAGCGCTGTCTATCTGGTACAGCACCCTGGAGCGAAAGAACTGTTTCCATTCGTTGTTGGGATTTCACTTGTCATCGGTGTGCTGCTGGTGATTCCCATTGGCGGCGCTGACATGCCGACCGTGATCTCGCTATTGAATTCCTATGCCGGACTGTCCGCCGCCGCAATGGGATTCGTGCTGAATTCGAAGCTTCTGATTATCGCTGGTGCGCTGGACGGATCATCCGGATTCATCCTTTCGGTGATCATGTCGAAGGCTATGAACCGGTCCTTTACGAACGTTCTGTTCGGCGCGTTCGGGCAGGTCCAGGCGTCGGCGGCCGCGGGACAGGAAGCGAAGCCGGTGCGCAGTGCCACGCCGGAAGAGGCCGCTGCAATTCTCTCAGCGGCAAACAAAGTTGTGGTCGTCCCGGGATATGGCATGGCGGTGGCGCAAGCGCAGCACAAGGTGCGTGAACTGTATGACGTGCTCACCAAGAAGGGCGTGGATGTGCGCTTCGCGATACATCCTGTGGCAGGGCGCATGCCGGGCCATATGAACGTGCTGCTGGCCGAGGCCGACATTCCTTATGACCGTCTTATCGAGATGGATGAAATCAATGGTGACTTCCCGCAGACAGATGTGGCGTTGATCATCGGCGCAAATGACGTGACCAATCCCGCCGCGCGCACCGATCAGTCGAGCCCGATTTTCGGTATGCCCATTCTCGACGTGGACAAGGCGCATACAGTCATGGTGATCAAACGCGGAATGAGCCCGGGATTTGCAGGGATCGACAATCCGCTTTACTACCTTGATCGGACGCTGATGCTGTTTGGTGACGCCAAGCAGTTCGTCGGTGGAATCGTCAAGGAACTTGGCGGGCACTAAGCTAGAACCAGAAACTCAAGAAGAGGCCGTTCTGGCAGCATGCCCTACTGAAACGTTTTAATATGTTGCTTTATCAATCTAGTCTCAGGTGATCTTATGCGTACCCTTGCATTGATGAGTTTCCTATTCGTCGTCACCGGCTTGGCTGTATGTCAAGCTCAACCACAACTCAACCTGATGCCCCTGCCCGCCAGCGTGCAGCAAGCCAGTGGCATGCTGCCCGTCACACAGTCGTTCTCAGTAAACGTGACGGGCGCACGCGATCCCGCGCTCGAGGCTGGCGTACGGAGGTTCGTCGCGCAACTTTCGCGGCAGACGGGGATTCCGTTTCGTCCCAAGACCGGTGCGGCTGCGACCCTGACTGTGCACGCCGACAAGGCTCTCGATGCTGTGCTGAAGCTCGGCGAGGACGAGTCGTACCAACTCACCGTTACCGATTCCGGTGCACAGATAGCGGCTCCCACCACGCTCGGCGCGCTTCATGGCCTGCAGACATTCTTGCAGCTGGTCACGATCACCCCGAGCGGATTCGCCGCACAAGCCGTCACGATTAAAGATCAGCCTCGCTTTCCGTGGCGCGGCACTCTGATCGATGTGAGTCGCCACTTCATTCCCATCGAAGTGTTGAAACGCAATCTGGATGGCATGGCTGCCGTGAAGATGAACGTGCTGCACTGGCATCTGTCCGACGATCAGGGATTCCGCGTCGAGAGCAAGACCTTCCCCAAGCTGGCGGCCATGGGATCGGAAGGCCACTACTATACGCAAGCGGAGATCCGCGATTTCATCTCTTATGCGCACGATCTCGGCATTCGCGTTATCCCGGAGTTTGATACGCCTGGACACAGCCGGTCATGGTTTGTTGGCTATCCGGAACTGGCGAGCGGCGAGGGCCCATTCACGGTAGAAAACGAGAATGGTGCCTCTTCGGTGACCGATCCAACGCGCGAAGAAACTTACAAGTTCATGGACAAGTTCGTCGAGGAGATGGGAAAGCTTTTTCCCGATGCCTATTTCCACATTGGCGGCGACGAAGTCGACGGGAAATTTTGGGACAGCAATCCCAAGATTCAAGCCTTTAAGCAAGCACACGGAATGAAGACGAATCAGGATCTGCAGGCCTACTACAACCAGCGCCTGCAGAAGATTCTGGCCAAGCATCACAAAACCATGATCGGTTGGGACGAGATCCTTCATCCCGATCTACCCAAGACCATCACGGTTCAGTCATGGCGCGGGCAGGATTCCTTGGCCGCTGCCGCCAAGCAGGGATACAGCGGACTCCTTTCTTACGGATACTACCTCGATCTGATGTGGCCGACGGCGCGCCACTATGCAGTTGATCCCATGAGCGGCGCGGCGGCGACGCTGACTCCCGAACAAAAGGCATTGATCCTCGGGGGCGAGTCGTGCCAGTGGGCCGAGTGGGTGACGCCGGAAAATGTCGACTCACATATTTGGCCACGAAACGCGGCCATCGCTGAACGACTATGGTCACGGCAGGACGTGACGGACGTGAACTCGATGTACGCGCGGATGCATGCCGTGAGTCTTGAACTCGAACCGCTCGGACTGACGCACAACTCGACCCGCGATCGAATGCTGCAGCGCATGGCGGGAACCTCCGACGTCATGCCGTTGCGGGTTCTGGCAAATGTCGTCGAACCGGTGAAGGATTACAACCGGTGGAGCGATGAGAAAGGGCCGATCGATTTCCACGCGCCGCTGACTCGCATGATCGATGCCGCGTATCCGGAGAGCGATGCCGCGCGCGAGTTCAGCAATCTCGTGCAGCAGTTCGTGCAGAGCGGATACAAAGATCAGGCTGCCGAAGCGCAGATTCGCACCTGGCTGACGCTGTGGCGTCACAACGATGCGAAACTGCATCCGCTGCTGCAGCAGTCGGCGTTGCTGCAGGAGGTTATCCCTGTCTCGCAGAATTTAGCGATGCTGGGCGCGTCTGGACTGCAAACGCTCGACTATCTGGATAAGGGACTGGCCGAGCCCGATCTCTGGAAGGCCCAGCAAATGGCGGTCATCGAGCAGGCGAAGAAGCCAGTGGCTGGACTTCTGCTGATGGTGGTGGCGCCGGTGCAGCAGCTGGTCGAGGTAAGTGGACAGGCCGCACACTGAGTCGCCAGAAGTGATTGGCGGTTTCGTGTTGGCCCATCATTGCATCTTTGGCTTCACGGAACGTCCCTCATTTCTCAGACATTCAGATGACAAGTCATCAATCCGTGGATCACATGAAAGGCACGGCGAGCCTTGTCATTCCGAACGCGAAGCGTAGGAATCTGCTTTTTGAAGCGCCGTGATATCCTTATAACACCAGCTGCGCACCGTCTTGGCGGAAATACCCCCGCGGTTCCTGAAGGAATTCAGAAGTCAGCAAGAGAGAAGCCACAACCATGCTTTCAGTCAGTAATGTGTCAATGCGCTACGGCGCCAAAGTTCTGTTTGAAGACGTTTCCACGGCGTTCACCCCGGGGAAGCGCTACGGCTTGACCGGGCCCAACGGCTCCGGGAAATCTACGTTCATGAAACTGCTCAGCGGTGAGATGGATCCGCAAAAAGGAGCGGTGGTCCGCCCGCGCAAGCTCGGCGTGTTGAGCCAAGATCAGTTTGCCTTTGATGTTTATTCGGCCCTCGACACCGTCATTATGGGAAACAAGCGCCTGTGGGCCGCCATGCAGGAGCGCGACGCGATTTATGCCAAGCACGATATGACGGACGAAGACGGCATGAAACTCGGGGAACTCGAGGGAATCGTCGGCGAGGAAGATGGGTACTCCGCCGAGAGCGAGGCCGCGATCCTGCTGGAAGGTCTGGACATTCCGGAAGAACTGCACTCGCGCAAGATGGGCGAGTTGCAAGGCGGACAGAAGGTCCGAATACTGCTGGCACAGGCGTTGTTCGGCCATCCGCAAGCTCTGCTGCTCGACGAGCCGACAAACCATCTCGATCTCGATTCAATTCACTGGCTGCAGGGATTTCTGAACGTGTATGACGGTGTTGTGATCGCCATCTCACACGACCGCCACTTCCTGAACAGCATCTGCACCCACATCGCTGACATCGATTACGAGACGATCATCACTTACACCGGCACGTACGACGACATGGTGGTTGCGAAGACGCAGGTTCGGTCGCAGATCGAAGGGCAGAATGCGCAACGCGAGAAGAAGATTGCGCAGTTGAACGAATTCATCGCCCGGTTTGCCGCGGGTACGCGGTCGAGTCAGGTGCAATCCCGCCGCAAGGAAGTCGAACGCCTGCAGGTTACGGAACTGGCGAAATCGAACATCCAGCGGCCGTTCATCAAGTTTGAGCAGAAGCGGCCCTCGGGCAAGCACATCCTGGAAATCGAACATCTCGATAAGAGCTACAACGAGAACCACGTGATTCGCAACTTCACTGCTAGCATCGGCCGCGGGGAGAAGATCGCGCTGATGGGACGCAACGGGGCGGGGAAGACTACGGTGCTGAATGCGCTGTTGGCTAACTCTCCGACGACGCCGGAATCCGAACTGCGCAAGACCAGCGGATACGACGGGCTATTCGTCGATTCGGGCAAGGTGATCTGGGGACACGAGGCCTCGATCGGCTACTTCGCGCAGGACCATCGCAGCCTGATCGCGACGGGGACGACAGCGATCGAGTGGCTGCATCAATGGGATCCCGCGGCTGTGACGGAAGAACTCCGTGGGATTCTCGGGCAAATGCTTTTTGCCCGCGAGGAAGCGACGAAATCAACCAGCGTGCTTTCCGGAGGCGAGGCGGCCCGACTTTTGTTCTGCAAGCTGATGCTGCAGAAGCCGAACGTGCTCGTGCTCGATGAACCGACGAACCACCTCGATCTGGAATCGATCAACGCCCTGAATATCGCGTTGCAGCGGTATCAGGGAACCGTGCTGCTAGTCACGCACGATCATGATCTGATCGACGAAGTGGCCACCCGCATCTGGCATTTTGAGAGCGACCACAAGATCACCGATTTCAAGGGGACGTACGAGGAGTATCAGGCGGCGGTAGTGGCGGTGTAGCAATTCAGAACTTGGCATTTCAGCAATTGGCCAAACCAGCGCCGATTTCGCGTTGGCTAAATGCCAAGTGCTAATTGCCGGGTTGGTTGCACCATTTCCGCTGCATGTGAATTAACCGGGTTCTCCACAGCTTTTCATAGGGTTTGCAGTTGCGTTGCGTTCACAAGTTGAAGATAATGAACGTGGACAGTCCTCTGAAGGGCTTCAGGGGCATTGTGTTCTGTGGCCGTGTACAGTCGAGCTGATCTACTCAGGATTCTGCATATCACACCGCGCCAGTTGGCGAACTGGGAGCGAAACGGTTTGGTCACTTCCGCCGAGGCCTACTCTTTCTCCGACCTGCTGGAGATCAAAAAAGTTCGTGATCTGTGCGCGATGAGTGTGCGCCCAAACGTGATTCGCCAATCCCTCGACGCGATGCGGAAGCAGGCGGCCGGGCTGGAGAATCCGCTATTGGAAGCGACTGCTTCGTCCACGGCGAAGCGGCGGGTGGCCTTCCGACATGATGGCAAGCTGCTGGAGCCGATTGCAGGGCAGTTCCTGATGGATTTTTCCGAGCGCGAGAAGGTCGTCACCAGCGCGCCGCTCGGTCGGCCCGGGCCGGAGCCGGTCGCAAACGAGAACGAGGTCAGTTCCTGGTTCGCACGCGGCATCGCACTTGAGGAAGATCCTAATACTCATGGTGATGCGATCGCCGCCTATCACCGAGTGCTCGAACTTGCTCCCAACCACGCAGCGGCTCACATCAACCTGGGCACGCTCTACTACAATCGCCAGGATTTTGGCCTCGCCGAACGCCATTACCGGCAGGCAATCGAGGCCGATCCCCGCTATGCCTTGGCCTATTTCGATCTGGGCAATGTGCTCGACGAGACCGGACGCGTACAGGAAGCGGTTCAGACCTACAAGACGGCGCTGCAGTTAGCTCCAACCTACGCTGATGCCCACTATAATCTCGCGCTCGCCTTCGAAAAGCTGCGCGAGCCTCGCAAGGCGCTGAAGCACTGGCAGGCCTACGTGAGGCTTGATACCGCAGGGCCGTGGTCGGTGCACGCGCGCAGCCAGATCAAACGGATCCTTCAGGCAGACGGGCTGCGTCTGGTCTACAAGCGCGCGTAACCCACTCGCCACTAAGGACACGAAGGAAAACCTCTGCCTGAAAAGGTCTACGCTCGTGTCCTGCGTGATTGAAGCCTTTGGCGAGTGCTACCATAAAAGTGAGCCGAACTCGCTCACGAAGGTGTCTCCCATGCCCGAAACGCTGCAAGCCGCATTAGCCGCCCCGCTAACCACCCTCACGGAAGACGAAATTCTCTTCCGCGACAATATCCGGCAGTTTGCCGACGAGAAGGTTCGTCCGCTGGTCAAGGAAATGGACGAGAAGGGCGTCTTCGACAAGGACCTCATCCACGATTTCTTCCAGCTCGGTCTGATGGGCATTGAGATCCCGGAGCAGTTCGGCGGCGGCGGCGCCAAGTTTTTCGAGGCCATTCTGGCAGTAGAGGAACTCTCGCGTGTAGACGCTTCCTCCGGCGTGATCGTCGATGTGCAGAATACGCTGGTGAATAATGCGCTGCTGCGGTGGGGTACTGAAGAGCAGAAGAAACGCTATCTCCCGAAAATGGCTTCGGAGATCGCCGGAGCCTACGCCCTCAGCGAAGCGGGTTCCGGCTCCGATGCATTTGCCTTGCAGACACGAGCTACCCTGAAGGGCTCAGATTACGTGTTGAATGGCCGCAAGCTCTGGATCACCAATGCCAAAGAAGCCGGACTCTTCGTGCTCTTTGCTACGCTCGATCCTGCAGCGGGATACAAAGGCATCACCGCATTCCTGATTGAAAAGGACTTTCCCGGATTCACTGTCGGCAAGAAGGAAGACAAGTTGGGCATCCGCGCGTCGTCTACCTGCGAGCTGATTCTGGAAGATTGCCGCGTGCCCACAGAAAACGTGCTGGGCGAGCCCGGCAAGGGATACAAGATCGCGATCGAGACGCTCAATGAAGGCCGCATCGGCATCGGCGCGCAGATGATCGGCCTGGCCCGCGGGGCTTGGGAATTCGCCTGCAAGTACGCGGTCGAGCGCAAGCAGTTCGGCAAGCCCATTTCCGACTTCCAGGGAATCCAATTCCAGATCGCGCAGATGGCCACCGAACTCGAGGCCGCGCGGCTAATGGTCTACAACTGTGCCCGCATGAAAGACGCCGGAGTGAACTTCGTGAAAGAAGCCGCCATGACCAAGCTCTTTGCCTCACAAGTCGCCGAGCGCGTTACCTCGCTTGCCGTAGAGATCTACGGCGGATATGGCTTCACGAAGGACTATCCCGTCGAGAAATACTGGCGCGACGCCAAGATCGGCAAGATCTATGAAGGTACCTCGAACATGCAGCTGGCGACCATCGCCAAGCTGGTTTTAGGAAAATAGCGGCGTCCTAGCTCAGCCACGCTTAGACACCGCCATCCGCTAGGGTGTGAAGTGCAGTTCTACGCTCTCCTGCGACTCCGAGCCGGGGGCGTATTTCCACTGGGTGATGGCAGTTTCGGCAGCCTGCATCAGAATCGGGCTCCCACCGACTGGTTCGACTTTCCTCACGCTCCCATCGGGGCCAACTACCGCAACAACTCTCACCGTTCCTCCCAGCCCCATCTTTCTTGCAGCCTCTGGGTACTGCGGAGCCACTTTGCGGACGACTCTTCTCTTGCTTTCGGGGGAAGGTTGTTGACTCTGAGCCCGGACGACCGGCGCCAGAGAGCAGGAGAGGCTAAGAGAGATAACAACAGCGAACAAACTCTTCATACGTTGGGGGTCCTGATATAAGTCAATTATTGTTTACAGTGTCTACGTAATAGGAATCTTACCGAACCGCCTAATCGGTCGAAAAGTAACGCCCGTAACTTGGGGATGAACGATGGTTCTCACTGCCGTTTGCATGCCTCAGGGATCCGTAAATCTAACCGTCCCTGATCTTCCCCTTTTCAAGCCAATCGAGCTTGCTCATAATGTGCAGCGAGTTGCACTTGGGGAACTATTGCGTCCGGGTATCGCATCCATCAAATCATTCCGTATCAGTAACTTGCACAGTTTCCGCGAATTGGTGTCCTGGGTGCAATTCCCAGTGTGCCTGCGTGCTTGAGGCAAATGACCGGGGTGCACCTTGACGACGCTGTTCGGAACGATCGAATACAAAGAAGTCTCCGAAGTTGCTGAAACTCCCCGCAAAAAGCTTGGCTGGCTGCCACTTCTGACCGTGCTGTTCATGATCTCGTACGGCCTGATGACGATGCTGATCGTCGAGCAGGGACAGACCATCGAATCACAACGCGCCCTGATCCGCGAACTCTTCCGTGACAGTACAGAACTGTCCGCCACAAAGATGAAGGCTGTCGAAGAACACCATCACGCCCAGGCATTAGCGCAAAACCCGTCATCCCAGAACCCGTCGACCCAGGCTCCAATGAAACAGGCCCCGTCTTCCCAGGCAGGACCGCAACAACGTGCGCAGAATCAGCTGAAACCGAAGGCAGATTTCCAGATGCCGTCGAAACCGGCTGCTGACTTGGCCGACCATCGCCGGGCTCTGATCACGATTTAGTAGAAACGCGATTTAGTAAAAAAGAACGGTAGCAGCGATTGCAGTAGGTGGTTCTGTAGTTCGACAGTTGGCGCAAGCGAGCAAGAAACAATGAAGGTACTGACCCTAGCCTTGTTGTTTAGTCTACATGTGGGGACCCTAACCCCACAGAAGCCATTGCGCCAACCCACCAGCCAGCTGTCCAAGCGCTCCAAAGGCGGCCGCTGGTACTTTGCCGCCAGCGGACACGCCGTCTACTGCTACGGCCCGGTCATGACGGTGCCCGGCGCGAATGGCGAACTGCAAAAAGTAGCGACCTTCTGCCGTGATGGCAGCGCGGTCGTCCCCCTCAAAGACTAGCTTTTGCGAGCTGGCAAACACCAGGTTTCAATCCAATCAGGATCCAATAAAGAAGGCTCAACGGTCTGCAAACTTGGGTCAGCCTTAGTTTCCATACCAACAACAGGATCATTCCAAACGGAAGGAAAGAGTTCTATCAACGCGCACGGGATTTAATGCCAACTGCGCGAACGGTCTACAATTGGCACCGCGCATAGCAAGGTAGACCTGAGCCATCCGTGAGCCGTGCCGAATAGGGATCGCAGCTTTGGATCGCAAGGCGATAAGCGCCACGAAAATATCTTGGCAGCCTAAGGTACACCAGCATCCTGAAGAGAACCACTAGAATGACCATCGCTGACCTGTTCTCGAAGCGGCATCAAAAGACTCGCCCCGAAGCTCCCCATGTCCACCAGAATGCCCAAATAACGGCTCCTTTGCGGACTCAAATAGCCCATATTCTGCGTGACCTCTTTGGTCATAAAGTGACTTACGACCTTAACGGTTGTGTAGAAGCATTTGGGGAAATCGAACAAAAGTTGTGTGCGGAATACGGTCTCTGCATTTTGCCCACGAAACCCACGGACCTTACCACGACCCCTGATGTACGCGTGATTGACTTTTTGCTGCATGAGGAAGATCAACAGAAAGTTCTCGACCTGGTTGAGGTCTCGTTTCGTCTGCTGACTCGACTGAGGTCAAGTCCTGAGTGGCAGAGTCGGATACCCCAGGAGAAATTCGACAGGGCAGTGACTGAATTGAACGCTCGTTTTCGTGAGTATGGCATCGGCTATCAGTATGAGAACGGGGAGATTGTAAGGGTCCAATCGCAATTCATTCACGCTGAGGTCGTCAAGCCAGCACTCGCACTGCTTAGCGCCGAAGAATATTCAGAGGCCAACGCCGAATTTCTAAAGGCGCTCGAGCATTGTCGCAAAGGCGAAACCAAAGAGTGTCTGAACGAGTGTCTCAAGACATTCGAGAGCACGATGAAGGCGATTTGCACAAAGAGGAAATGGGCTTTCAACTCCAAGGACACTGCCAAGGAGTTGATCGACGTGTGCTTGAAAAATGGCCTGGCGCCACCGTTGATTCACTCCCATATTCGAGGTGTCCGAGCAACACTGGCACGTGGCATCCCCACCATTAGCAACAGGCTTTCTCGGCGCCGGCAGGAAGTTCAGTTGACGGATGTTCCGCCACACTATGCCAGCTACATGCTGCATCTGACCGCCGCTACCATTCAGTTTTTTATTGAGTCAGAAAAAGCATTCAAGTGAGCGGGCACAAGGCGGAATATATGGGTCAATGAGCAATTAGGGTGAAATAACTGCGTTGGCCCCACAGCTTCGCCAATCAGTGCTATGGAGATGTTTCAACAGTTATGGCCCCCTGAGCTGACTACCCTGTAACGGAGGTTCTAGCGGTGGCGAGATGAGCTGACATCGGAGCGTCTTTACCGTCCCATCGCACCAGCGCAAGAGCAACAGCCTGAGCGGCGCGGTCAAGAACTGAAGGGTCCCGTCGTTCGATCTCCGAACGAAGCGGAGAGCCAAACACCAACCCCTGAGCTGCATCTCGTGCATTTACCCGGCTCGACGATTCGATCGTCTCGATCTCCACATCGGTGAAACCGGCCGCAAGCAGATCATGTTTGATTCGTGCCGGATCGGCGTAGCAGAAGGGACCCCGCTCCATGTAGTCAAGGGGCTCTTGGGCAAAAAGTGCGCTGACCGCATCCTGTGCAGCTTTCGGTACGGGGTTCAACTCAAGCCGGTTGAGGTGACAAGCAGGTACCGGCCATTGGGACGAAGTACACGACGCGCTTGTTGGTTGGCGCGAATCTTGTCGGGAAAAAACATCGCGCCCAACTGGCAGAGGACCAGGTCGAAGCTGTTGTCAGAGAACGGTAGGTTTTGTGCGTCCGCAGGCTGAAACGAAACACGTTCGGAGGTCAGCTTGCGCGCTGCGAACTCAAGCATCGCGGGATTGATGTCCGTAGCCACGAACTCGGCTTTCGGGGCAGACCGATGCCCAGCCAGAGTGACAACACCGGTGCCAGCTGCAGTTTCAAGAATGCGGTCTGGCTGTAGGAGGGCGCACCGTTCGGCGACGAGCTTCGCATAAGGTTCAAACAAAAGTGGGCCCATGTAGCGGTCGTAAAGCGCGGGAGTTGAATGTGCGAATGTCTGGTCTGTCAATGTCACAATTATCCCCTTCGCTCTCCATCCGCGAGCGCGTGTCTCTGAATCTGAACGTCGAGAATTATCCCACGGAACTAAGTCCCAACTGTCGGTAACGGGCCGTTTCGCTCATTTACCACTTCGCGGCGGCATGCCCCGGAAATAACACACGGTACGCGGTGCCACGTAATAGGGCCTGAATCTTCTCAGATTGTGCGGACGCCAAAAAGAATCCATTCGGCAGAGTAATACGGAACAGTTGGCAAACCGTGGTGACGACAACGTAACCGGCCATAAGCGCCGCCCAGCGCATTCGCTTAAGAAACCCGAGCATTTCTGCCAATTTTACTCCGATTCATTGGATGGTTGATGCTACTAGGCGTTAGCACAAGTGAGCGAGAGTAAAACTACTTTGACTCACGGTTGAGTGTGATATAGCAAGGCGCCGGAAACTATTCCTGTCTCAACGCCGTCATCGGATCGGTACGCATTGCGCGGCGCGCGGGAAGATAACAAGCTCCGACCGCCACGATCGCAAGCAGCAAGGCCATGCCGACGAACGTCAATGGATCATGCGCGCTGACTCCGAAGAGCTGATTGGCCATGAGGCGCGTGAGCCCGAGCGCAGCGGCCGTGCCCAGGGCCACGCCGACTAACGCCATTCGGGTACCCTCGCTGATTACCAGGCGCAACACGTTGGCACGCTGTGCGCCAAGCGCGATGCGGATGCCGATCTCGTGCATTCGTTGGTTCGCCATATACGAAATGACGCCGTAGATGCCCACGCACGCCAGCAGCAGCGCCAGCGCCGCAAAAACGCCGAGCAGGTCCATCGCGAACCGGCGAGCCGCCAGCGAACGGGCAACCGTTTCATCCATCGTCTCCACGCCGTACACAACCTGCTGGCTGTTAAACTGTCCGACCGTCTGGCGAATGGCGCCGAGCAGCGTCTCCGGGGGCACACGAGTGCGCATTACGAACGCAATACCCTTGGACAGGAGGGGCATGAACTTGTCCGGGACCTGTATCAGGGGAAAGTAAAATTGCGCCTGGATCGTCGCGTGCGCGTCACTATCCAGTCCGAAGTGCTTGACATGCCCGGTAACGCCGACGATTTCCGCCAACACGCCGAATAGGCCCAGATTCAAGCGCTTCCCGATGGGATCCTGGCCGGGAAAGAATTTGCGCGCCAGGTTCTCGTCAATCACGATCACCGGCGGAGAGTGCAATGTGTCCTGCGCGTTGATGAATCGTCCTCGCCGGAGCGGAGTTTGCATAGCGTTCAAGTAGCCGGGCTCTACCAGGTAAAGGAGCGCCCAATTCATCTCGCTGTCGCTTGCCGGTGCCGGCTGCCCTTCCAGCCAAAACGGTAATTCCGAATCACCCTGCATCGGCAGGCTGCCGCCCATAGCGGAGACCGACTCGACTCCGGGAACCGCTTCCAGAGCGGCATCTAACTGGAGCGACCGGTTTCGCAATACGTCAGGAGACGCTTTCATCATCTCCGGCGGATAGGCGATCGAAAAGGAAATCAACTGGTGCGGATTGAATCCCGGATCGACCGCCCACAGGTGTGCGAGGCTGCGGATCATCAGGGTGGCTCCCACCAGCAGTACGAGCGCCAGCGCCGTTTCCGCGACCACGAAAACGCCCTGCAGGCGGTGACGTGCGCCACTGGAGCCCCGGCCACCTTCCCTTAGCGTCTCCTGCAAATTGGGCTGAAAGGCCTTGAGTGCTGGCGCCAAACCGAAGAGGATGCCCGCGAACAGGGAAAGGCCCAGAGTAAAAAGCAGCACATGCCAGTCGAGTCCCACTTGTTCGGACCGCGGCAGCGCTTGTGGCAGGACCCGAATGGCCGCGCGCGTTCCCCACGCGGCCAGCAACAAACCGAGAGTTCCTCCCGCGACTGCTAGCAGGATGCTTTCGGTGAGAAGTTGCTGCGCTACCCGGCTGCGGCTGGCACCCAAGGCCGCTCGGATCGCGAATTCCCGAGTGCGCCCGGTAGAGCGTGCAAGCAGGAGATTGGCGAGATTGACGCAGGCGATTAACAGGACGAGGCCCACGGCTCCGAACAAGACGTAGAGCAGGGGCTCGACGTCGCCAACCATGTCCTGCTTGAGCGGAACCAAGGTGATCCCACTGTCCTTGTCCGCCTCGGGATACGCTTTCGCGAGAGCCTGGGCAACGTTGTCCAGGTCCGATCGGGCCTGCGCCAGTGTTGCACCCGGTTTCAGCCGCGCGACTGCGTCCATGCCCATGCCGATACGGCGGTCCAGAAACGTTGGATCGGTCCACTGGCCTATAGGCACGTAAGCGTCACTGAGCCGAAAATTATTGCCCATAAAAAAGAACCTTGCGCGAATGATGCCGACGACGATGTAGGGCGTGCCGTTGAGAGTAATCGGCTGTCCGAGTATCTGGTGTGAGCCCCCCATTTTGCGCTTCCAGAATCCCTCGCTCAAAATCACGACTGGGGCGGCCCCGGCGTGATCGTCTTGCGCGGTGAAATCGCGCCCTATCAGGGGTGTGACGCCGAGGATCGAGAAAAAGTCCGCGGAGATCATCTCCGTGCGCACGCGCTCCGGCTCGCCGGCCCCGGTGAGACTAAAATCGTCGGAGCGATAGGCTGCTATCGAGGCGAGTGAGCGGTTATTCCGCTGCCAGTCAAGAAAATTGAGATAGCTGATGGACGCTTGTGCAAAGGTCGACGTGCGGGAGTAAAGCGCGACCAGGCGATCCGGCTGCGGATATGGCAAAGGATTGAGCAGCACGCCATTCACCACTGAGAACAGAGCGGTGTTTGCGCCGATTCCCAGCGCCAAAGTCAGGATTGCAATGGACGTGAATCCCGGGGACTGCGCTAACATGCGCAGCGCATAGCGGATGTCCTGGAGAAATGCGTTCATGATTCCTCCCACAATTGGGTCCAGGCTGGACAAATCGAGACCTGCCCATGGATACGAGAATGGACGGGGCAAAGTTCATTTCAGCCCGCCGTTCTCAATTCCCCGGCATCCAACTCGAGAACTCCGGCCACTTGCTCATCGCTTCTTTCGCCCAGGCCGTGTTTTTGTCTTTGTGGCACGACGTGCACGGATTCGGAATGCCGTACTTGTCCGTCATGTCGGGTGAGATGAAACGGAATGTATGCGCGTGGACGAACGTCTCCGGCACACCCTCGCTTTCGATCGCCGGCATATGACAGGCAACGCACTGGCTTCCCGCGCTTCCTTCCTTGTGGTGCGTATGTTGTTCAAGAGTGGCAGTATGCGGGCCGTTCGGGCTCGAGGGGCCGTGACAATCCAGGCAGATCTGCTCCACGGGCTTTCGGAGTTGAGCGTAGTTCGCGGTCCCGTGCACGTCGTGGCACGACGAACAGGTAATACCACGCCGGTACATCACGCTCTGCGCAAAGTCGTTTCCCTGCATGCGATTCTTGTGCGCCGTGCAGTCAGGGAAGTAGTAGAAAGTTGTCTGACCCAGCGTGCAGTCCTCCAGCTTCCAATAGTCGGCCAGCTTTAGGCCCACGTTGTAGCCGACTGGCCAGTCGTAGTATTTGCCCTCGATCGGACTCGATCGCGGCTGGCCTTGTGAGTGGCACTGGATGCAAGTGTCGCTGGCAGCCACCGAGTCCATCAGACCCGAATTCACGATGTTTGTGCGAGATGGATGCGCCACGTGCTCGCTACCCGGGCCGTGGCAGCGCTCGCAGCCGACGTTCCACTCCGCTACCTGCCTGGTATGAATGTCATAACCAACGGAGTGGCAGCCGTCGCATGTCGGCCCGGTGGGACGCTGCATGTTGTCCGAAGGATAGAAGGCGGTCCACCAGTCTCCGCCCTTGTCGGGCACGTGATACGGACGCCAGGAGTGATCGGCGAAAACCCACTGCACAGGCAAGGGGAAGTAGTCGTCGCCGACCTTGGTGAAGTAGCGCTGCTTCCACAGACTGCCGTACACGAACGCCACCTGATCTTTCGTGAATTTCGCCACATTGTTCGTGGCCAGGTCGGGCGTGATGGCTTCGGGATGTTCGTGCGGATCGCGTACGATGTTCGCCATCGGCGTCTTCTTCCAGCGCGCGTAGATTTCCTGATGGCACTTCTGGCAGGACTGCGAACCCGTGTAGTGCGCCGAAGCCACGATGTTCGACTGCTGTTGCCGCTCGTCGGGACTGAGCGGGCCAAGGCTTCTCACAAAGAGGACCAGCTTCCAAATGTCATCCTCTGATCCGGACTTGTTCCACGCCGGCATCCCGGTGAGCTGCACTCCGTTCTCGATGATGTAGTGGATCTCGCCGTCGGTGAGGCGCTGCGTTAGCGACGATCGCAAGTCGGGCACCCGTGGATAGACGTTCGACCCGACCGGCGTCTTTCCGCTTCCGTCGACTCCATGACAGGCCGCACAGTGAGCCAGGAATGAGTCTCGCCCCTCTTGCAAAAACGTGGGACTAGGGGCGACAGGATTCGCCCTGTAGCGATCCTCTCCCGGGATCGACAGGTTCCGCACTCCTCGCGCCACTTTGACCTCCCATGACGGTACTGGCTCGTTGGCGCGAAAGCCGCGGCGGAGGAGCAGATCGGCTCCGAAAGCCGCAAGCACAACGATCGTCAGAAACAGTAGAATCAGGCGTTTCCTCATGTATCTGCCCACTTTGGTGGAAAGTCGGTGTCCGTGTCAACTCCGGGTCTATGGCCTGGCGTGCGTCCAATTTGCACTCGGGCGCATCAATATCTCCGCGTATACAGCAATATCTCTGCGGAGTGAAAGGAAGGTCCATGTCGATCCGTCCGGTGAAGCGCCTGATTAAGTCCAAACCAACGCTCGAAGGAGCAGGAGTCCATCTCCGCCGCGCGTTCGGGTTCGGCAGCACAAATGAGTTCGATCCTTTCCTGCTGCTCGACGACTTCCGCAATGACGTACCGGAAGACTATCTGAAGGGATTCCCTTGGCATCCGCATCGTGGGATCGAGACGATCACCTATGTTCTCGCCGGAACTGTCGAACACGGCGACAGCATGGGCAATCATGGCGCCATTGCCGCGGGCGACGTGCAATGGATGACCGCCGGCAGCGGCATAATTCATCAGGAAATGCCCAAGGGCGATCAGACGGGGCGCATGCATGGGTTTCAACTGTGGGCAAACCTTCCGTCAGCCTTGAAGATGACTGCTCCGCGCTATCAGGAAGTAAAGACCGGCGAGATCCCGGAAGTCACTGATGACGACGGAACGCACGTCCGCATCGTGTGCGGAAATTTCTGGGGTAAGAAGGGGCCAGTGGAAGGAGTCGCTACCGACCCGATCTATCTTGATGTGTCGGTGCCTCCGGGGGAGAGAAAGACGTTGCCTGTCGAGACGACACGTCATGCTTTCGCTTACGTCTTCGCCGGCGATGGGAAATTTTGCAATGCTTCCGGTCCCTTGACTGTGCCAACAGAGAGCGTCGGATGGGCCGACACGAAACCGCCGTCCGATGCGGAGAATCGTTCGCTCGTAGTCTTCGACCGCGGTGATGAGGTCTCCGTGCAAGCCGGAGAGGATGGCATCCGGTTCCTGCTTGTTTCCGGCAAGCCATTGGAGGAACCAGTGGCTTGGTACGGCCCCATCGTCATGAACACGCAGGAGCAACTGCAGCAGGCATTCCAGGAACTACAGCAGGGAAACTTTCTGAAGAAGTAAAGACCGGCTTCACCACAGAGAGCACAGAGTTACGCAGAGGAACCAGTCTGGGGTTCCTTCGTGAACCTTCGTGTCCTTCGTGGTCAATGATTTTCATCACCATGCCCGAACTCCCCGAAGTCGAAACCATTGCTCGAGGCCTAGCCATGCGAGTCACCGGAGACGTCATCGAATCCGTCTGGCTAGGCCAGAAGAAGGAACCGCTGAAATCCCCAGCCGCAGAGATCGCCATGGTCCTGGATCACAGCCGCATCACGGAAGTCCGCCGTATGGGAAAACACATAATCTTCGACTTAGACCGTATGGGCGATGCTCGTGTGACGCGGGCACTCTTGCCCGCGAATGGCCGGGGAACCAAACGCAAGAAAAAGAAATCGAATGCCACCTTATCCACTGTGCACACAGAAGCGGCCGGAAGCTCCCGTCCCACACAAATCGCCAAGGCGCAATGGATCGTCCACCTCGGCATGACGGGCCGGCTTCAGGTCTGCGATCCGCAAACAGAAGTCGCCAAACACACGCACGCGATCCTCAAGCTATCCTCCGGCAGGGAACTGCGTTTCGTCGATCCACGCCGCTTCGGCCGCCTGAGCGTAGCCTCCTCCGCCGGATTCGAGGCGACTGGCGTCGAGCCACTTGAGGTCGATCTCGACCGCTTTGTCGAATTGTTCCGCGGCCGCAAGACTCCGATCAAAAGCGCCTTGCTGAATCAGAAGCTCCTGCGCGGCGTGGGGAACATCTATGCCGACGAATCGCTGCTCCGCGCCGGACTCCGCCCCCGCCGCCGCGCCTCATCGATCACCCATGAGCAATTGAGGAAACTCCACCTGTGCATCCAGGAAGTGTTGAAAGAAGCAATCGCCTTGGGCGGATCTTCCGTTTCGGACTACGTGAACGCCGACGGCGAAGAAGGATTCTTCCAGCTGCAACACCGCGTCTACGGACGCGAAGGCGAGCCCTGCCTTGCCTGCAAGACTCCGATCAAGCGGATCGTGATCGCCGGCCGCAGCAGCCATTACTGCCTGAAGTGCCAGAAATGACGGCTTGTCATCCTGAGGAGGGCGCATTCTGCCCGACGAAGGATCTGGGCGCGCCGTGCGACGCGGCGCGCTCTTTGCGCCGCATAAATCGCACGTTGGGTGCGCATCCTTGATTCATGCTTTTCTGTTACCCTCATCCGTTATGCCTGACTACTCAATCGGTGTGGACATGGGCGGCACCAACTTGCGGATTGCCGCCATCACGACAGAAGGCCAGCTTCTCGAGAAGATCACTCTCGGCGTCAAAGTCGCCATGGGCCGGGACTACGTCATCGGGGAGATGTGCGATGCCATTCACCGTCTCACCGAGCAGTATCGCGGCACCGGACGCTTTGTGGGTGCGGGGATTGGCGTACCGGGCATCATTGACATGGAGACCGGCATGATGAAAAAGTCGGCGAATCTGCCGGGATGGTCCGACTATCCGGTGCGCGATGAGATTGAGCGCCGGCTGGGAGCGAAGGTCTTCCTCGACAATGACGCCAACGTCGCGGCTCTAGGCGAGAAGTGGCTGGGCGCGGGCCGCGATGCCGATAATATGGCGATGCTCACTCTCGGCACTGGCATTGGCGGAGCCATCGTCCTGAAAGGGAAGCTCTTCTACGGCATGAGCGGCATGGCCGGAGAGTTTGGCCACGTCACGGTCGAGCCCAACGGCGTCCCCTGCGGATGCGGAAATCGCGGATGCGCGGAGCGGTATGCCTCCGCCACGGCCATTGTGCGCATGGCGCGCGAGGCGATCGAATCCGGTGAGGCTCCAGAACTTGCGAAAGCTGCCGGCGCCGATCCCGAATTCAGCGCGAAGTCTATCTACAACCTCGCCATTCAGGGAGACGTCGCTGCCCAGCGCATATTTCAGCGCTTCGGTGAAGTATTGGGAATTCTTCTCGCGGACCTGGTCAATGTTCTCGATCTCGACATGTTCGTGATTGGCGGCGGCGTAGTCAGCGCATGGGATGCTTTCGCTCCACGGATGTTCGCGGAGCTGCGGGAACGCTCTCTGGTCTACGCCGCATCGGCGCCGGCAGATCCGCAGGCGAAAAAGGAAGGGGCATCCGCGCAAATCGCCAATTACACCAAAAAGAAAACGATCATCACGCAGGCATTGTTAGGTAGCGATGCAGGCCTCTATGGCGCAGCAAGAATCCCGGCATCCCAGTAGCGCCGTCGTCCCGGCGGCTGTGGGGGGGCCGTCTCGCCCGCACTTTCGGACAATTACGCGATTTGCTTTAGCCGTTTTGTGAAGATGTCGGTGCTGGGATTCTGCGTATTGCGTCTAGAACCTTCGCAATCTGCTGTGCCGTCCCAATACTCACCCGGATGCAGGTCGGCGCTCCCCAGGACCCGAGCGGACGCACGCTGATGCCTTCTCGCCATAGACGCTGGGCAACGGGCGCTGCATCCCGTTCGAGGTCGCAATAGAGAAAATTCGCCCAGGTCGGCATAACTTTGCACCCAAGTTCTGACAGGCCAGCGCTCAGCCTGCCTGCCTGCTCAGCATTGTGCGAAACAGATCGCGCGACGTGATCGTTATCTTCGAGTGCCGCAAGCGCTGCGGCCTGGGCAACCGACGATACCGAATAGGTATCCTGCATGCGCCGGCAGTAAGCGAGCAGTTCCGCCGGACCGAGCCCATACCCGATGCGCAATCCCGCCAGCCCGTGTGCTTTTGAGAATGTTCGCAGCACCACCGCACTCGCGCCGCGCCGCAAGTGCGCCAGCGATCGCGAATACTCCACTTTGCGCCGCTCGGCGAAATGGGCCGCGAACTCGTAATAGGCCTCGTCCAAAACCACCACCACATGGCCAGGAACTTTACTTAGGAATCGCTCGAGTTCGTCCACGTCGAGCAGCGTGCCCGTCGGATTATTCGGGTTGGCCAGCAATACGAGCCGAGTGTGGTCGTTGATGGCACGCAGAATCGCAGTGAGATCGAATCCGTCGTCCCGTGTCGGAGTCTCGATGAACTCTGCTGCAGTCGCTCGCACGGCTATGCCATAGACGATGAAAGATTTCTCGCTGGTTACTGCGTTCAGCCCAGGAGCAAGCAACGTGTGGCACAACAGACTGAGCATGCCCGTGGACCCGGCAGTTATCAGAATTTGCTCGGCCGGGATCCCATGAAGTTCGGACAGCTTAGCCGTCAGCGCGGTGCAGTCGTTGTCGGGATACGAGTGTGCGTCGGTCAGAGCGCGCCGCATGGCTTCAATGGCAAGCGGAGAAGGACCGAGTGGATTCTCGTTCGAATCGAGGCGGATGAGATGCGGCTCAGGAGTCACTGATCTCGTCGGAACGCCTGGCTCGTAGCCGCCCATCTCCCGCGCCGGTTTGGTTACGAGATCGAAAAAACGGTTCATCCTGAGATTTTGCCTTAACGCTTTTTCCCGCCACCAGCGCTCGCAGACTTCAACCGTTGCACTTCTTTCAGCGTCAGCGAGCGGTACTCCCCGGGCGGAACGTCGAGCGTCAGCGGTCCATAGCGGACGCGCTTGATCTTTTCCACGTGATGACCCACGGCTTCAAACATGCGCCGAATCTGCCGATTGCGGCCTTCGATCAGCGTAATCTCGTACCACGGATTGGCTGCTTGCTTCACAATGCGAAGCACGGCCGGACCAGTCCTCACGCGCTTCCCGTCATCAGTCGCAATGGAAATACCGCCGCGCAGTTTGGCAATTGCGTCCTCGGTTGGTGTGCCGGCCACTTTTACCACATACGTTTTCGGAACATGCGATGCGGCTTTCATCAGAAGATTGGCAAGCTCGCCATCATTGGTCAGCAGCAGCAGGCCTTCGCTGGCGTAGTCGAGTCGCCCGACTGGATACACCCGTCCCTTGACGCCGCGGACCAGATCCATCACTGTAGGGCGCTTCTCGGGATCATTCACGGTAGTGACGTATCCCTTCGGTTTGTTCAGCAGCAAGTACACGTGACGTTGTTGCTCGCGCTGTAACAGCTTCCCGTTCACCCGAATGTGATCTGTTTCCGGATCGGCCTTGCTGCCAAGTTCGGTGATCGTGCTGCCGTTGACCTGCACGTGGCCGGAGGTGATGAGTTGCTCGGCCTTGCGCCGCGAAGCAACTCCAGCAGTCGCAATGATCTTTTGCAGGCGTTCGAGAGGCATTTGAAGAACCGTGTAGAACCGTGGAAGAGCGGTCCTTTCAGGGCCGCGTCAGGGAGATCTTAGTGACAGGGCTTTAGTCCCTGTTGTGATGAGCGTCAGCCCGCTTTTTCTTCGGTTACGTGCTCACTCGCCGTCTCCGGCGGCTGAGTGTTGTCTGATGTAGGCGCTGGCTCGTTCCCCACAGCCGCGCTCTCCGCCGGAACCAGCTCCTCCTGGAATGACTGGGCCACCAGCTTCTCGAACTCCTCCATGCTGGGCAATTCGTTGACGTCCTTCAAGCCGAATCGCATCAGGAATTCCTTGGTGGTCTTGTAAAGAATAGGACGTCCGATCACTTGCTTGCGCCCCGCAGTGGTGATGAGCTTGCGATCAAGCAGAGTGCCGATAACGCCTCCAGAATCGACGCCGCGAATGTCATTGATCTCCGGCACAGTCACCGGTTGTTTATACGCGATGACGGCCAGCGTTTCGAGCGCCGGCAGCGACAGCCGGACCGGCGGCTTCAGACTCTTGGCGAACGCCCGCACAACTTCGTGCTGTTCGGGCTTCGTCGACATCCGGTATCCGCCGGCAACCTCGCGGATCTCCACCCCGTGGTCGGGTGATCCATATTCACCGACAAGTTCCAACAGGCTTGAACGTACGCGCGACTTGATCTCCGCCAGGTCAGAAACGCCGTCTGCCGTAACGGAGTCCTTGACCAGCGCCGTGATTTGCTCCAGCGTGATCGGCGTTTCCGCCGCGTAGATGATGGCTTCGAGTTGAGCTTTGAGTGACATCAGTTATCAGTACCCAGTACCCAGTATCCAGTCGAATCGATGCCGCAGTGAAACTGGCAACTGGCAACTGAGTACTGGCAACTGCTTTTCATCTCCAGTCGTCCCTTACCGCCGCCCGTTCGTTCATCACTTCTTCAAAATGCGAATGCTTGCGAACTGCGATCTCGCCGAATAGTTTTTCCTGCCGCACCTGAATCGCTTGCAGTCTGACCAATTCCAGCAGCGCCAGGAACATGCACACCAGCGCCTGCCGCGACGGGATCCGCATCAAAAGCTGTTTCAGCCGGATCGGACGGTCCTCCAGCGACAACCGCCGGTGCAGATATTCAATCATCTGTCCGACGGTGACCGTTTCTTCATCGACATTGAGCACGGGACGAGTGCGCACGCGCTCGAGCACCTGCTGAAACGTTTTGACCAGGTCGATCACATCGGCCGCAAGTTCGGGCTCCGCGCCCTCGGCTTCGATGAAGTTTTTCAGTGCGGGATTGGTCAGCACCGCCTCTTCAATCTGCTGTTTCTGCAGGAGCATCTGTGCGGCCGACTTGAACTTTTCGTGTTCGAGCAACCGGTTGACCAGTTCGCTCCGCGGATCTTCCTGCTCCTCCGCCGGCGCCATCGGATCGCGCGGCAAGAGCATCTTTGACTTGATATGAATCAGCACGGCGGTCATGTAGATGAACTCGGCCGCAACGTTCACATCCAGTTCTCGAATCTTCTCCACATAGACGAGATACTGCGCCGTGATCTTGGCGATCGGGATGTCGTAAATGTCGATGTCCTGCTTGCGGATCAGGTCCAACAGCAAATCGAGCGGCCCCTCGTAGACATCCAAGACGGCAACCGCAAAAGGGAAGTCGCTCTCTTCTTGTTTAGCCGCGTCCTTCGACTTCGAGTCGGTCGGACCGGCCACAATCGCCGGCGAAACCGCCGCGTGCCCAGAAACGATTTTTACTTCTTCACTCATCTCTACTTATTTTGTCATCCTGAGCGAAGCGAAGGACCTATGCCCCCGCTCGCATCGCAACGACTACTTCCCCGGCGCCTCGTACTCCAGCGACATCCCCATCGACGCGCGCACATCCTCCATAGTCTTACCAGAGACATTGCGCGCCCGCTCCGAACCAGCTTCCAGAATATCCCACGCCAGCTTGGGATTCTCCTCAAATTTCTTGCGCCTCTCCTGCATGGGACTCAGCAAGCGCAACAGGGAATCGGCGGCCCAACCCTTGCATTCGATGCATCCGATGCCCGCCGACCTGCAGCCCTCATTTACTTTTGCCATCGTCTCTTTACTGCTGAAAATCTTGTGCAGGTCGCCCACGGGACACACATCCGGATTCCCGGGATCCGACCGCCGCACCCGTGCAGGATCGGTCACCATGGTCTTCAACTTCTGCCGCACGACCGGTTCCGGATCGGCCATCATGATGGTATTGCCATACGACTTCGACATCTTGCGCCCATCCGTCCCGGGCAACTTCGGTGCCGGTGTTAGCAGGCTCTGAGGCTCGGGGAACACGGACTTTGCCGCGCCGTAAAATCCGTTGAACCTCCGCGCGACCTCCCGCGTCAACTCGATGTGCGCCACCTGATCTTCGCCTACCGGCACCACGTCCGCCTTATAAATCAGAATGTCCGCAGCCTGCAGCACCGGATATCCCAGGAACCCGTAGGTTCCCAAATCCTTATCCTTGATGTTTTCCCGCTGCTCTTTGTACGTGGGCACGCGCTCGAGCCAGCCCAAGGGTGTAATCATCGAAAGCAGCAGGTGCAACTCCGCATGCGAGGGGACATGCGATTGCATAAAGATCACCGACTTCTCCGGATCAAGCCCAGCAGCCAGCCAGTCGAACACGACTTCCAGCGAATTCTCTTTGACCTTCGAAGTGTCGGCGTAATCGGTGGTTAGCGCGTGCCAATCGACCACGCAGAAGAAGCATTCGTACTGATCCTGCATCCCGACCCAGTTTTGCAGCGCCCCCACATAGTTGCCGAGGTGCAACTTTCCAGTCGGACGCATGCCGCTGAGCACACGTTTCCGTTTCTGCGACGAAGCGGTCATTTTCCAGGAAGCCCCACTTTCAGAGACACGACGACCCATGCGGAGGTTCCGAGATCATTCAAATGTAGAAGTGTCATGCGGGGCTGGATTTGATACTAACACGTGAAATGCGCATTTGGCGCGGGAAACAAAGCCCCGACCAGCACTGTACAGATGCTTTATAATTCGCGCCGCTCCCTCATATCGAACCCGATCCGTGACTACTCTCGCCCGCAAACTGCGCGCCACCGACTACTTCACTCTGGGATGGGGCACCATGGTCGGCGTTGGCTGGCTCGTCGTCATGGATGACTGGCTGCTGCGAGGTGGCTCCCTGGGAACGGCCCTAGGATTCTTAATCGGAGGGGCTCTGCTGCTACCCATCGGTTGGGTCTACGGGAAACTCGTCATTGCGATGCCCGATGCAGCGGGCGAGGTCGCCTACACATCGGCAGTCTTCCCGCGTGCCATAAGTTTTGCCACCGGCTGGATGATGACGCTCGCCTACTTTATCGTCTGTCCGTGGGAGGCTGTCGCGGTCGGACGCATCGCCGCCTACATTTTTCCCGGGCTCGATTCGACGGAAATATATCGCATCGCCGGCCGCCCGGTATATCTTCCTCATCTGATCGTCGGGCTCACACTCACCGCTCTGCTCACGATCCTCAACTACCGTGGCGTACGTCTAAGTGCTACTTTTCAGAACTGGACCAGTTTCGGCACGCTCGCGCTTTTTGTTGTGTTCGTCGTCGCGGGTGCAAGTCGAGGAAGCGTGACGCATTTCCCGCCACTCTTCACGCATGCTCCGCTTGTTTCGATACTACTGGTGATCCAAATCGTCCCTTATTTCATGACCGGATTCGAGTCGGTGGGCAAGGCCGCGGAAGAAGCAGGTCCCGACTTCCGGGCTCAAGGATTTTTTCGTGCCATCTGGATGGCGATTCTCATCGGCACTCTTTTCTACGCCTGCATCGTCGGGGCGGTCGCGTTCGTAGCGCCGTGGCGTAAGCTGACTGGGGAGAAATTCATGACGGCGGTTGCCTTTGAGCAGGCGGTCGGCAGCCGCTGGATCGTCAACATCATTCTCGCCGCCGCGTTATTGTCGCTTTTCAAGTGCTTCAACGGAAACTTCGTCGCCGCCAGTCGCCTGTTGTTCGCCTTGGGCCGCCGTGGCATGATTGCGCCGAGTGCGGGGAGAGTGCATCCACGATTTCAGACTCCATCGTCTGCCGTCCTCTGCGTCGGAATCGCAACCGGAGTGTGCATGCTGCTTGGCGATGCCATTCTTGTGCCCGTGACGGAGGTTGGCTCCGTCGCATGCGCCATCGGTTGGGCTGCCGCATGCGCAGCGTGCCTGGCATTGGCGCGCTGGAAGCCCGGTGTAATCTCGTTGTCGGCGGCCGAGAAGGCCGTTGCACTATTTGGATTAGTTGTCGCGCTTGCGCTGGCCCTGATGAAAATCGTCCCGACAGTTCCCGGCCACTTCACGATCTATGAATGGTTGGCTCTGAGTGCTTGGTGTGTTCTAGGCGCGATTGCCGCAGTAACAAAGTAGCGCCGCCGTCCCCGGCGGCTGTGGGGGTGGGCGTCTCGCCCGCCCTGCCGCAAGTGCCAATGAAGGAAGGTAGGATGTCATCCATGCTCTCAAAGCGAATCACAATCACGATAGGCATAATGCTCATTTTCGTGCCCAATTTTGTCTTTGCCCAGACCCCAAACTCCTTCGACATCGTCATCACCAACGGCCACATCATCGACGGGACCGGCTCTCCGTGGTACTCCGGAGACCTCGGCATCCGCGATGGAAAGATTGCCGCCATTGGCAATCTCTCCGCCGCCCAGCGCCAGCGCACCATCGACGCCGCCGGCAAAGTAGTCGCCCCGGGTTTCATTGACATGCTCGGCCAATCCGAGCTAACGATTCTCGTCGACCCGCGCCTGCCGTCAAAGATCTATCAGGGCATCACTTCGGAAATCACCGGAGAAGGAAACTCAATTGCACCACTCAACGATGCCATCATCGAGTCAGACCGCGTCGGTTACGATCATTACAAGATCAATCCCGATTGGCGCACGCTGCGCCAGTATTTCGCGCGTCTCGAGAAGCAGGGAATCGGTATCAACCTCGCCACGTATGTTGGCGCGACGCAAGTTCGACGCATGGTGCTGGGCGATGACAACAAGCAGCCCACTCCCGAGCAACTCGAACAAATGAAGGCTCTGGTGCGCGAAGCTATGAAAGACGGAGCTGTCGGGGTCTCGACTTCGCTGGAGTACGCTCCCGCACCCTACGCCAAGACCGACGAACTGATCGCCCTTGCTACGGAAGCGGGCAAATCCGGCGGAATTTATGCGACGCACATGCGCAACGAGAGCGACTCGGTCCTCGAAGCTATCGATGAAGCCCTGCGCATCGGCCGCGAGGCTCACGTTCCCGTCGAGATCTGGCACATTAAGGTTGCCGGCAAGAACAACTGGGGACACATGCCCCAGGTCGTTGCCAAGATCAATGCGGCCCGCTCCGGCAGCGCCGACGTCACCGCCGATACCTATGCATATACCGCCTGGTACAACGATTTCTCCGCATTCATTCCCGCATGGGCGCACGATGGGGGTACCGCAAAACTGGTCGAGCGCCTGAAGGATCCCGCCACCCGCGAGCGCATTCGCAAGGATATGCTCACGCCTTCGCGCGACTGGGACAACGAATGGCAAGAGATCCCCGGCCCCGAGGCCATCATGATCGGCGCTGTTGCGAATCCGAAGTTGGTGCCACTGCAAGGCAAGCGTCTTTCGGAAATTGCCAAGCTGTGGAACAAAGATCCCATGGACGCCCTCTTCGATTTCCTCATCGAAGACCCGAACACGGGCGTTGCAGTTTTCGGCATGTCCCAACCCGACGTGACCCTTGCGCTGCAACAGCCTTGGGTCTCGATCGATAACGATTCCGAAGGCACTTCGCCCGAAGGAATTCTCGGCCAGGCGCATCCCCACCCGCGCGCCTATGGCACGTTCCCACGCATCCTGAGCAAATACGTTCGCGAAGAAAAAGTCCTAACCTTGGAGGATGCAATTCGAAAATGCTCCGCTCTCCCGGCACAACGCATGCGCCTGACCGATCGTGGCGCTCTCAAACAGGGAATGTGGGCCGACGTCGTGATCTTCGATCCCGCGACGGTGCGCGATCGTGCCACCTTCGACAGCCCCAACCAGCTTTCGGAAGGAATGGATTACGTGCTGGTCAACGGAACGCCCGTGATTGAACAGGGGAAGATGACGGGCAAACTGCCGGGGAAAGTCTTACGAGGCCCTGGATATGATCGCTAGCTTATGTGGGGACAGCCGCCTTCGGCTGTCCGTCGCCCAAAGGGAGACTACTCTTGCCTGCGCGGCTGCCATGAAAGCAGTTCCTTCCACTCGATTAATGTCCGTCATCTGAGTACTGAATTTCCGGTGCAAGAAGCAAGACGGCCGCTGGCGCGGCCGGACAGCCGAAGGCGGCCGTCTCCACAAGATTCTTCCGGAGTGCCGCTGTTACGGCTGAGGCTTCAGTCGCGCCTGCTCCGTACCGTTGATATGAGTAACGCGCGGTTCCGAGAGAGTTCCGGTAATCGTATAAGATCTGACTCCCGATGCGGCAGGAGCTCGAGCCATCTTGAAATCAATTTCTCTATTCAACGTGGCAGTCCCGCTGACCTCGTACGTTCCTTCCGGCGAATTCAGTTCACCTTCGCTGACTTCAATCGTGCCGGCATGCAGCTGAGCTTTGGCGGTGAACGTTCGGATCTTCAACGTCTCGGTGCTGTCTCGGAAGAACACATGTGGCAGGCTCCCATCGGCCACATTGACATGCAGCGTCCCCTCGGCCGATTGCCAGAAATCAGCGGCACACGGCCCTTGAATCTCGTAGCCCGCGCCGGCGCTTCCCTCAACCCACTCATCCTTCATCAACCTAGAAATGGCACCGAGGGAAATTGCCGTCACGCGGCCGCTCCCGCTGCAGGCGGCAGGCTTCACGCCGAAGTCCGCCAGCCAGTTCCCGCGATGCTTGCCGCCAAGCAGGTCTGCCTCCACCGACGTAACCTCCAGCTTTCCTGCATCGAGGCTGACATTCGCCGACACTTTGGAGGCCGTGACGCCGCGCAGCACAAAGCGGTCGGCTGTGAGGCGCCCGGATGCTCGCACGCGGGCCAGCAGCGACGGCGTAGGCCGTGCCGTTCCCAAGCGATACCAGGGTCGGCTTTTCGGGCTGGGATTCGCCCACTCGTTGGCTTCGCTTAGCGAGATCTCGTCCGTATTGAGCTGGAAACGAACCTGACACTTCTCCGGACTCGCGCAGCCGCGCGGCATTTCCAGGGATCCTTTCCAAACTGTCCCCGCAGCCTTCAGACTTAGCTTCCCAACGCGCACTACATCCGGCGAGAGTTGCATTTCGGCCGATGAGATCTCCACGGGTTCTCCCGGACCACGAAGGCCGAAGCGAACGTTCCTTAATTTTGCTGTTCCAGTGACTTGCGGTCCCGCGAACGCAGCCGTTCCGCCCTGGCCCATCCATGACCCGGCAATTTGCAGGTTCAGCTGTGTTGAGCCTTCGGCCGCCGAGTTTAACGTGTGAAGCCCAAACACTCGGGCCACACGTAAAGTCCTGCCCACTTCGGCATCGCCAAGAATGGTGAAGCTATATCCGGAGCGGTCAAGCAATCCGCGAACGGCCACGCCTCCCGTGCGCGCACGATCGAGTGCGAACGGCCCCAACTCGAATTGCGCGTGTCGCACCGATTGCGTCCTCAACCGGTCTTTTGAAACGTTGGCTGTCGAGCCCGTCAGAATGATCGGAATCGTAACCGGACCCAGCTCAACCTTCTCGGAGGTAGAGCTCAGTCGCAAGGCTGCAATCTCGCCACGAGCTTCCACGTGAGACTGGGCACCGGTGGCGCCGTTCTCTGAAACCGTGAGCTTGCCCTGCAGCGTCCCTTCCAGCAGCAAATCCTCAGGCAGATCTTTCTTCGCTCGCCGCGCGAGTGCGCCGATCGCGCTTGCGGGCACATCCTGCGCGGTCACAGTCAGGCGATACTTATGCCTGCCGGGAGCACCCGCGTCTCCTGTGATGGTCAGCAGTCCCGCTCCCACAGGAGCCATGCAGGCGATCCGCTGAAACTCATGCTCCTGCGTGTTGTACTCCCCGTCGCAGCGTCCGGCCAGGCGCACTGAAGCGCCGCTCGTGATGTCGTATCGCCGGAAATCATCCGCAGAGACCGTGCTCGATATTTTCAGTAGCGCCGGAGTTCCCGTGACCGTTGCGTCAAATCGAATGTCCCCACGCCAGCCCCGGTCGTTCCCGGTGAAGAATTGTGTCATCTGCCCTAACTGCGCCCGGGCCCACTCGACATTGAACTGGACGGGAGTGTCGCGAAAAGTTCCCGCGCGTTGCCAGGTGCCGCTAAGCTGCAGTTGTCCCGTGTCATTGAGATTCATGTCGCTGCGGAACGGCAGCGCCTTAAGCCGGACGCCCCAGGTATCTTCTGACTCTTGCCACAGCGAAAAATCCGCATTGGTCAGCGCGTAGGGTTTTTTCTCCGGGCCGTTCTTGAAATTGATCCGCCCCGATGTTCCTTCGATGTACGGGAAACTCGGCCTCGGCTCCGACTTCATTTTTCCCGTAGGCGCCAGCGGCGTGCGTGCCGCGCGCTCCAGCAGGCTCTGAAGGTTCCATCCGCCGCCCTCGTGGTGCGCGAGGTTGAGACTCGGCTCGGTGAGGTCCAGCTTCGATACTTCCAGCCTTCCGCGCAGCAGCGAACGCAGCCGAAGGTCCGCCGTTACCGCGCTTGCCCGCAGGATGGGTTCGGAGCCGAACGCCGGATCGTCGTACACTACCAGATTCTCCAGATCAAAACCGGGTTGGGGCAGCAGCCGTATGTGAACCGTCGCGAGATCGACCGGCCGCCCCACGGCCGCGCTGAGAGACGTAATGATCCTGGATTTCAGGCGGGATGCGCCGGGCCGCACGAGGAACAGCGCCAGCAGCATCAATGCTGCCGCTACGGCCCAACGGCGCTTGGAGGAGAAGATGTTCACCGCGCTTTCACCGAAGATCCGAGCGGTTCATTGGACGCTTTTCAGCGTTCGCTTCCAGCGTGTCTCGTCAAAGAAGTGAATAACTACTTTACCGAGGAGAAACCTAACCCGATCGGTCCATTCTGTCTTGAGGTATTGGTTATCGGGAGTTTCAAACGACCAGTAAATAAACATCGGCCGCCCGATGACATTTTCCTTGGGAATAAATCCCCAATAGCGGCTGTCCAGACTGACGCCCCGATGATCGCCCATGGCGAAGTAATGGTTGGGCGGAACTACGATGTCATCGCCCTGGATGTACGTAGGCATATCGATTGCCCAGTTCGACCAGACATTCGGGTCATCGCCCGGCGGAATCGCCGGAAAATTGTTGCGGTAAACATCGGCCGGATTATCTTTGTCGGTATCGAGATATTTGGCCTCATCGAGCGGTTGGCCGTTGCGATACACCACTCCGTTTCGCAGGTGGATCTTGTCCCCTGGTAATCCGATGATCCGCTTCACCACATAGAGTCCCGGAGTCTGCGGTGACAAAAACACCACGATGTCGCGAAAATGGATATCGCGGTATGGAAGCAGCGGCTCAACCCACCCACTCTTGGGCGCAAACTGGACTCGGTTGACAAATACATGGTCGCCGATCAGCAGCGTATTCTCCATCGAACTGGATGGAATTTCGAACGCCTGCACGACAAACGTAATGATGAAAAGCCCGGTCACCAGCACCGCTGCCAGCGACGAAAGAAACTCAACCGTAGTCTCTTTCGGCTTCTCTTCTTCGCCGTTCTTTTCTGTCTTACCCAGTTTTTCTTCTTTCTTCGCCACGGTCGCTTTCGTGTATTCGAGTGTTCTTTGGGTCCCTGGAAGAGCGGCCCTTCAGGGCCGCGTTAGTTGCGCCCCACAAAGGGCTTTAGCCCTTGAGGGCCCGATCCATCAGTGTACCAGCCGCAGAGTCCGGTTCCATCGGGTGATCTGAAACAGATGCGTGACCGCGTATGCCAGATGATAGATCCGCCCGCTCAAACTTGATGACGGATTCCGGTCCCAGTCCCTTACCGACCAGTAGATCACCAGTGGTCGTCCGATGATATTCTCCTGCGGAACGAAGCCCCAGTAGCGGCTGTCCTGGCTGTCATCGCGGTTATCGCCCATCACGAAATAGTGCCCCTGCGGGATGATCAGTTCCCCGTCTTCCACCAGTTTCCGCATCTGCAGCCACCACGAGCCTTCCATATTCGCTGCAGGAATATCGGTTCTGGGGAAGTCGTCTCGGTAAAGATTGTTGGCGGGTTCCAGAAAGTGTACGTACGGCTCGTCGATGGGCTTGCCGTTGATCAACACTTTCTTGTTCACCATGCGGAGCCGGTCTCCGGGTATCCCGATGACTCGCTTCACGAAATGCTGCTGCGGGTCAACCGGATAATGGAACACGATGATATCGCCGCGCGCGATCTTCTGATATGGCATCAGGTGATCGCCGAATCCAGACCCGCCGTAACAAAGCTTGTTGACCAGCAGGTAATCGCCGACCAGCAGCGTATTCTCCATCGATTCCGAAGGAATCTGGAATGCCTGTGTGATGAAGGTGATCACAAAAATCGCAATCACCACCGTACCCATGAGCGACTGCAGGGAACCGACCAAGTCCGAGCCAAAGCTGCTGCCGACCTTCCGAGCGGAAACTAGCGCCGGTTGCGATGTAGGTGATGGGGACGGCAAAGGAGCCACCGTAGGCTCGCTCGAAGCGGCGACCTCGACGGGCGGATCCACCGGGCTCGGCAAAGGCGCCGGCTCAGGCTGCGAAACGGTGGGCTGGTTTAAAGAATCCATGACTCCTACTTATCCACCGCCTGCGCGGGCCGTGCCGTCTTCCCGTTCGTATCCTTCGGCCGTGATGCCAGGTAGGTCAGCAATTGCCGCGCAGCATCTTGTTCAGCAGTTTTCTTGGTCGAGCCCTGCGCTCGTCCCACAAATTCCGGATTGCGGTCGCGGGACTGCAGGCGGGCCTCCACGGTGAACGTCTTGCTGTGCTCCGGCCCTGCTTCCTCGACCAGCACATACGCTGGCTGCGGCAGCCCAAGGCTCTGCACCGCCTCCTGCAGCGCCGATTTGAAATCCGTAATGGGCAGGCTTCCGCCGCCGCGTTCCATCCGCTCCAACTCGGGCGCAATCACATTGCGGAGAACAAACTCGCGTGCCACTTCAAGCCCGCCATCGAGATATATCGCCGCAAGAATGGCCTCCAATGCATCCACCAGTAGCGCCGTCTTGCCCCGTCCGCCGCTCTTTTCCTCGCCACGTCCCAGGCGGAGATAGTGACCTAACTCCAGCTGTTGCGCCACCTGAATCAAATGCCGCTCACTCACCAGATGTGCCCTCAGCTTCGAGAGTTCCCCTTCCCGAAAATGGGGAAAACGCTGAAACAATTCTTCACTGGTGACCAGGGCCAGCACCGCATCTCCAAGAAACTCCAATTGCTCGTTGTCACTGACCTTGTACTTGCTTTCGCCAGCCTGCTGCGCTTCGATTTCGCGGGCCTGCGAACTGTGCGTGACGGCCTGCTCGATCATCGCCCGCCGCCGGAAATGGTAGCCGAGCCCTTCCTCCAGCGCCGTGATTTCCCGTTCCTTCATAGATAGAGACGTTGCTTGCAACGTCTTGCTTCGAACGTCTCGCGCGAATGACCCTGGGGCGGGCTAGTTCTTCGGAGGTGTCCCAGCTTGCCCGGAGGTGCCAGTGGTCGAATATTTCATCAGGCGATCCTGCTCCTGCCGCGCTGCCTTTCCAGCAGGCGAATCGGGAGTATCCTTCGTCAGGTCCACTGCCTGCTGCACTGCCTTCAATGCCTCTGGAATCTTGTTCTGGAAGTCGAGCGAAAGCGCCAGATGATATATCGTAACTACGTCCGGCGACTGTGGAAGCGCGTCGATCGACTTCCTCAGATTCGCCTCCGCTTCCGGCCAGTGGCTGGCCTTGTAGGCAGCCATCCCGATGACAAAATAGGCCTGCGACCGGATGAAGTTCTTATAGTTCTTCAGTTGCTCCTCCGGATATCCGGTCGTTGGTACGTCTGTTTCCACCGTCACCAGGCTGCGTTCGGCACCTTTCTTGGCTGCTGCTAGACGCTCATCCTTGTCCAGACTGTCGTCTTTGGTCTGGTCGACGTCTGCCAGGGCGACGGCTACCAGCGCTTCAGGATCATCGGGATCGATCGCCAGAACTTTCTTTGCTATCTCGACCGCCTTCGGCTCATTGTTGGCCTGCTGATAACGCAGCATTGCCGCCTTGTAAACAATTGTACGCACCTCGCTTGCGGGATATTTCGCGGCAAAGTCATTTGCCGCCTTCTCGCATTCCGCAGGGTCAGCCACTTTTACCGCGGCTTGGTACGCCGCATATTCTTCCTGGCTGTTAATTTTCGGCGGACGCTTTCCCTGTGAAGGTGCCGTCTGGCTTGCCCCCTGTCCGGCCGCGGCGGGAGGATTCTGCGCAGCCGGTTTGTCCTGTCCCCAACTCCAAACGCAGATTCCCAGTACCACCAAGATGATCGCTATGTGCTTCATGCGTTCTCCTCGACCCAAACGTCCTTCATTTTCATTGGAATCCTGCAATGTGCATTCTATCCCAGCGGTAGTTCTGCTTCGTAGCGCCAGGCGCGCCACCCGAATACGCGTCGGGTACCCCATCCTTGTCCCCCCATTCTTTGGCGAGACAGGGTGGGAATTTTGACTTTCTCAAGCAGCGCTGCTCCGTCGTAGCGCCGGTGCCTGCCCTTGAACGAAGTCGAGGGTCTCGCCGGCTATTGCACGGCCATCTTCCACGCAGCGCTATTTCGCCGTGTCCTGCGGCTTCACCCTGGCCGGAGGTTCGTACGCCGCTTGTAGCCCGCGCTCGGCGGCAGCCTTCGCCTCCGGCAGCTCTGCTCCTGCACTCAGCGCCGCTCGATATTCGTTCATAGCAGCCTCCCGCTCCGGCGGATCCTTCATATCCAGCATGCGCCCGAGATACACGTGCGACCAAGCCACCACCTTCGGATCTTTAGTCGCCTCAATGGCCTTATGGAAATTCGCCGCCGCGCCATCCGGATTCTTATTCGCCACCGCGACCTGTGCCAGGATAAAGAGCGCCCGTCCTTCGTCCCCAATCTTCTTATCCAGAGCCTGCTGCGCGAGTTCCTGCGCCCCCTTTGGATCGCCCGCTGCCAGCCGCTTTTCGGCTGTCACCAGCATCCGCCGGTCCTCCAGTCGCGACAGTTGCACCAGTTCGGGCGCGGTGTTGCGCGCAAACTGCACCTCACTTGCCTCTTTTTGCTGCTGCTTGATATCGATCGCATACAAGATGTCGGAATACGCTGTCCGCAGCCCCGCCGGATCCTTCTCGAACGCCACGATCGCGTTGTAGAAATATTTGGTCAGGATGTAGCCCTGTTTATCCGCATCATCCACGGCCTGCAGTCGCATCGCTTCGGCGGTCTGCTTCGTGCCCGAGGTCCTGATCTCAATCGCCCGTACCAGGCACTCGGTGACCAGGAGCGAAATATCTGTCTTGAAGTTTTCGTCCAGTGGCGCCCGCTTGACCGACTGCAGCAACGGCTCCAGCCGCTTGATCGCAGTGAAGTGCTTCTCCGCCATCGGGTCGAGCAGGTAATGCAGGTAGGTATGCCGGATCTGCGGCATCTTCAGGGGATCCACTGCGGAGGGGTCGGGCGACGGGAATACAACGACGTAATAATCGGTCCCGTAGTTGCGCGCGTTCGCTTCATTCGGATCGCCCATGGAATCGAGCAGAACAGTGAACGTCCTTCCCAGGTATCCGCCGGATTGCAGCTTCAAATAGATGTCTGTATCGAAGACCATCTTCTGCAGCGGCACGTGATAGCGCGCCACCAAGGCTGCATAGCTCGCCCGGTGCGCTTCCCAAATCGAGTGCAGTGAACCCTTGTCGTAGAAGCGCTCAAGCAGCGCCCCAAAAGCGGCAATGGGCACCGCATCCGGAGGCATGTCGTCCTCCTTCACCCGCGGCAGAAAATGCGGAGGCCCCTGCAGATAAAGCGCCAGCGAAACGAACTGCGACAGATCATGCTGCGGATCTCTCCCCTTGTGTGCCAAATACCAGTCGCACATGGTAGTCAGCGCCACCTGCGCTTCCTCGGAGTTGCGAAGATTCCTCTGTACCTCGGCTCGGACGTTGAGCCGCTGCGCGTCGGAAATATTCAAGTCGACGTCATATCCGCAAGAGTTCATCGCCGTGAGCACGACGAACAGCGTTTCGCTCGTATCGAGGGTGATCGGAGTCTGGCCCTGACTCTGGGGCAGAGCTTGGGGCTTCTGAGCCGGCGCCTGAGGCTGACTCGGTGGCGGCGCTTGAGGCTGGCTCTGGGGTTGAGCTTGGTTCTGAGTCTGGGGTGGAGCTTGGTTCTGATCCTTGCTTTCGGCCGGGTTCGGGGCGTCGCTTTGAGCAAGGCAGACAGCTGCGAGCAGCCCTGCCAAAGCCGCGATCAGAAATATTCGAAGTCCAATACTGAGAAAACGACTCAGGAATCCCTCCCGCAGAATGGCCGCACGCCCGGCCAAGAGTGAAGATAGGCGGAGAACACTCTAAGTTTAAGGGCTTGAGGGCAGGGGGTCAAACGCGAGGCGGGGTGGTGTATACAGACGGCAAAATGCTCCCTCCCCCACCTCCGGACCCCAAATCAACCAATTTTGACTTTGGCCTGGCTCGCTCGCGCGCGGAAGGGGGTGTCTATTCGTCACTAATGATGATATCGGGTGACTGCTTAGAATGGCCTTATGAAGATATTCAAGACCACGATCCTAATATTTGCGTTGGCTGCGTTCAGCTTTGCCCAAAGCCATCACAGATCATCGGCCAGCAGCTCGTACGGCACTGGCTCAAAAACGAGTAGCTCAACAGTCCACAGCTACACCAAACGGTCTGGGCAGCACGTCAACTCATATCACCGAACTACACGAGACTCAACGCAGCGCAATAATTACAGCGCGAAAGGCAACTACAACCCGTACACCGGGAAGTACGGAACGAAAGCGCCAAAGCGCTAAAAGAACGCGCTATCCGCCCCTTGCCGCGAGTCTCAACTATGCTGTGACAGCATGAATATGAGCGCTGGGATCGTGCGTGCCGAGCGTGCGCGTGCAGGCGCGTTCGCGCGTGCGTGGGAGCGGTGGTTTTGAGTGTAATCGCCTGATAACGACAGCTGATGCTTTCGGTCTAAAATCTTCTCGTGCAAACCAACATGAATGAAGCGATCGCAAGTGCGGTTGCGATTTTCAGAAACTCGCCCCAGCTTGATGACGAGAGTGTTTTCCGGGCGCTTCTAGAGCTGGGCATCGAGAGGTCGCTTGCCGCTCGCATCGTTGAGTTTCTTCCGATGGCGTACTGCCGAGTGTTGTTTCTCAACTCTGGTGTGCAGTTCTCGAAGAGCTTTACGAGAGCCGCGTCACCGTTGAAAGTACAATCTCTCTCGTGGGAGCCAGTTTGGGTTCCCTTTCTCGCGTACGCAGAGTCTGAAATACGAGGGGGATCGCAGAGGGATGAACTATTGATGGTCGCGGGTCGAAGCGCAGAGTTCCAAGCCATCAATCAACTGCTGGACAAAGGAGCCGAACTCAAGAACTTGGTATTGACGCCAACATCGTTGCGCTGGTCAGAAAACGGTCCAGAGGGGAATACCTAGCGATGATTGGCGAAACATCGCGATAGCGCTCATCGAGGCCGAAAAAGGCGAAGCAAAAGCGCAAACTTGTGACATGGCCTGTTTTCGTCAGTTAAATGAATGTCGCTGGAAGTGCGACGATTGGTGTTAGTACATGCGTTGACAAACCGACTTCTGCAATAAAGTAATCCATCCGACTGCTTTCCTTTGATAAGCCTGCCTGAACGAACAAAGCCGCCTCACTGAACGCAACGATTGTTGAAACCCAACCTCTTACAATTCCCGCTGGCAAGGTTAGTGTCTCTTGGTTGATGGAATCAACCTCGACGCCGGAGTTCAAGTCGAAGAAGTTCAGTGAGTGCCAGTCTGCACTGTGGCGCTCTTCTCCGGTAGCATCCACAGAAAAGCGGTGTTTCAGAGAGTTGTATGCCAGCAGAGGTTTTGAGGGATGAACGAAGGGATAGTCTTGCGATACCAGGTCGCCCGGCTGTCCAACAGCATTGTACTTGTCCGATTCTTTATGACGGAAATACAAGCGCTCTGGACGCCAGTTCTTCTCCGCTGATTGTGCCTGCACGACAACTGATTTCGCAGCAGGGCTGAACAAAAGCTGCTTGAATCCGTAACCCACCGGGATGCCCATTTCTTGAAACGATTTGTTCCACATGGCAAGCCAATGTTAAACGGAATCATGGTTGGCGAAAAATCCCCATAACGCTCAAAACCCCTCGATGAGCGAAATGGCCTGCTTTCGTCAGCTACGAATTTCTTGACTTCTGAGACCATTGGACTATGGTGGAAGTAGAAGACCTCTACCTACCGGACAGCAGGCAAGCCCTCATTTCAAGTTTCATTCGGAGGTCGTTATGACCAAGGCATTTTCCCTATGCCTGAAGAGTACCGATTGGAGACCCCTGTACAGGTCCGCCATTCTAGAAACTAACAAAAGGGTTCTCCCACGGCTAGTCTCGCAAGCTGAAGCAGCCGTGGTAGCTAGAGCACGAGAAATCTTTTATGCTGACGGAACCGCCGAAGAAAAAGAAGCCCTGGAGGACGCACTATATGCCCTGCATGCGTTCAAAACCGCATGGCAGCACGGCGAAGCTGCGTGATTCCGTAACTTTTGGGTGTAGTTCTCGCTTGATATGGCGAATCTCCGGGCTCCTATTAATGTGCAATCGACCCTTTCTAGAGTGCGGAGTGCGCTATGGCTGGAGAGGACTCTTTCCTTTGTTCGATCTGCTTCAAAAGCGTCAACTTGAAAGATTGCAAGATTGATGAGGACGGACGTCCCGTTCATGAGAAGTGCTATGCGGCGAGAGTGCTATATACGCTTCCCTCCGCCGGAAAACCGTCCGGGAATAGCGCCCCCCACGCACAAGGGTGGCGGGGCTTATGTCGGAAAATTATGAGGATTGTGAGGCGGAGATAGAACTTGCTCCGAGATTCGATTTGCGCTAGGCAGTCCTGAGGACCCTCCAACTTCTTGCCGTTCCACAGTTGTTGAAAAATCTCGATAGCGCTCATCGAGGCCGAAAAAGGCGAAGCAAAAGCGCAAACTTGTGACATGGCCTGATAGCGACAGTTTCGTGCAGAGACGGATTGCAGTTTCTCAGTTGACTTGAGCGTTAGTTTCCTCTATATTGTATAGGTAATGTCTAGTCGCGATTATCTTGGAGAATTTGAGCACATCGTAGTTCTGGCACTGATGCGTTTACGTGACAACGCTTACGGAGTCACCGTGCGACAAGAGATTGCGACACGCATCGGACGTGACGTTTCTGTCGGTGCTATTTACGCCACGCTGGAACGCCTGGAGGCCAAGGGGTATGTTACGTCACGGTTGGGAGAACCCACTGCCGAACGGGGTGGACGCTCCAAGCGTTTTTTCCGGGTCTCTCCAAAGGGAGTGTCCGCTGTCAATCGCGCACGGCGGGCTTTGCTGAGTATGTCTGAAGGTCTCAACCTTGTTGGGGGTTATTCATGGAGCCACACACCTTTCACCCGCCTGTCCTAGCTGTTTGGCTTGTTGACTTCTTCATTCCTGAGAACCGGGACGAATCCATACAAGGGGACCTGGTCGAGGAGTTTTCAAATCTTGCCTCAACGTCAGGGGTCTCCGCCGCGCGACGCTGGTATTGGCGGCAGAGTATCTACTCGGTGGTACATCTTATGGGCACCGGATTTTGCGCAGCGCCTTGGTTGATTGCTGGAGCCGTACTCGGAGGGTGCTTGGCATTGTGGTTCGGACTTGAATGGGGGGACCTTGCACTATTCCACTTCAACGTAGACCTACATGCTCACGGCCTGAGAATGATTCCGCTACTGTCGGGCATTCAGGCCGAGCGCTTTGTCGTAATGATGCTCGTCGGTTGTCTAGTCGCTTTAGCCGTCAAAGGAAGAGAGATGGTCACTGCAATAGCTCTCAGCCTTGTCTGTGCCGCCCTGAGTGGGCTTGCATATCCAGCATGGACGATCGTGCGCAACCCGGAATCCGCACTTCCGGTGAGAGTTTTTCAGCTTGCCGCGTCGATTGCGATTTTATTGGGTGCAGCAATCGTGCGCGAGATTAGATTCGCACTGTCCCGTCACCATCACATTGTATGACCTGCCTTTTGCGGCTGCCGCGATAGAGTTTTCGCCCGGTAACTGTTGTAACATCGCGATTTCACTCATCTACCGTGCGTCAAATCTTTTTCCTCATACTCAATTGCCTGACCGTTTGTGGGATGAGAGTAATGGAGATTTATCACCAGTTACCGCCGCGTCTGCGTTCGTTTCGAGCATTGTCCCTTGAAGCGACTCCTACCCCGAATCCACGGGACGTGCCGTTATAATGCTGCCTTGCTTAACAGACTTGTTTTTGAAAACCTTCGCTATAGACCTGTTCGGACACTCTTAAGCGTTCTGGCCATAGGGATCGAGGTCACTATGATCCTGACACTGGTTGGAGTCAGTTATGGAACGCTGGATGAGGCTGCGCGACGTGCTCGTGGGGTAGGGGCAGACATTGTGGTTCGTCCGCCAGGGACCTCCCTGATCGCCGCCAGTTCCTCTCCCATGAGTGAGGGTCTGCTTGCCTTCTTCATGAAGCAACCACATGTCACATTCGCTACTGGGACGATGATTCAACCGCTTGGCGGTTTTGACAGTCTCAGCGGCATTGATCTCGATCAGTTCAATAAACTGAGTGGTGGCTTCCGCTTCGTAAAAGGGCACGGTTTTCAGAATGACGACGACGTTATGGTCGATGAATATTACGCGAGAGAGAAGAACCTCGGCGTCGGAAGCACAATACAACTGATGAACCACACGTGGCGAGTCTCGGGAATCTTTGAATCTGGCAAACTCGCCAGGGTCTGCGCCAAGCTGGACGTACTCCAGACCCTGACAGGCAGTCCAAGGAAGCTCAGCCAGATTTATCTGAAGGTGGACGATCCGCCACATGCGCAGTCAGTCGTGAACGATTTGCGTGACAAAATGCCTGGATACTTCATTTACACAATGGACGAATTTGCTTCGCTCTTGACCATTAGTAGCGTCGGGCTTTTGCGCAACTTCATTGGCGTAGTCATCGGCATAGCCGTAATTGTTGGGTTTCTCGTGGTGACAATGGCTATGTACACTGCAGTATTGGAGAGGACACGCGAGATTGGAATTCTTAAGGCGCTCGGTGCTTCCTCCGGCTACATTCTTAACCTACTCTTTCGCGAAACTCTGCTGATTGCGGTCATTGGTACCGTTGTGGGAATCATCATGACGTATGGGACGCAATGGTTGATGATGCACGCGGTGCCAGCAACATTGACCCAAGAGACTGTTTACGAGTGGTGGCCCATAGCAGGCGCAATTTCGGTCGTGGGAGCCCTACTGGGAGCGATCTTCCCGGGATGGAAAGCAGTGAAGCAGGATGTCATCCAAGCACTGTCATATGAATGACAGTCCTTTCTCGAAAGGAGCAGATGTGGCAAGGAGCAGTCTTTCCGCCAGGCTGACTGTTACGATTTTCGTGGTCGCCCTCTGCGATCTTGCCGCGACAACGTGTTGGGCACAATCAACAGCAGAGATATTTTCGCGGCTGGACCGAGCAGCACAATCGTTTGTTGGGGCAACGGCTGGTATTCGAGTCACTACACACACAGGGGTAATCGATGAGGATGAGACTCAGGCTGGCACCGTTGCGGTGAAACGTTCTTCACCTGACGAGATCCAGTTCCTGATCAACTTTACGGGCCAGGACGCTCAGGCAATTGCCCTCAGGGGGCGCACTCTCCAGATTTACTACCCCAAGCTGAATACAATACGCGAATATGACGTCGGCAAATACAAAGACCTCGCTCAAAAGTTGATTCTGCTTGGATTTGGTATGCCGGGACGTGAACTGGCAGCTAACTATGACGTTAGCAATCTCGGTGCTGAGCGCGTTCAATCGGAAGATTCGGTGCACTTGCAATTGACACCAAAGGCGCCGGAAGTTCTCAAGCAACTAAGCAGGGTCGATTTATGGATTTCCTTGAAGACCAACTGTCCAGTCCAACAGAAATTCTACCTGCCAGGTGGCGATTACCGACTCGCCGCATACTCAGATATCAAGATTAACCCCCCGTTGCCCGCCTCTGCACTCGACCTCCCGAAGGCGGCGAAACGGGAGCGCATGAATTGAGCCTTGCGCTGTCCGGGCCGCCAACCTGCTACTAAAGCAACAATTCCGTAATTGATGTAACCAGCCATATCACAAGGGTGCGCTTTTCCTTCGCCTTTTTCGGTGTGTCAATGAGCGATATCGGGATATTTCGCCAACCGGGCAACTTGCGAATTATTCGTCCAGACTCGCAGCAGCGGAGCCGGATATTTCGCCAACTAGGCGACCATCTCGCTGCCCACCCACAGTGCCAACATGAGGACGCTTGCCGAAGACAACTGCCATCTGCCCACATGGGCGAGAAACGACGCAATCAGAACTAGCAAGGAGACGAGCAAGAAAATATCTGCGAGTCTGATAGTCATGTAATGTGAACCGAACCCGCCGATTTGCCCGGTGAAAAAAAACGTAATGAAGAGGAGCCAGTTTGCCAGAACCGCGATTGCTGTAATGAGTGGCCACGTGGCTTTCCAGCCGACCGGACGTTGTCCCCGTTTCCATGATCGCAAGGCAAGAACTGCAAGAAATGGCGGGGACAGAAGCCAAACAGCTGCGATACTCACGCGAATCACCGATGCTGGGTGCAGTGTCATACAGTTAAAACTACGCTCACCTGTGATTCAGTTCCAGTCAACTGGCGAGAACAGGCCGTTACACTCAGAATCCCGGTTCCGGCCATTCTGAGTGCTATGGCGATATTTTGCCAACCACCGACGTGGTGACTCAGGCAAAGACCACAGGACAGAGCAGAAACATCGACGCCAGCACAAATGCAACTGCGATAAGCCACCAGCGAGACCCCTTAAACGTGGCGATAAGAGCGAACAGCAGTGCCAAAACCATCCAAGCAAAAAATCCGGTTTTTGACCCCGAATGGAGAATGCCCCAATACCTTCCCCCGAGAAGCACATTACACACGAAGCAAACCGACAAAATCAAAACACCGACAGCGCCGGAGATGTGAGCAATGACTCTCAATGCCGCCTTCCCGCTTTGAATTAGGGGACCACTCTGCGCTTAGAGCGTGCAGAGCACCAGTTTCTCCGCCCGTCACTGTTGAAACTATAAGGCCATAGCGCTCATTGACGTTTGTCGTCAGCGCCTTCATCAGAACCGAACACAGCGTTCACCTCCGCCCATTCCGTTTGTCGGACACCATACAAGTGTTCAGCATGGTCCAAAGGGCTTCTTCGAGCGACTCGTGAAACGTGTCAGTGCCCTCTCCATCCTTGGCAAAGTGAAAGAGGTAACAGGATTCCTCACCGGGGTAGCGAGCGATTTGCAGCGCGATAAACGGGGGAACTGGTCTCGTTGTTCTTCCACTGTGAATGGTGGCCCCGACTCGTGCTGGTTGCCTATGATTCGGTCCAAGCGCGGACGCGCCTTATTGTCATGAGTTGCGGCACAGTTTCTCTCCGAATCAGGATAGCTGATGAAAACAGGCGATTTACATCGCATTGAGGATTACGAGCGCATCCCTTCGTAGCGCATCCCTTCGTGCGGGCGGGCGGGAGCCAAAGTCAAAATCAGCTGATTTGGGTCCGGACGAGGGGGGAGGGAGCATTTTGCCGTCTGTATACACCACCCCGTCAAACGCGAGGCCTCTAAGGCAATATGTGGGGACAGCCGCGGTCGGCTGTCCATGGAGCGAAACTGGATGGTGCCCGCGGCAGGTACGGCGCGCCGGAGACCGCTGAACTCGGTGCGGTTCTGAAAAGCGATGAAAAAGGGAGGCTCGAAATGAGCCTCCCTGAGGTTTTGAAAGAAGCAACCGACTAGAAGATGAACTTCAGCCCAAGCTGCATGGTTCGAGCGTTGCTAGCGAAGTTATCTTTCGCATTGGCAAAGGTGTTATCGCTAGGAATGAAGAAACTCCTGGATCCACCCACATCGCTAATCTGGTTCACGTTGTTAACTGAGCCCGTCACCCACTGAGGATGGTTAAACACATTGAATGCCTGCGCCATAAAGTCGATCTTTAGGCGTTCAGTCATTGCGATGTGCTTCGCCACGGTAATATCCCAGTTATTGATGGAAGGCGTCCGAAGCGTATTGCGGGTCGAGGTTGCAATCGAACCTTGGCCGGCGACGATGTATCGAGCGCTAGGGTTGTTCGCTACCCATCCCACGATACAAGGCGGTAGAGCGCAATTGCTGTTGGTTATCGGACTAACGTCGCTGCCCACGTTACTTGTCCCACTCGGATTGAAGATTGCACGGTCCGGTGCAGCGTCGGCGTTCATGTTTGAATCCAGTCCGCTCTGAACCGTACCCCACTGCCCCGTTTCATACGTGTAAACCGGAGCGATCTCCCAATTTCCGAGAGTGTTCTTTAGCAGGGAACTGCTGCTGCTCTTGAACCACGGAGCGTCGTATATGGCTGTGACCGTGAGCCGGTTTGCGTGGTCCAAAATGGAGTTAGCCCGCTCAGCCGGCAGATTCCTGAAGTCCTGCGGGCGGCGCGGAGATATATCAGTCGAGTGGAAGTCGGCCGTGCTGTTGTCGATGGTGTGGCTCCAAGTGTATGCCACCTGGAACTGCAACCCATTGGCGAAGCGCCGGTTCAACTGCGTCTGCAACCCATGGTAGGTTGACGAACCCCAAGGCATAAACGCCGTAATCGGTGAGAAGAATCCGTCGTTCAGGTAGTGCGGGTCATAAAAACCACCCGGCCCGGTTCCCGTGTCATTGTAGCCGTATAACATCGAGTTCACCAAGTCACCTGTGCCTGTGGGACATAGCGCGCTTGGCGTAGTATTGCAGCCTGGGTCCGCGCTTCCGTATACAGTTGTCAATCCTGCGATAGTTGCCGCATCTGGCATGTTGATGTAGGTCGGCACGTTGAAGCCGGCATTGGAATTAACGCCCGGAACGAAATTGAGGATGTTCTGGACGTTGAGATCAATACCGCGACTACCTACGTACCGGACGTCGACGGTGTAGTTCGACTTGAACACGTGCTGGATACCAAGATTCCAGCTCTCGGCATATGGGTACTTCACGTTATTGGGCAAGTACGAGGAGGTGTTGCCTCGCGCAGTTGCCTGATCTAGAGTCGTGATTCCGCTCGAAACTTGCGGTGCGATTCCGCCATTTGCCAGGAACGGACTTGGGCAGGCCGCGCCCGGACAATTGGCCGTCGACCCGATTTGTGGTGGGCGCGAGAGCACACCAATGTTGTCGTACAACACGTCGTAGCCGAGACCGAAACCGCCCCGGATGGAGGTGTTTCCACTTGTCCCTGGCGAGTACGCAAATCCAATGCGCGGCATGAAGTCATGCCTTGGCGCTTGCGGCGATCCAAATGTGATCAATCCGGGATCGTTCGCAACCGAGTTGAGGGATTGCTGAGTCCACCCGTACGGCGTGCTGGTGTACTCGTATCGTACTCCGAGGTTCAAGCTGAGGTTCGGGCGCACCTTCCAGATGTCATTGACGTGCCAGTAGAGACCGTACTGATCCCCGGAATATCCGACACTGCCGAAACTCCGCTGACCAAAACCTGGTACTTGATCCAGCGCAAAATTCTCCAGAGTCTTGTAAATGTAGTCGCCGCGTGACCGCTGAATAAACTTCTGGGGCGAGATGTTCTTCCGTCCTTCAATTCCTAATTTCAGCGTGTGGTTGCCCTTTACATACGACACGTTGTCAATTGCTTGATAGTTGTTCTGGATTGCATACTGCGGAGCGTTGGGATCCGGGCCCACATCGAGCCCACCCAGTTCCGTGATTGTTAAGTTGGGAAATGCATCCAGGTTCTGGAATTTCGAGAGATTACCACCGGGCACCGTGAAATTCTGCGCTGTACGTGTGAATCCAAGCCGGAACTCGTTTCCGAGTGCTGGCGTGAAGGTATGGTACTCGCTCAGGGAGACAAGATGAAATGGCTGCAGAAAGGGAGTGTAGAACAGTCCCAACTGCGCGCCCGTATCTAATGTAACTTGCTTGTTGTAGATGTAGCGTCCCCGGATCTGGTCCTTGTCATTGAGGTTGTAATCCATGGAGGTGACCAGAGCTCGGTTGTTGATGAAGTTCGGCGCAATAACGGGAAGAATGCCGGTCTGAATCGTCGTCCCGCTAACCACCGACTGATTGCAAGCCCCCGAAGTATCGGCAGCCGGAGCTTGCGCGTACAGTTGCAGACCCTGAACATTGCTGGCGGAAACTCCCGGGATTCCGAGGAGAGTCGTGTATCCCGCCGCCGTCGGCGCGCAGACCACGTTACCCGACGAAGCCGCCTGGCCGATCGGGTTGTATTCGAAATTCACGAAGAAGAACAATTTGTTCTTTACGATAGGACCGCCAACCTGTCCTCCAAACCGGTTGTTGTCGTACCGAGGCACCGTAGTGACCCCCTGATTGGCCAATGAGGTATCCAGAGCATTCAGGTTTCGATTCTGGAAGTACTCATATGCACGCCCATGCCAGCTGTTCGTTCCGCTGATCACAATGGTATTGAATTGGCCACCATTCGAGTGTCCGAACTCGGGACTGAATTGGTTCTGCAGAATCGAGAAGTTCTGCACCGCATCGTTTGGCACGTTGGCAAGCGGGCCGGTGACACCTTTATCGTTGTTGTCCGTGCCTTCAATCATGAAGTTGTTATCGCGGGGGCGCTGCCCTCCGATACTGGGGCCTGTACCAGCTCCCAAACCGCCCGTGCTACCTACGCCAGCCTGCAGCAGGGAAAGGTTCAGAACTCCTAAGCCGATCGACGCTGTTGGCAGATTTTGCGTCTCTCGGAGCTCATAAGTCGATTGGATCTGTGCAGTAGTGGTATCCAACGCTGGTGGCGTTCCCGACACTTCTACGGTCTCTGTGGCTGCACCAGGTTGAAGGGACATATTGCGCGTCGCGGTCCTGCTGACCTCGACGTCTACCTGTTCACTCAGAGTCTTGAACCCGGTCATCTTTGCGCTAATTCGGTACGTACCGGCGAGCAGATGCTCAAACCGATATTCACCAGAACCGTTTGTCTTCGCGGTCGCGGAGACGTTCGTGGCAACGTTAGTTGCAGTCACATCTGCGCCGACCACTGCCGCACCGCTGGCATCCGTTATTGTTCCAACCACGTTTCCGTCGATTGCCTGGCCTAGCGCAAGCACTGCGCCGAAGGCCACTACGCTGATTAGCGCGAATACAAATCCCAAACTTCTGAAGATTCGCACGCCATTTTTCATTTTGTTTTCTCCTGAACTCTGGAAGAACTTCGGGCCATCGCAACAGCTGAACTACTCGTAACAGCCGGTTGAGAGAGCATTCCTGGACAGCATTGGGCAAGCACAGATCAACACGCTGCCCTCACACCTTCTGTGCAAGTCACAAACCAAAACACCACGGCTGTAACATGCTTGTTTCCTGCAAGTTATGTCTTAAGGGCGGACACATCATACCAAAATGCGGAGATGTCTGCCTTAACAATATGACGATTGGTATCCGGTGCTTCCTGTAAGCCTCCTCCGGCACTCCCTGTACGGTGTGATCTTGCTCACAATCGTCACAACGTTAACAATCGGCGAGTGTTTAGTGGCTTTACAAACCCGGTACTCCTCTCTCGTCGGCGGCCCTGAAAAACGGGCTCGCAAACGGACGCTGGTCGCTCTCTCCCTCCAATCCAGTCCTCCGGTTCCTGAACCTGGGTCCTCAACTGGCAGCCCAGGCTTGTTGATTTTCCTTTGTGCGGTCCAGTGCCCACTGGGTGAATGTCTTGCGGCGCCGACGCCTAATGTCGGCAACTCCACCTCCCCAAACTGCAACTTATCTGCGGATTCGTATGCACGCAAAGCCCACGCCTGCCGTGGGCGTATAGGAGGAAATCAATGAGAAATAAATGGACTCGTTTGTTGTTGTGTGTGGTGGTGCTAGGTCTAACGTCGGCGTGGGCACTCGCACAAGATGACACGAGCAACAAGTCAAAGGGTGAAGTCAGAAACGTCACCGGATGTCTCACCAAGTCCGGCAGCGGCAACGAATATCTTTTGACCGCCACCGACGGCAGCACCTGGGAAATCCACGAGAACAACTCGGTGGATCTCGCGTCTCACGTGAACCAGACCGTCGAACTGCGCGGCGTGGTTTCCAACGAGAAGATGCACAACATGAAAGAGGATGCGAAGGACATGGCCAGCGACACTGGCGCGACCAAACCCAAAGCCGAGCACGGACACCTGAAGGCCACCAAGATCCACAAGGTGAGCGATTCCTGCCAGTAACGCTGTGGAGGAATAGCGAAAACGAAAAGGGCGGAACGAATGTTCCGCCCTTATCTTTTAACTGAGAACTGCCTTACCCCTTCACACTAATCTTTGAGAACGACAATACTGCCCGGCTCGGCGTCGGACGCCCCATCGACAGCGCCGGACGGAACGTCGTGAAGATCAGCATCTGCTTCACCTTCGGCAGCACTTCTTTCGAATCGTTCGAATCGGAAAGGATCCGATAATCCTGCACGCGTCCGTTTGAATCGACGTAGGCTTCGATCACCAGCGAATCGTCGTCGATCGTGTCCATGGACAAACCGAAAGTGCTGGGTTGCAACTCCGGCCCGGTGTTGACCATGACCAGCGGCACATCGTTATCCGCACGCACTGACGACGGCGCCACGAAGTACACCATCGCGATACCGAAGAGAATGACTGCACTGACAAAGCCGGCAGCTGCCGGAACCATGAATGCGTGCAGTGCATTCTCCAGCCGCACCATGAGACCCTCAAACCGGCCTCCCCGCGCGTATGCTGCCTCGCGCGAAATCGCCAGGCGCAATTTCAGTCCAAGATCCGCGGGAACTTTCGGCCGCGGCGAATTCGTCAACAACTGCTGGGTACGCCGCAGCGACTGATACTCGCCGTGGCACGCCGGGCATTGCGCAAAATGATTCTGCAGTGCAAGCATCTCCGTGCCTGTCACTGCTCCGTCCAAATATGGCGAGAACAACCGCTTCGCCTCAGGGCACTGCATTCCCATAGTTTTTTTCGTGCCCGTCTTTCCAATGCCAATCATGGCATCACCTCGACCCTTCTACCCCCTCCAGCTACCTGCGACCGCGATCCCTGTTCTTTTGGAGCGGTCAACCCCAGTTCATTTCCTACTTCGCGTACATACGGTGCCAGTTTTTGCCGCAGTGCATCGCGGCCCCGCGTCAGCCTCGACTTCACCGTGCCGAGTGAAACCTCGAGCACCTCGGCAATCTCTTCGTATGACATCTCTTCCAGGTCGCGCAAGATCAGCGTCGTCCGGTACGGTTCCGGCACCTTCCGTAATTCTTCGTCGACGCGTCGCTGCACTTCGTGGTGCGCGACACTCTCAAACGGGGAATCCGAATGATCCGTCAGAGCTAATTGGATCGCATTGTCCGAAACGCCGTTCGCCTCGGTTTCCGGCTCGATCGAAGTTTCCTTCGCTTTGTGCCGGAACCACCAGCGCCGCCGGTTGGCCGCCTCGTGCAACGCGATTCGATAGATCCATGTCTTCAAACTCGACTCGCCGTGAAAGTGCTTCATTCCCCGAAATACTTTCAGGAACACGTCTTGTGTCGTGTCCGCCGCATCCGCCGGATCATTCACAATCCGGTACACCAGCCCGTAGACGGGTTGCTGGAACTCCCCAATCAGCCAGGCGTACGCGGCTTCTGAGCCCGCTTTGAGTTCGGCGACAATCGCCGACTCTTCTTGTGAGCGGACTCCTATTGCACTCGCTAAATCACCCAAGGTGGTTGCTCCCGCCATAGTGGCGTCCTTTTGATTATAGGATTTTCCACCCCTTCGCGCCCTGAAAATTAAGGGTTCGCCAAGTCCAGCCCACCGGCCCGCGGAGCCAATTCCTTCACCTAACATAGACTCCGCCCAGCTGTCGGGAGTTCCCACTAACAAGCCATTTATTTTCAGTGAGATCTCAGACGGTAAACCGGGTAGCGTTTCAGGACTGAGCCCGCAACCATCAGAAAAAAGATGAAACGGACCTCCCCCATAGTTACTTCAGTTTTGACGACCCCCCACCCCGACGCCGAGATGCTGCCGGAGATTGCTAGTGCGGGGCCAGCCGCCTTCGGCTGTCCAGCGTAGCGAAGCGAGTGGCTCTCTGGCCCAAACTGGGAGCAATAGCCTTACAACTGCGGCGCACCGACTCCCGCCGGAACCTCCAACCTTAACTTCCGCAAGATCTCAGCGAAAGCCGTCAACAACGTGTCGCATCCCTTATCCAATTCCAGCGTCGATTTCTCCAGGAATGCGCACGCTCCATCCTTCTGTAGCCGCATCGCGTTCTTCTGCGAGAGCCCCGTGAACGCCACCACGGGAATCCCAGCCGTCGCGGAATCTTTTTTTAGAGCCATCAGCACATCCGGTCCGCTCATTCCCGGCAGCAGCATGTCCAGCAGAATCACGTCAGGGTTGCCACTCTTGGCCAGTTCAATCGCCTTCGGTCCGTCGCCCGCTGTGATTACGACATACCCCGCCCTTGCCAATGCTCGTTCGGTCACCATACGCAGGAACTTACTGTCGTCGACAAGAAGAATCTTCGTCATGCATCCCGCCGCGCGTGATCTTTCTCACGCGAGTCCCGTACGTTTCTTCTATCGGCAGAATTGCGCAGCAGACCAGAAGGATCGATGAAATGATATGAGAGATTTCTCACAGTCGGCGAGTTGGCTATTTCTCCGGGTGTCTGCTTAACCGGTGATCTTTTCGACACCGTCACGAATCTCGTCGATCTGCTGCCTTCAAAACCGCCTTGACCCCCGCTCGGCAGGCCTCACGTAATGTCTCTTCATGTCCTTCCGGTATCGATTTGGTCAGCAGTAGACTCGACGTACCATGCAGCAGCGCCCATAGCGCGAGAGCGGTGTGCGTGTGGTCGTCGGGCGATCCTCCAAAATTCTTCGCCAGCAGTCGTTCTGTAAAATCGAAGTTTGGCCGTGATTCCCGAATCGGCCTCGGAGCTCCACGCCCCTTTCGCGGCGACATTAAACCGGCGTGGCTGTAGAACAGTTCATACTCATTCGGCGTTTTGAGAGCGAACTCGACGTACGCCTCCGCCATCTGCTCGATCGTTTTGCCCTCTTCAAATTGCTGGCGGATACGACCCGCGATCCGCAAAAGCAGCCCTCGAATCAGATCCTCCCGGTTCTTGAAACGGCGGTACACCGCCGGAGTGTTGGTTCCAGCCGCGCTGGCGACCGCCCTCATCGTCAGGGCCCGCTCTCCCCCTCGTTTCCACAGTCCATCGGCTGCCTTCAGTACGCGCTCTTCCAGGTCCGGATCCGGGTGCCGCGGCATTGTCCCTCCTGCCTCATTATCTGCATCTGCGCAGAATATGTTGACAACGTACATATAACGCTGTTATAGGTAACTATACAAGTCCTCCCCCCATCGATTGCCAGGTCTGTCAGGAAAAGCAAGGCCGCCGCGGAGATAACCGGCGGCCTTTTTGCTTTGGATCGTCGAAGAGGGTGCCCCATCCTCGTCTCGCCGCTTTTTGGCGGGACAAGGTGGGGTTTTTGAATTTCAAGCGCAATGTAAGAAATCAGTCACTCGCCAACAAACGCTCCGCGACTCCACGGCCCTGAGGAAAAATAATGTTGACATCGTAAATGAAACGATGTATAAAAAATGCGTCCCGCGGGCCCCCCCTGTAATTCTCAAGCTGGAATGAAGGAGTTACTTCGCTGTGTGCTCGTTTCAAAATCCTGACAACCGAATTTCTATCCTGCAGATGAACTCCGATCTCGAGCACGCTCAGCTCGAGATCCTCGGCGCCCACTGCGCCGTTCATCAGCTTCGGCTTCGCTATTCTTCCGATGACCTCGCGCGCTTCGGCCGCCGCGACGTTCTGCATAAGTCGGCCGAGGCAGCCGCCTCTCTCCACGACTTTTACGCCGCCATTGAAGACAAGGTTCCCCACGCCGCTCCGGCTCCTCCAGTTCCCGAACCCAGTGTCGAGCAAATTGCTCAGGCTATCGAATGGCTTGCCGGTTACTTGCGGGAACAGCGCGGGCACTATTTCCCCGTGGCTACTCCTCTCGCCAACGAGGTGAAGGCCCGGATGTGGCCATTTTTCTCCGCCGCTCTGCTTGACCGTATTCGCATCATCGAACTTCGGGGCGAACGGGTGCGTGTGCCGGAGTTTTTCGCAAAGGTGCGTGCCCTGGGCTTTGAACCACCACAAATCACGCACATGGATTCAGTCACCTTCCTCGACATCGTCGCTTTCAATCAAAGCTTGTCGGAACGTGCCCTGTTTCACGCCCTGGTACACGCAGTGCAGATTGAAGTTCTCGGGCTGCAGCGCTATGCCGAACTCTGGGTCCACGGCTTCCTCAAGACCAGGACGCACTTTACCGTTCCCCTCGAAGTGCACGCGTTCTCGTTGTCATCGAAATTCCTGCGGCCCATGACGGAAAGGTTTTCAGTCGAGGATGAGGTCGTCAGCTGGGCATCTGACAGCCGCTACTGATCGAGTTGTTCTACCCCCACGCAAAAGAGAAGGGCGGCGCACTCCGCCGCCCTGATCTTTCTGTTCCAAAAACAACCCCCGTGCAAATATCGCAGTCGACCAACCACTAGGTTCTAACCCGCACTTCCTCATCCAGCACCTGCCGCACCCTCCCCGCAAGCGTCGACGGAGTAAACGGCTTCGGCAGAAATGCGATCCCCGGGTCCAGCACCCCCTGATGCACGATGGCGCTATCGGTGTAGCCCGACATGAACAGCACCTTAATGTCAGGCCGCACTTTCTGCACCCTCCTCGCCAGCTCCGGACCGCTCACTTCGCGCATCACAACGTCGGTCAGTAAGAGATCAATCTCCCCGCCATGGTGCTGGCATACCCGCTCAGCGTTATTCGCATGTTCGAGTTCCAGGACCAGATACCCGCAGGCTTTGAGGATCGCAACTGCCAGATCCCGCACTTGGCCGTCGTCTTCCGCCACCAGAATCGTTTCTTTCCCCCGCATCGCAGGCTGCTGCACTGGCGAAACTGCCTGCGCTTCGACAACATCCCCGGCCCGCGGCAGATACACTTTGAACGTGCTTCCCCGTCCCGGTTCGCTGTACACCGATACGTGACCTCCGCTCTGCTGCACTACGCCGTACACTGTGGCCAGCCCGAGACCCGATCCCTTGCCCATTTCCTTGGTCGTGAAAAACGGCTCGAAGATGTGAGCTTGCGTCTCCGCGTCCATGCCGATGCCCGTATCACTCACCGCCAGCATGACGTGCGGCCCCGGACGCACCCCCGCGTGCTCGTCGGCGTATGCCTGCTCGAGTTCGACGTTTGCAGTTTCAAGGGTGACCGTTCCGCCGGTCGGCATCGCGTCGCGCGCATTGATGACCAGGTTTAGCAAAACCTGTTCGATCTGCCCTGGGTCTGCTTTGATTGCCCCCAGCTTCGGCGCCGGCCGCGAGATAATCTCCACATTCTCACTGATCAGGCGCCGCATCATCTTGTCCACATCCACGATGATCGCGTTGAGGTTGACGATGCTCGGCTGCAGCACCTGCTTGCGTCCAAAGGCCAGCAGTTGCCGCGTCAACGACGCTGCCCGGTTGCTTGCGGTGATAATCTGGCCCGCGTTGTTTTGCACCGCGTCCGGCGTCGCGTCCGGAAAATCAATTAACTGTTGTGCATATCCCATGATGATCGTCAGCACATTGTTGAAGTCGTGCGCGACTCCGCCCGCCAGCCTTCCGATCGCCTGCATCTTCTCCGCCTGCACCAGTTGCTGAAACAGCTGGCGGTAGCGTTCCTCCGAAGCCCGCAGCGCGACCACACTCTGCTGCTTCCGGTGTTGGCTGATGGTCAGGTGCGCGCCATAACACGCGAGAGACACGATCACGCTTCCGTAGGCGATGATCCGGTCGTGCCCCCCCGCCCGCAGCGCCAGCGCCCAAACAGTCAGCGGCACAATGGCGAGTCCCATGCTCTTCCACAGAAAGCGCCGCTCGTTCCAATCGACGATTTCAACCTCGTCGCGGCTCTCTGGTGGCTGTTCGTATCCGGCGGCCAGCGTAGCTGCAACCAGAAAAGGCACGGTCCATGCCAGGCTCGTCCAGCTTCCCGAGTTCGTCTTGATGAAAGTGAGCGCGTAGTCCCCGACACTTGCCGCGAATGCATACACCACGAAATATACCGCCATCCTGCGGGACAGGCTCCGCACCAGCGAACCGCGTCCCCAGTACGAGCGCGCGAGGAACGCTGCCGCCAGAATAAAATTGACGGCATTAGTCGTAACCTGCTCCATCACGTCCAGGGTGTGCGGTCCTGCCTCAACAGCTCGCAGGAACAGGAAGTCGTAATACAGCAGAAAGGCCACCAGCAGCATCTGCACAAAATCCAGCGACCGCTGCCAGTCTAATCCGGACGGATCCTCCCCCTCGCGCAGGAACAGCGCCATCACGATCGGCGCGTCATAACACAAGTAGAGAAACTGAGAGATCGGGGACGCCGGCACTGTGGCATGCAGCCAGTTCTCGTAATATGTCCATACGATGTTGGATGTTCCGTATGACAGGAAGGCCAGGCCGAACAGTCCCCAGAACGTGCGCGCCAGATCACGGCTGCGACGCGCCGCGGAGAAGCAAAAAGCAGCCGCAGTAAAACAGCAAAGTATCTGAATGACGTTGGACGCCAGCGAGCGCTGCTCTTGCGATCGAAGCAGCAGGAAGCCACCGATTTGAAGAGCCAACAGCAGCCATGCAGCCCGTGCGATCCGCCGCCTCATGATTGCCGGATACCTCGGCTCGCGTTCCTACTGCCTCCCGGACCCAGACTCCAGCGTGTCCGCTCACACCGCATCCAACGACCTCCAAGCCCCTGCGAAAGATTAGAAGCCCAAAGAAACGAGAGGCTTCTAGGATTTTTGACCGTTTTTGGTATGAAACGAATGCTATTGGTCCCGCGATAACTGAGTCAAACACAATTGGGACGCCGCCAGCTTCCTAGTAACTCATCTCGTGACTGGTTTTGGGAAGGGCGCTGCGTCAGCATCAAGGGCTGCGAACGTCTACAATAAATGAACGAGTTCCCCTATGCCTGACGATCCCATCACAGTCTCTCCCGGTCCGCAGTTTCGCCTGGCCATGGTGCTGGCGATCGTCGCGGATGCCCTTCAGCTTGTAATTTTTCCCGCGTTCGTCGAAGGTGCGTTCTCGCCCGCCGACGACCTGCTCGATTTCGGGATCGCAGCCGCGATGGTGCGTCTGCTGGGATGGCATTGGGAATTCCTGCCGACATTTTTCGTCAAGCTCGTGCCCGGCGTCGATCTGGTCCCCTTCTGGACGATCGCCGTCGCCAGCGTTTGGCGCAAGGCCAAAGCCGCAGGCGTCACCGGCGAAGTTTCCGACCCCAATAAAAAATTCCTACCCCACTGAGGCGGACCACTGCGCTTTTGTAATCTTTGCCTCGAGCCTAGTCGCGATCGTGGTCGCGCTCGTCCCAGTCGCGTTCCTCGTGCCAGCGCCGCTCGTGCTCATCCCACCAGCGATGATGCTCGCGCCAGCATTGTTCACGCGCTTCCCGCAACTCGTGCCGTTCGTGATCCGCCTGCCGGCTGTGCCGCCCATGATGCTCAATCGCTTCATGCAGTTCGTGCTCAGCGTGCGCGACCCGCCGCTGGCAGCGCTCATCGATTTCTTCTTGTGACTGAGCGAACCCCCGCGGCGCCGCGCTCGACGCCGCCAGCGCCGCCACCACGCCCATCGATACCATCCACGATTTCATCCGACCAAAACGCACACAATCCATGCCAATCCTCCAACAGGGTGATTTGGTTTCTACCGCGGGTTGGATAGATGCGGATCGCTGCCCCCGCTGCGCTACGGTGAATCTGGTACTCCACGAATCATTTCCACGCGCATTCCCATCCCATTGTCGTTCCGACCGAAGGGAGGAATCTGCTATCCCCCGACGCCACCACGATTCCACCCACTCCTACGTCATAGTGTCGAACGCGAACCGCTGCCCAGCCCAGCGAGGCGTGAGCAGATGGTCCACAATCTCAATCAACGTTCGGTGAGCGCGCTTGTCCACTAGTGCGCGCACCCCAAGTTCGCGAAGTCGCGCCTCCTCGTCGAGCGACGGCAACCGGTGATAGGTGACGATCACGAGCGACGAAATTCCAGCGCTCCTGCATTCGGCCAAAGTTTGAACCGAGTCCCGGTCTGACAAATAGTCGTCGAGAACCAGCAGATCAAAGCTCCCCTCGGATAGCAACTTGCACGCTTCGGCGCCGCTCACAGCAAGAGTTGTGGCGTAACCCTTTTCCTCTAGCACACGTTCCAATGCGATCAGAACGTCCTCGTCATTGTCGACCACCAAAATTGTTCCTGCATGATTTTCAGGCATCTCACACCCCTTTCGGATCTGTAAATGAATTTGATCAAATCCGCGGAGAAGGCGAAGCCGCACCGGCTATGACCATGGTGCGACTGCCCTCTCCGCGGGCCTTTGGATCACCTCCTCATTCTTAGCTACCTTCGAACCGCTTGGGCTGCAGTTCCAATTCGTCCAACCGCACCTTGGCGTCTTCGAAGTCCAGGATTGCGTCCAGTTTCGTGTGCAACGTATCAGCGTGATCGTAGATATCACTCGCCACTTCGCCATACTCCGGGAGGTGGATGTTGCCGCGTTGGTTGTTCAAAAGTTCGATGGCTCGCGTTGTGCTTTGGGCGATCGAAACCAGGTGAGGCCCGGCGTGCTCGATGGCCAACCTCTGGTTCCCGCTCGCCGCCGGCCTCATGGCTTCCAGTTCGGCCAGAGACCTGCCCAACTCGTTCACGTGGTCCTTGAGATTCGCCAGGTGACGGGAGTGCGTCTCCCACGACACGCGCGAATTTCTATCTGCGTTGAGAGTATCGGCCTGGCGCCGCAACTGCGACGCCGTGCGCTGGAACTCCGCGAGCCGGTCTGCCACCTGGCGTTGAGCATCGTTGGTGCGGCTTTCAGCAGATGCCGAGGTCGCCATAGCGACAACGAACAGCAGGGTGAAGGCGAACAGTCCTATTGTGAATTTACTTGTGAGCAACATAGTATTTTCCCCATTCGTGAAATGTCTGTGGGTTCGTAAGTTCCAAAAGCATTTCCGTGAACCGGATGCAGCCAGGGGACGAACCCCCGCAATCCCCCGGGATGGCTGATCAACGGCACCATTCCCGCTGCTCGTCTTCTTGCAGACGTGATTTCCTTCGCGAGTATTTCTCTCGAGGACGTTGATCGTCAGACTTCTAGGAAAGAGTGGAAGCTAACAGCGAAGCAGACAAAACGATTGGAGATGAGATCGGCCGTCACGGAGAACAAAATTTGCGATACGCTCGGAGACGTAGCGGAATGCGGCCGGAGATGGAGCCGTAACAACCGTTTCGCTCAGCTGGGCCCGCGTTCGCTCGGTGCCGGGCGCGCGCACAGATGCCGCTGCCGTCGCAATCGCAGAATTGACGGTCGGAGAAGTTTGGACGTCCTCATCCTCGGCCGCAGCGGTCAAAGGTACGCACAGCAATAGCGCCGCAAGGCCAAGAAAGAAAAGCGTTTTGCGAATGACATCCATAGTCCGACCGAATCAAACCGACTTCTATTTCTATCCTGAGATGCCTCGGAAACCGAAAAAGAGGTCTCGTGAAAGCCGAAAATTGACGGCGCATGATGCCCGGGCGCCCCATCCTTGTCTCGCGTTTTTTTGCGAGACACGGTGGGGCTTTTGACTTTCGATCCGCAGTCCCGTTCCCCAACTCACAAAGTGGGTCCACCATTGACGGCCCGCCATAACCACCCCAGCCACAGCACGTCCGCGGCACTTTCCTCTGTGCAAGCCTGAATCTCCACAGTCTCCCCTCACTAGCGCGATACAGCGCAATATTCCCACGTTCCACCACGAACTCGTGGGGACAGCCGACTCGGCTATCCCAGTTCGTGTAGGGGCGGACGCCTCGTCCGCCCGGCGGCCCAGGTGTATCGGGCCGCAGCCGTCGGCCGCCACTGTGCAATGATCAATCAACCGAAGAGTACCCCAGCCGCGAAGCGGCGAAAGAATACAGCCCACAGCGCAATCCGTGGAATTCGTGAGATCGAAAATCAACCCGCCCCGGAGGGCAAAAGAAAGCAACGCTTCAGCGCTGGGTCAGTTCCGAGAAAACAGACCAAGTCCCGGGACGACAAAAAGTATTACTCCGGCTTCCTGGGAACGTCCCGTTTCCAAGTTCATCCCAGTTGCACCCGGAGTTCTCTTTGCTTGTTTGAGGGGTAGGTCCCGACTCAGAGGTCAGTTGAAAGAGAGTTGAGTCAGCAAATTTCGCCAGGCACCCATTACTCTGCCTTGTTCCATACGTACAGGAAGGTCGCGTCGCTAGCGGTAGCGACATCTCTGCGGTTCTTGTGAATGGCACGATTCAGTGCCGACCGAACCTTCTCCTTGCTCTCCGCCAAGTCCGCCAAAGGTACTTTGAGCGCTGTTCCTGCCGGAACCCGATCGAGATCGGCGAGGATTCGGCTGACGATCTCCTTGTGCTTTCCATTCCGACCTTGGGGAACGTCCACTTGCGCCATGGTGGTGAAATTCATTGCGCCTTTGCTGGTCCGAGGGCTCATCGGGAATTTCCTTCGGGAAAAAACGTTAAACAAACGTAACGCAATCGTACTTTCATCGTTACGATGCGGTCAAGTGAAAAATACGATGTAGTGAGGCATGCGATTTGACTTACTAAACGAGGGCTCGACGCACTAAATGCAGGCAATCATCACCCTAACGGGAGACTTGGTGCTCTATAAGCGCCGGGCAGACAACTACCTGTTAATAAAGCGGTTAGCGCGCACAAACCGCACAAGACAATTTCCAAAGGATATGACCCGTAGCCTTTCCCGTCTGCTACGGTTCTTGTTGGCTGGAGGAGTGAATTCAAATGCGAGGGTCTTTCATGCACTTTGAAACGATTCCGGTGGCGGTGGTGCGGAAGATTGCAAAACCGCTGCCGCGAAGAAGTGGAAACCCAACGATCACAACACGACGGTTTTCCGTTTTCGGCAAGTCCCGCGCGCAAGCCCCGCTCATTCGCAGAAGAGGAAACTAAAATCGGAGACTCAAAAGCAATCGACGGCGAAAAGGCAAGGGCAGACTGGCGCGAATTGGCGCTCCGGGTCCAACAGGAAGCAGACCCCAAGAAGATGATCGACTTTGCCCAGCAGCTGGTTACCAAGCTTGACGAAGAAGAGGCCAGAAAGAATCTCCTGCAACGCCGAACAGAATCGCCCGAGAGGTCGTGAGAATGACTCCGAAAGAACGAGAGCAGTTGGATTATCTCTGTAAGCGTATCGTCAGCGAGAAAGACCCGCAAACGTTTGACCGGCTGGTCAAAGAATTGGAGGCTCTGCTCGAGGCGAAACACGAGCGACTCCATCTGATGAGGCATTCAGGCTCTTTCCCAGCGACAGCGAAACCTGACCCGCCAACGGCGGAGTCTTAAGGGCGCTACCACTTGATCGACGACAACTGCCTCGAAACTGTCCTCGCGATAATCAACCAACTGGAAGCAGCGCTTCTGGGATTGAAGCAACTGCGCGCCTACGTCGTGCAAGGCGTGGAGCAGCAGAGGCTGGAGTCGGTAATCGAGAAAAGCGAAACTAAGTTGGCGGAAATTAAGCGTAAGGTTATTCAGTAATCATCAGCGACGCTGGCGATTCCGTTGTACAGTGCTCCGCAATAACGCCACGCCATTTCGTTCTCGCAGTTGCTCGTCCAGGATGACAATCCAAAACAAAGGCGCCGCCGCCCGATAAAACTGAGCCGCCGGACAGCCGGGGCAGCAGTCACTACGCGGTTCTTGCAACTCAGACGGCAACCACTGTTTCCACTGTCTTCATACCGATTCTTTCTTGGATGAAAGACTGGTGATCTTCATGCTGCGGGCAGTGATCTTTCGGGAGTGTGATGACCTAACTCCTCTCCGCCCGTCCAAGGGAATAGTTTGGAGACGACGGTTACTACCATGCCCATGAATATGCTCCGAAGAAATAGGCTCCGACGTTTGGCGCCGCTGGTTCTGACACTGACGGTGTGTCTGTTCACCGCGCCGCTGTTCGCCGCCCCGATGACCCAGATGGACCGCGAGCATCTGCTGGTGCATTTCGAGATGACGACGCAAATGGTGGCCGAACTGGTGCGCGGGTTGTCTCCCGCGCAACTCGAGTACAAAGCTTCGGCCGACCGCTGGAGTATCCGGGAAGTTGTTTCGCATTTGGCGGTAGCCGAACCGGACTATTGGCGCGAGATCCAGAAAGCCCTCAAAGCGGCCCCGGATATGAATACCAAGAAGTCGGCGGCTACCGACGCCGACATCATGTGGTATGGCATCGATCGCGTGGTGCATACCAAGACCGGCGGCGGGCACGAAAAGGTGGATACCTACAAAGACCTCGGCGAGGCCCTGGGGAAGTTTCAGGCGCTGCGCGGCACCATGATCGAATACATCAAGACCACCAGCGACGACTTGCGGGCGCACAGCTTTGGAGAATATGGAGAGGTGATCGATTGCTGGCAATGGATGCTGGAAATCTCCACGCATGCCGAGCGGCACATCCAGCAGATCCGCGAGATCAAGAACGATCCGAACTTTCCGAAGAAATGAATCGCGGGGTTCGCGCACCCAAGATCAAAAAGCGGCCCGAAACTTCCGGGCCGCGGGCGGACGAGGCATCCGCCCTACACAAGCTGGACAGCCTGGGCTGCTGTCCCTACGTGTGTATTCGTGGCAACGTTCAGAAGAAAATCGTGATCTGGGCGGTTACGGTGACGCCGCCCTGATTTGGCGAGTTCGGCAAAGGACCTTTGAGCGAGACTCCGAAGCTGATGTCGCCGGGGCGCAGCTTGGCGATTTTGCTGGCTGCATCGACCGCATCTTTAATCGGGTCCACGTAGGGCTTGAATTGCGCCACAGTCTTCGACGGATTCTTAAGGTCGATTTTGTCGATATTCGTTACCACGCCACGCATTGCGCCTTCACCTTTCTGGAAAACACCCGCAACCTCGGACAGATTCGGCACCTCATTGCCGATGGTGAATGTCATCTCCCAGTTCTTGTTGACCGGATCAATCTTGGCCGAGAATTCCATGTCTGAAACGCTGGTCTTCAATTCCAGCGTTCGGTCCCAGCCGGCCGTCGCCTCCACCGGCCCCAAAGTAGCTGTCGCTCCAGAGACGGAGATACCGGCACTGGCGTCCTTTCCGGTCCACTTGATTTCGGTTGGAACCGATTTCAGAGTTTTCAGGAGACTCTTCAGGCGCTCAATAATTTCCGGATCGCCGGCACGCACCGGGGTGGCTCCGGAGCTTCCGGAAACGTAAGTGGAAGAACTGGGCAAGTCGACGGGCAGGAAACTGTGAGTCTTGGCCCATTGATGGATTTCCCAGGCGATGTCGCCGTTATCCATCTGCGAGATTTCGGGCACGCCCAGGCGCGCCTGCAAGATGATGTCGCGCTCGGGAATCATGCGCAGGCTCTCGGTGTTTTTCGCAAGCCAGTCGCGGAGCAGAGAGACGGGAGTCTGACGCATCAACATTAGATCAGTCATGACGAGTTCCTCCTTGAATGAGAAAGGCAAGGGGCCCAACCTGGGTTATGGCTTTCGCGCCAGGCTAACCACTCCGATGTGAGGGGGAAGGGTAGAACTGCGGGGACAGTCCATCCTGAGGCTGAGGAGCGGCCGCAGACACTGTACCGCGAGTCGGGGGAAATTTCCAGAGCGGCGAGAAAATCAAAGCGGCCCGAAACGTCCGGGCCGCCGGGCGGACGAGGCGCCCGCCCCTACATGGATCTTGCTGGGTGCTGAGTACTGCTCCTACGTTCCTTCGTTCCAACCTGCCAGGTACTCTTCCTGCTCTGGAGTCAGCTTGTCGATTTTGATGCTCATCGACTCGAGCTTCAGCTTGGCTACGCGCTTGTCTAGTTCGTCGGGGACGCGGTAGACCTTGGGCTCGAGCTTCTTGGCGTTCTTCACCATGTGCTCGACGCTCAGGGCCTGGTCGGCGAAGCTCATGTCCATCACGCTGGCGGGATGGCCTTCGGCGGCGGAAAGGTTGATGAGGCGGCCTTCGCCGAGCAGGTTGATCTTGCGTCCGTCTTTCAGCGAGTACTCGTCGACGAAGTTTCTTGTGGTGCGCTTCGACGACGACATCCCCTCGAGCGCGGGGATATCGATCTCGACGTTGAAGTGGCCCGAGTTCGAAATGATCGCGCCGTCTTTCATCAACGCAAAATGTTCTTTCGTCAGCACGCTCTTATTGCCGGTGACGGTGCAGAAGACGTCGCCAAGCTTGGCGGCTTCGGCCATCGACATGACGCGGAAGCCGTCCATCACGGCCTCGAGCGCCTTGGTGGGATCAATTTCGGTGACGATGACTTCGGCTCCAGCGCCACGGGCGCGAGACGCGAGGCCACGGCCGCACCATCCGTAGCCGGCTACGACGAACTTCGATCCGGCGAGAAGGAAATTCGTGGCGCGGATGATGCCGTCGATGGTGGACTGTCCGGTGCCGTAACGGTTGTCGAACAGGTGCTTGGTGTCGGCGTCGTTGACGGCGACGATCGGGAACTTCAGCACGCCTTCCTTGGCCATCGCGCGCAGGCGGATGACGCCGGTCGTGGTCTCTTCGGTGCCGCCGATTACACCTTCGAGAGCGTCGGTGCGCTTGGTGTGCAGAAGGCCGACCAGGTCGGCGCCGTCGTCCATGGTGATTTGCGGCTTGTGATCGATGGCGGCCAGGATGTGGTTGTAATAGGTGTCGTTGTCCTCACCCTTGATGGCGAACACGGGAATGTTGTGGTCGCGGACGAGCGAGGCGGCCACGTCGTCCTGAGTCGACAACGGGTTCGAGGCGCAGAGCACGACGTCTGCTCCGCCGTCGCGCAGGCAGATCGCGAGGTTTGCGGTCTCGGCGGTGACGTGCAGGCAAGCCGAGATGCGGACGCCCTTCAGCGGCTGATTTTTGATGAACTCTTTGCGAATGATCTGCAGCACCTTCATGGACTGGTTCGCCCACTCGATGCGTTTCTTGCCCAGATCGGCCAGTTCGATATTCTTAATATCGCAGTTGATTGCGGCGGTCGACATACTTTTTCCTTTTCTTTTTCTTTTTAGCTTCTTCGCTTCGTCGCTTGGCTTCGTGGCGCGCGGAAAGCGGGAGAAAAATTAACGGTTGATGACCAGAAAGTGATTGAGTTCCCATAGCATTTTCGCAGAATACGCGAGTTTGGGGAACTGGTCAGGATGCCAAATTCTCTTTCATCATCCGGCTTTGGGACTACGCTGGTATTGCACCTCTGACACTTCAAGATCATCAACCACTAAGGACACTAAGGTTCACGAAGGAAATCGGTCCTTCGTGTTCCTTTGTGTCCTTTGTGGTTCAAGGGTTTACTTGCGGGCGCCCACGGGCTCCCGCAGACCGGCATCGCTCGCCAGCTTGGCGGCCTTGTCGGTTAGTTCCCAGGTGAAGTCTGGATCATTGCGTCCGAAGTGTCCGTAGGCGGCAGTCTTCTTATAGATCGCACGGCGCAGGTTCAGCGAGTCGATGATTCCCCGAGGCGTCAGCTTGAAGTGCGCCCGGATGATGTCGGGAATAATCGTGGGATCAACTTTCTCCGTGCCGAATGTCTCGACCAGTACGCTGACCGGGTCAGCGACGCCGATGGCGTAAGCAAGCTGCACTTCGCAGCGGTCGGCGAGTCCGCCCGCCACGACATTCTTCGCAATGTGGCGCGCCATGTAAGCCGCCGAGCGATCGACCTTCGTCGGATCTTTTCCACTGAAGGCGCCGCCGCCGTGACGTCCCATGCCGCCGTAGGTGTCGACGATGATCTTGCGGCCCGTGAGGCCGGTGTCGCCCATCGGCCCGCCAATGACGAAGCGTCCCGTGGGATTGATGTGGTACTTCGTATCTTCATCCAGAAGCTGCGGCGGAATCACCGCCTGGATCACGTGCTTCAAAATGCCGGCGCGCAGTTCGTCGTTGGCGACGGTCTCCGAGTGCTGTGTAGAAATCACGACCGCGTCGACACGGACAACTTTGCCTTTCGCATCATATTCAACCGTGACTTGGGATTTGCCGTCGGGCCGGAGGAAGGGAAGCTTGCCGTTCTTGCGAACCTGCGAGAGCCGCATGGTCAGCTTGTGCGCCAGAGAAATTGGGGTTGGCATCAACTCCTCATTCTCATTCACCGCATACCCAAACATCATTCCCTGGTCGCCGGCGCCGCCGGTGTCTACGCCCATGGCGATGTCGCCGGATTGTTTGTTGATGGTGGAGATGACGGCGCAGGTGTTGCAGTCGAAGCCGTAGACGGCGTTGTCGTAACCGATGGCGCCGACGGTGCCGCGGACCACCTGCTGGAAATCGACATAGGCCTTCGTGGTGATCTCACCGGCGATCACGACCAGGCCGGTGGCGGTGAGGGTTTCGCAGGCGACGCGGCTTATGGCGTCGTCGGTGAGGCAGGCGTCGAGGATGGCGTCGGAAATCTGGTCGGCGATTTTATCGGGATGGCCTTCGGTCACGGATTCGGAAGTGAATAAGTAACGAGTCTTGGATGGCAAGTTGTGTGTCTCCTTTATATTGCGCGATCTCGCGCGGAGCCCGCATCGCGGTCCGAAGAAACAATGATCGGCGGGCCGGCGGAAATCCAACAGGCCGCGATCGGCGCGGCACACTGGGAGGAAGTCCAGGAAAAAGGCTAACAGAGGGGGGTCGGGGGCGCAACGGAATTGGCTCTAAGTGGCTGAGGATGAATTGAATCGCGGATTTGGGAGGGTGGATGGCGGAAAACATGGAGTCAGTAGGGTGGGGCATTATTTCGGAGTGTGCGGCAAATCCGCTAAGAGCAGAGCATCGAATGCCACGCTTTGCAAAGAGCGCAAAGGATGCGACAGATTGTCAAAAGTCAAAATCCCCACCCTGTCGCACAAAACGCGACGAGGATGGGGCACCCTCTTGAGCAATAGTGCTGGCCGCACGCCGCTACTTATGAAGGGGGCGTTGCGGTTGATGGCGGGGCGTCGGGGTGGTCGCGCAAATACTGGTCGACTGGTTCGTTGCGCAGCATAAAGTGGAAGCCTCTTCGCGTGTTGGCATCAACGGTGGTCTGTAAATCCAGCGCGTCGATAGGAATCACCTGTTCCGCCGGTTTCGTGCCGTTCTGGTCAATCATGGTGAAATGAAGTTGGCCGTCGACGAGCCAGTAATCGGTCACGTTGAGAATCGTGCCGTCTTTCAAGAAGAGTTGCGGTAGATCCGATCTCTCTTCGCCGTAGACATTCACCGTAGTCTCATACGTCTGCGAAATATAGTTTGTCGGACCCGGGGAGGAGACAGTCGTGGAACCAAGGGGCCAAGACCAGAAGGAGTCGCAGGTCGCCCACCAACAGGAGTTCAATCCCCAGAATGGCCCTCCAAGAAGAGCGGGAGATTCAAAAATGATCAACACCGGCGGAAATCGGTGGATCGGACGCCGCGAAGGGAGAAAACCCGCCCTGCCGAGTGAACCGGCCAATGGGGCTACCGGGATTCGAGGACTGGAAGGCGCGTAGATAATAGGCGCGCGGATGATGGGTGCGTGGATCATCGGTGGGTGGATCATCGGCGGCGAAGAAATCGGAACGTGAGAACTCGGTGGAGCGTAGGTGTGAACTGCTCCTGCAGTCGCATGGCCGACGGAGTGCTGTGCCATAGCTAGCGCAGTGGAGACACAAATGGCGAGCGTGCAGGAAACGACGATGAGGAATTTCTTGACGATCGAACGCCGGACTAAGGGCGACATATTCTCACCCTCCTAAAGAGCCTGCGCGAATAGCGCCGACTCATTACCGATAGTGTAATCCCTTAACCGCGCAGTTTCCATTTTTGGCGAGGGCTGGGAGCGATCGAATAGCTGCCACTCTGGAGGTTGAGCGGAGGGCGCAACCCGCGCCTTGAGAAATCAGTTTCGCGCGATACCTCCGCGCGGTTAGGCGGATGAAAATCGTGGTGGCGCCCTTATTAATCTCAATTCGTTCACTGGCATCGGCGGTGATTTTGAGGACCAGGTCGTCGGAAATGTTAGGCGAAGCGAGATGCCTTGCCGATCTGCTCCTCGTCCAAAATATGAAATCTCATAAGTAACCTTCTCTGCACATTCCATTTTGTGTGGCAGTTTTCCCGTCGCACCAAGAGGAATTTTCTTTTGATTCAATGCCTTAACGCGTGTATAAGATTTGGGCTATCAATTGCCCATTGTTAAGAAGATCTGTCTAGTCAAGTTATGTGATGAGCTGCTCGACACAGTCTCCTGATTGGGGCTCGCTCCAAATGTTCGACTCGCTCGTTTTGGGCGTGCGAGTGAATGACAGCTGCCAAGCTGAAAATCACTAGGGGGTCAAACCAGATGATTTACACCAACAGGCGTGTATTCGCATTACTCATTGGGCTACTCGTGACGGTATTCGCGACCGGCAATTTGCTTGGACAGGCTACCGCAACGGGCACGATCCAAGGCACTGTGACCGATAAATCGAACGCCGTAGTAGCGGGAGCACAGGTCGTCGTGACTTTCAAAGCAAAAGGCGTCACCCGTACGGCAACAACCAGTGACACCGGCACTTACCGTTTCGATCTCGTGCAGGCCGGAACCTACGAGGTCAAAGTAACGAAGCAAGGTTTTGCCACCGTCCTTCAGAACGCAGAAGTGCAGGTTGGTCAATCGGCAACCGTGAATGTGTCTCTTAACCCTGGAACGGCAACTGAAGTCGTAGAAGTTTCTGGCCAGGCTCCCATCGTGGATCTCGAAAAGACCAGCGTCAGCCAGAACATAACCCCAAGCGAAGTCGAAGATCTTCCTCTGGCCGGCCGCGACGCAGCCAACCTCGCTTACTTGGCTCCCGGCGTGAAGGCCGCTGACTCGTACGATCCCACCAAGAACCGTTACGCGATTCTTTCCATCAATGGATCTGACGGCCGCAATATCAACACGACCATCAACGGAGTGGACAACAAAGACAACACCGTCGGTGGCGCGGTCATGCAGATGCCGCTCGAAGCCGTGCAGGAATTCCAGATCAGCACCCAGCGTTTCTCCGCAGAGAACGGACGCTCCCAGGGCGCCGCCATCAACATGATCACGAAATCCGGCACCAACCAGTACCACGGTTCGGTCTTCGGATACTTCCGTGACGCAGCCTTGCAAACGGCGCAAAAGGTTGCCAATGGGGACGGAACGACCACAGACCAGAGTCCCGACTACAGCCGACAGTTCTTCGGTGGATCGGTTGGCGGTCCGTTCGTGAAAGACAAGCTCTTCGGCTTCTTTGCCATTGAGCGCCAACGCGAGGACCAGTCGCTGTCTGAGGCGACAACCGCCTACAATGAGCTTGTACTGGCCCAGCAGAACGGGCTGGCTGCCCAGCCGGCTTTGTCGATTCCCCGCCCATTTCACGAGTGGCGCTATAACGGTCGCATGGATTGGACGATCAACAATAAGAACAGCGCCTATATCAGCTATAGTTCGCAAGCCAACGACAGCTTGAACGACCAGTCGGGCGACACAGGCGATTTGACGGAAGGCAACTTCACCACTAACCACCTCCAGATCGCCAACTTCACACTGAATTCTCAGATTTCGCCGTCGCTCGTCAACCAGTTCACCTTCGGTTTCCAATATTGGAACAACTTGATCGCCAGCAAGATCAGCGCGCCGCTTGTCACCTTCCCTGACGCGTCGTTTGGAACGAATGGAAACGTGCCTCAACAGTCATTCCAGCGTAAGTGGCAGTTTAAGGATGACATCTCGAAATCCTTCGGCAAGCACACCATCAAAGCCGGAGTCGACTACATCTACAACCCGGTGTCAGGTGGATTCTTCGAGTTCAACTCGACCCTGGAAGCTGACTTCCTTGTCAACCCGAGCACGATTCTGGGCGACACGACTACATACCCCCAAGGTTTTGCAACAAAGGGATTGATCGGTAGCATGTCTTTCTCGAACGGCGATCCGTACTTCCTGGTTCCTACCAAACAGCTTGGGTTCTATGGGCAGGATGACTGGAAGGTCAACAACCGCTTGACGGTGAATCTGGGTCTGCGCTGGGACCGCGACTTCAATTGGTTCGGCTCATCTGACATTACCAAGAGTCGCTCCTATCAGTCGCTACTCGCCATTGCATCCGTCAACCCGATTGCGGCCTACAACACCAGGCACACAGCGCAGGACGACACCAAAGACTTCAGCCCGCGTATCGGATTTGCTTATGACCTGACGGGAAGGGGCAAACACGTGTTGCGCGGCGGGTTCGGCCTGTACTTCGGCAATACCTTCCAGAACGTTCCTTTGTTCATGGAGCAACTCGCGAACCCAACCATCTTCCAGACCGTGTTGAGCCTGTCGGCTCCTACCGACACTCTACCGTGCGGCGGGACACTTGGATCGTTCTCCTACTCGCCGGCGAACATTGCGGCCCAGGAGGCATGTCTCCCAGGTCCCTCATCGACTGCTGCGAATGGGAGCGTTGGCCGCCTCATGGACCCGAACTTCCGAAACCCGGTATCCGAGGAATTCAACGTCGGCTATTCGTGGGCTCTTAACAACAACTCGGTGTTCGAGGCCGAATACACCCACGTTCTCAGTCTGCATGAGGACAAAACGATCAACATTGACCAAAAAGTCGTAACTGGCACCGATTCGAGCGGTACTGCCTGCACCAGTCCGGGCAAGCCGGCGGGATGCAACATGAACTTCGGAAACGTCAACTTGACCCGTCCCCTGTCCGCCGATTTTACTGCAGCCGGGCAGCCGG